>Ga0207789_1000596_pt1 | contig 11905 bp, 9 predicted proteins | sample HigsolmetaGSP12D_FD_184840 | JGI IMG/M metagenome (GOLD analysis project Ga0207789, IMG submission 184840) | High solid enriched microbial communities from the Joint BioEnergy Institute, USA - SP1-2-D (SPAdes) | ecosystem: Engineered > Bioreactor > SSF (Solid state fermentation) > Aerobic >...
ATCCAACATTGCGAAAGCGACCCGCCGTTGTGCCAGAAAACCAGAAAGGGCTTTGGAACTGATCGGAGCTTAAAGACGACAAAGGACATGTCTGAGCATTTATCAACCTGACTTTGACGAATCCCTGCATTTCTGCCGGCGACAGCTTGCCCAGAAACCCGAGATACGGTAAAATGATATCAAACAGCTTTTTCGGCATGGGCGTCGAATATTTCCGGTATTCGACTCCATCGAGAAACGGCTCATTCACTTTTGAATCGCGCCGGTTCACTTCGGGGGCGCTGCTGAAACCAGTTTGGGCATGGGCTTGGAACCTGATCTGTCCACTGGTCGGCAGGCCCTCGAAGTGTTTTGTTGTCCGGCACCAAATTACGACGCGCCTCTCCCCCTAAGGGGAGATTTTGCGTTTTTCACCCCAGCCACTGGAAGTGGAAAGTACCCGGCCGGTCGACGCGCTCGAACGTGTGCGCGCCGAAGTAATCGCGTTGCGCCTGCAGCAGATTGGCCGGCAGCCGCTCCGTCCGGTAGCTGTCGTAGTAAGCAAGGGCCGAAGCGAACGCGGGAACGGGAATCCCTCTCGACACCGCGGTCGCGACGACTTGACGCCACGCGTCCTGGTAGTCTCTGACGATGCCGCTGAAGTATTCGTCCAGCAGCAAGTTTTTCAGGTTCGGATCGCGGTCGTAGGCGTCCTTGATGTTCTGCAGGAAGCGGGCGCGGATAATGCAGCCGCCGCGGAAGATCATCGCGATCGCGCCGTAATCGAGGTTCCAGCCGTACTCATCGGAGGCCGCCCGCATCTGCGCGAAGCCTTGCGCGTACGAAGCGATCTTGCTGGCGTACAGCGCCTTGCGGACGGCTTCGATGAACGCCTTCGGATCGCCGTCGTACTTCGCCGGCGCAGGACCGGTCAGCTTCTTGCTTGCGGCGATGCGCTCCGCCTTCATCGCGGAGAGGAAGCGCGCGAACACCGATTCGGTGATGATGGACAACGGCACGCCGAGGTCGAGCGAGCTTTGGCTCGTCCACTTGCCCGTCCCCTTCTGCCCGGCCGAATCGAGAATGACGTCGACCATCGGCCGGCCCGTCTCCGGATCCTTCTTCGAGAAGATGTCGGCGGTAATTTCAATCAGGTAGCTGTCGAGCTCTCCCCGGTTCCAATCGGCGAAGATGTCGTGAAGCTCGTCGGCGCCGAGGCCGAGCACATCCTTCAGCAGGTGGTACGCTTCGCCGATCAGTTGCATGTCGCCGTACTCGATGCCGTTGTGCACCATCTTGACGTAATGTCCGGCGCCGTCCGGCCCGATGTACGTCGTGCACGGATCGCCGTTCACCTTCGCCGCGATGGCGGTCAGAATCGGCGCGACGAGCTCGTAGGCGTCCCGCTGTCCGCCCGGCATGATCGCCGGGCCCTTCAGCGCGCCCTCTTCCCCGCCGGAGACGCCGGCGCCGATGAAGCGCAGGCCCTTGGCCTGCAACTCCCGGTTGCGGCGCTGCGTGTCGGGGAAGAACGCGTTGCCGCCGTCGATCAGGATGTCGCCCGGGTCGAGATGCGGCACAAGCTGGTTGATCGTATCGTCGGTCGCCTTGCCGGCTTTGACCATGATCAGAATTTTGCGCGGCGTCTCCAGCGCCTGCACGAACTCTTCCACGCTGTAGGTGCCGACGAAGTTCCGGCCGGCCGCCTCCGCCAGCAGCTCCTTCGTCTTCTCCGGCGAACGGTTGTAGACGGCGACGGAAAAGCCTTTGCTCTCGATATTCAGGGCGAGGTTCTTGCCCATGACGGCCAAGCCTACGACTCCGATTTGCTGTTTGCTCATTTTTCTCCCATCCTCTCCCCGCAACCTGGATCGCCAGCCGCAGGCTGTCGAACCGGTTGTCGGTATTTTTTTCTATGGAAGCCTCTGATAGGGCAGCTTCTCTCTTTCTTTATTGAACGGCTTTCTTCCAGTCCGCCGCGAACTTCGCGAGCCCCTGATCGGTCAGCGGATGCTTGGCGATCTGCTCGATGACCGAGAAAGGAACCGTGGCGATATGCGCGCCAGCCATCGCGACGCGGGTCACGTGGTCCGGATGGCGAACGGAAGCGGCGATGATTTGCGTGTCGAGGTTATGGACGCGGAACAGTTCCGCGACCTTGGTCACCAGTTGGACGCCGTCTTCCGAGATGTCGTCGAGGCGGCCGAGGAACGGCGACACGTACGTCGCGCCGGCGCGGGCGGCGAGCAGCGCCTGGTTGACCGTGAAGATGAGCGTGACGTTCGTCTTGACGCCCTTCTTGGACAGGTAGCGGCAGGCTTCGAGTCCGGCGAACGTCATCGGCAGCTTGATCGTGATGTTCTTGTCGTTGTTGTTGATCTTGGTCAGCTCGTTCGCCTGGGCGATCATCTCTTCCGCCGTCACGGCGTCGGGCGTCACTTCAGCCGAAACCGACTCGACTTCGGGCACGGCCTTCAAAATCTGTTCGATGCGTTCCTCGAACTTGACTCCTTCCTTCGCCACCAGCGATGGATTCGTCGTGACGCCGGACAAGATGCCGATTTGATACGCCTTCTGAATGTCGGCCAGGTTGGCCGTGTCGATGAAAAATTTCATAAGGATCAGCCTCCATTGGGATCATAAAGTTCGAAAAAGCTTACTTCAGCAATTCGCGGACGAGGCGGACGACGCCTGCGACGGAGAAGCCGAAATGCTCCAGCACCGCGCCGCCCGGGCCCGAGGCGCCGAACGTTTCGATCGACAGCACCTTGCCGCCCGGACCCGCATAGCGGTCCCAACCGAGCGAAATGCCGGCTTCGATCGCCAGCCGCTTCGCGACGCCGTCCGGAAGGACGGCTTGCCTGTAGGCCGCGGGCTGACGGTCGAACAGCTCGCGGCTCGGCATCGCCACGACGCGTGCGGATACGCCTTCCTTCTCCAGCTCCGCCTTGGCGCTCAAGGCGAGCGAAACTTCCGAGCCGGTCGCGATCAGGATGACGTCCGGCTGCCCGCTTGCTTCCGCCAGCACGTAGCCTCCCTTGGCGACCTGGTCCTTGTTGCCCTTCGTCGCCTCAAGCACCGGCAAGTTCTGGCGGCTCAGCACGAGCGCGACCGGCCCTTCCTTCTGCTCGAGCGCGTACGCCCAGGCGCTGGCCGTCTCGTTGGCGTCGGACGGCCGAATGACCGTCAGGCCGGGAATCGTGCGCAGCGCGGCCAGATGCTCGACCGGCTCGTGCGTCGGTCCGTCTTCGCCGACGGCGATCGAGTCGTGGGTGAACACGTACACGACCGGCAGCTTCTGCAGGGCAGCCAGGCGGATGGCCGGGCGCAAGTAGTCGCTGAAGACGAAGAACGTGCTGACGAACGGCCGGACGCCCCCGTGCAGCGCCATGCCGTTCGCGGCCGCGCCCATCGCGTGCTCGCGGACGCCGAAGTAGACGTTGCGGCCGGCGTACGATTCGAGGGCGAACTTGCGCTCGCCCTTGATGTCCGTCATCGTCGAGTGCGACAGGTCGGCGCTTCCGCCGAAGAGGGACGGAACGGCCTTCACGAAGTGGTTGATCGCTTCGCCGCTGGCGACGCGGGTCGAGATCGCCTTCGCGGGATCGAACGAAAGGATGTCGGCGGCGTCGATCGCCACGGTTCCGTCGATCGCCCGGGCCAGTTCCCGGCCGAGCTCCGGATATTTCGCCCGGTAAGCTTCGAACAGCCGGTTCCACTCCGCTTCCTTGGCGGCGCCCTGCTGCTTCAACAGCTCGAAGTGGGTGCGCACCGGCTTCGGAACGGTGAATTCCTCTTCGTAAGGCCAGCCGTACGCTTGCTTGGCCGCCTTCGCGTCTTCTTGGCCGAGCGGATTCCCGTGCACTTTGTTCGTGCCCGCCGACTTGCTGCCGTAGCCGATGATCGTGCGCACCTCGATGAGCGTCGGCTGTAAGGCATTCGCCTTCGCTTCCGCGATCGCCGCCGACACCGCCGCCGGATCGTTGCCGTCTTCGACGCGCAAATATTGCCAATGGGCGGATTCCGCTCTTTTCCGCACGTTCTCGCCGAAGCTGAGCGCGAGCTCTCCGTCCAGCGAGATGTCGTTGGAGTCGTACAGCACGATCAGCTTGCCGAGCTTCATATGGCCGGCCATCGACATCGCCTCGTAGGAGATGCCTTCCATGAGGCAGCCGTCGCCGACGAGCGCATACGTATAATGGTCGACGATCGGGTATCCTTCCTGATTGAACTTGGCCGCCAGGTGCGCTTCGGCCATCGCCATCCCGACCGCCATGGCGATCCCCTGCCCGAGCGGTCCCGTCGTCGCTTCGACGCCGTCGGTGTGCCCGTACTCGGGGTGGCCGGGCGTCTTGCTGCCGAGCTTGCGGAACTGCTTCAAGTCGTCGATCGTCACCCGGTAGCCGAACAGATGCAGCAGGCTGTACAGCAGCGCCGAGCCGTGGCCGGCCGACAGGACGAAGCGGTCGCGGTTGAACCACTTGGCGTTGCCGGGGTTGTGGCTTAAGTGCTCGCTCCAGAGCGCGTACGCCATCGGAGCGGCGCCCATCGGCAATCCCGGGTGGCCGGAGTTGGCGGCGTTCACGGCGTCGATGGACAACGTGCGGATCGTGTCGATCGCAAGCTGGTCAATGGTTTGCGTGGTAGGCATAGCGTTCTCCCTCGCTTGTGTCGGTTTTGGAATCGGATTTGTCGTCGAACCACCAGTGGAAGCCGTCCCGCGCGAGCAGCGCATCGGACTCGGCCGGTCCGTAGCTGCCGGCCGCATAGGTGTGCAGCGGCACCAGATCCTCTGCGAAGGCGTCCAGGATCGGCTGAACCCATTGCCAGGACAGCTCAACCTCGTCCCAATGCGCGAAGAACGTGGAATCGCCGTCCAGCGCGTCGCCGATCAAATTTTCGTAGGCTTCGGGCGAATTCCCCGCATGGGGGTGCAGGTCGATATGGATCGGCTTGAAGCTGCCGCTCGGCCCGGACTCCTTCGTGTTGAGCTGCAGCGTGATGCTCTCGTTCGGCCCGATCTCGATGACGAGCAGGTTCGGTTCGGCGCCTTCTTCCTTCGGCGACCACGCCTGCTTCACCGGCTCCTTGAACTCGACGACGATTCTCGTCGATTTCTCCTTCAGCCGCTTGCCCGTGCGGATATAGAACGGCACGCCGCGCCAGTCGTTGTTGTCGATCTGCAAGCGGGCGGCGATGAACGTCTCGTTGCGCGAATCCGGCGCGATGCCCGGTTCGGACGTGTAGCCGACGACCGGATTCCCGTCGATGTTGCCTTCCGCGTACTGGCCGCGGACGACGCTGCCCGCCACGTCCTCCTTCTGCAGCAGCTCGAGCGCCTCCATCACCCGTTTCTTCTTGAAGCGCACTTTCTCGGAACTGCTGTCGTAAGGCAGATGGATCGCCACCATCATGAGCAGCTGCAGCATATGGTTCTGGAACATGTCGCGCAAGGCGCCGACGTGGTCGTAATAACCGGCCCGCTCCTCGACGCCGACCGCTTCGTTCGCCGTAATTTGCACGTTGGCGATATAGCGGTTGGTCCACAGCGCCTGGATGACCGGGTTCGCTTGCTGCAGCGTCTCCAACCGCTGCACGACCGGCTTGCCGAGGTAATGGTCGATGCGGTAAATTTCGTCTTCCGCGAACGATTCGCCGAGCTTGCGGTTCAGCTCCCGGGCGGTGCGCAGATCGCGGCCGAACGGCTTCTCGATGACCAGACGCTTCCAGCCGCGAACCGAACCGAGCCCGCTGCTGCGGATATTGTCGGCGATCGGCTCGAAAAATTCCGGCCCGACCGACAGGTAGAACAAACGGTTCTCCGGAATGCCGAGCTCTTCTTCCCTCTTCTTCACGAGGTCGAGCAGCTTCAGGTAGTCCGCTTCGCGGCCGATGTCGAGCACGCAGTACCGGAACGCCTGCAGGAAGCGGCCCAGCTGCTCCGCGTCGTCCGGCTTGGTGCGGGAAAACCGTCGCAGCGACTGCTCCACGTTGGCCTGGAACGAATCGTCGGTCCATTCCCTTCTTCCGAGACCGATGACGGAGAAAGCGGCCGGCAGCTTGCCGCGAACGAACAAATTGTACAGAGCCGGATAAATTTTGCGTTTCGCCAAATCTCCGGTCGCCCCGAATAAGACAAAGGTGGTCGGCTCCATCTTCCTTCTCCTTTCCGCTTGAGCTTGGGTAAGCTCTGGTTTCTTTTTCTAGGTAATACTATAATACGTTTGAGGGCCATATAAGTAATTGATATATTTAACAGGAGCTATAAATCATGTCTATGGGAAACAATTACGAGCTGTACAAGGTGTTCTACTGGGCGGCGAAGACCGGCAGCCTGACGCAAGCGGCCAAGATGCTGTACCTTACGCAGCCGAGCGTCAGCCACGCGATCAAGCAATTGGAGGAAAGCTTCGGCATCACGCTGTTCTACCGCACCTCCAAGGGTGTGGCGCTGACGCAGGAAGGCTCCGTCCTGTACTCTTACATCGAACAGTCGCAGATGCTCATCTCGCTCGCCGAAGAGAAGATGGCCGCGCTCAAAAACCTGGAGAGCGGAGAGCTGCGCATCGGCGGCAGCGATTCGCTGTTCAAGCACTACGTGCTGCCGTATTTGGAGCAGTTCCACGAGCGTCATCCCGGTGTCAAGCTTCACCTCAACCACGGCACGACGCCGGAAATCATCGGCTTCCTGAAGGAAGGGCGAATCGATCTGGGCGTCGTGCGCATGCCGATCGTCGATCCGCAGCTGCAAGTGACGGAGAGCTTCCAGCTGCAGGACTGCTTCGTGGCGGGAGCCCGCTACGCGCAGTTGAAGGGCGCGGTACTGTCGCTGGCGGAACTGCTCCAATACCCCATCATCCTGTTTTCCCGCAACAGCCGGGCGCGCATGACGATCACGGAGTTGTTCCAAAGCTACGGCTATTCGATCAAGCCCGAGATCGAGGTCGGCAGCGTCGATCTGCTCATCGAGTTTGCAAAAAGAGGGCTGGGCATTTCCTATGTGACGAGGGAGTTCGTGACGAAGGAGCTTGAGGAAGGGGCGCTGTTCGAGGTGCGCATCGACGTGCCGCTCCCTCCCGCCCACGTCGGCATTCTGACGATGAACAGCGTGCCGCTGTCCCACGCGGCCGCCGCCTTCATCGAGCTGATCCGGTGACGGCGGCGGCCTCTTCGCCCGCGGGGGAGGAGCCGTCGGACACAGCGAACGCCTAAGCCGCCCGGGCATGATCGAAGGCCCGGGCGGCTTAGGCGTCGCGAAAGGCAAAGAAAGTCGCCGTTTCGGCGACTTGATGTGCGGCTTCTTATCGATACAGCTTGACGCGTTCGTCAAGCGGCTGGAACTGCTTGTCGCCGACCGGCGCCGTCGGCTTGCCGAACGGCAACTGCGCCACCAGTTCCCACGTCGCGGGAATGTTCCACTCCGCCCGCACCTTCTCGTCGATGAGCGGGTTGTAGTGCTGCAGCGACGCGCCGAGCCCTTCCGTTTCGAGGGCGGTCCATACGATGAACTGAAGCATGCCGGACGAGTGCTGCGACCAGATCGGGAACCGGTCGTGGTACGTCGGGAACTGCCCTTGCAGCGACTCGACCACCGTCTGGTCCTCGAAGAACAGCACCGTCCCGTAGCCGCTGCGGAAGCCGTCGATGCGCTGGGCGGTCGATGCGAATTGATCCTCGGGGACGATCGCCTTGAGGACGCCCTCCGTGATGTTCCACAGCTTGTCATGCTGCTCGCTTAAGAGCACGGCGACGCGGGCGCTCTGCGAGTTGAAACGCGGACGGCGCATGCTTGACGGCTTCCCGGACGATCTCGAGAATGCGTTCGTCCGAAATCGTCGATTCCTTGCCGATTCCATAGTAGCTGCGCCGCGCAGCGACCGCTTCGAAAAATGGTGTTGCCACAGCAGGTCCCTCCTGCTTTTTTCCAACTACTGGAACTAAAATGAAGCATACACATTATAGCGGCTTAACTATGTAATGTAAAGTATATTTACAAAACTCTTGAACTTACAAAAAAAAGCCGATTCGGGGCTTAGTTTGCCCAAAGTCGGCTTTTTCCACACGCGGCCTTCCTCCCCAAAGGCGGCTCCTTCGCGCCTGGCGCCGGCGGCCGGCCCGGGTTTCGCGCGCGGCGTTTCCGGCCGGTGCGGGAAATTCGCCGTTTGCGGGAAGGCTGCTTGAGACGGAAGTCAGGAGGCCACGGTCATTTCGCCCGGCTCGCGCTTCCTGTCCCGGGCCAGCCCGTAATAAGCGAGCAGCGCGGAGAAGCTCGTCGCGCAGATGATGACGCCCATCGGCACGGCCGTGTGCACGCCGGCGATGCCGACGAGGGGCGAGACGATCGAGCCCAGAATGAACGGGATGACGCCGAGCAGCGCCGATGCGCTTCCGGCGATATGTCCCTGTGATTCCATCGCGAGCGTAAACGAAGCGGTCGAGGTGATGCCGATGGAAGCGACGAACAGGAACAGCAGCGCGACCAAGAGCGGCAGCGGGCCGACCAGCAGCGCGCAGACGAGCACGCCCAGACTGGAGAAGCCGGCCAGCAGCAGCCCGAAGACGAGCAGCCGCCGCTCGGACACCACGTACGCGAGCCGGCCGACCACCTGGGAGCCGAGAATGAGGCTGATGCCGTTCGTTCCGAACAGGATCGAGAACAGTTGGGGCGAAGCCCCGTAGATGTTCTGGTAAATAAACGGCGTTCCCGACACGTAGGCGAACACGCCGCCGATCATCAACCCTTGGGCGAGCGCATAGCCGGTAAACCGGCGGTTGCCGAGCAGCGAGCCGAAGTTGCGCATCATCCGGCCCAGGTCGCTCGGCGAGCGCTTCTCGGGCGGCAGCGTCTCCTTAAGCCGCCAGGTCGCCAGCAGCGTCAGCAGAATGCCGAACGAGCCGAGCACGACGAAGACGCCGACCCAGGTCGTGAACGAGATGACGCCTCCTCCCATCACCGGAGCGAGCAGCGGAGCCGCATTGTTCACCAGCATGAGCAGCGAGAAAAACTTCGTCAGCTCATGGCCTTCGAACACGTCCCGCACGATCGCCCGCGAGATGACGATGCCGGAGGCGGCGGCGAAGCCCTGGATGAACCGGGCGGCGATGAACAAGCCGATGCTCGGGGCGACCGCGCAGGCGAACGAAGCCGCCAGGTAGACGAGCATCGACAGGACGATCGGCTTGCGCCGGCCGTGCACGTCGCTGAGCGCGCCCATGATGATCTGCCCGCAGGCGAGGCCGAGCAGACAGGCGGTCAGGCTGAGCTGAACGAGCGACGCCCGCGTGCCGAACGCCGCCGTGATTTGCGGGAACGCCGGCAAATACATGTCGATGGTGAGCGGCCCCAGCGCCGAGAAAGCTCCCAGCAGCAGGGCGAACCTCAGATGGGCCGTTTGGGTGCTCATGGTTTCTTTTGTTCTCCTATCCTCATTCTCTCTCTGTCTTCTTGATGGCGGTAAATATACCTTAGGGCCGCGAAGCGTGTCAAGCAAAATCATCGCCGGCGTCAGGCGGGAGACGAACCCGTGCTCAGCTTTGAATCCGTTTTTCCGGCAACAAATGACCGGCAGAAACGAACGATAGGAAGAGCAACGGCAAAAACGGAGAAGGAACCTCGCAGGTCCCCTCTCCGTCGATCGATCAGTTGCCGGGCATCCGTTCGTCCAAGAGGCTTCGGATCTCGCGGCACGCCTCGTCGACGGACTTCGCCCTTACGACGAACGTGCGGTGCTCGCCGGCGTCCCATTGCTCGGACGAGTGCCGGTACAGCGGATCGTAATAGTGCGTCAGCAGCATTTCGACGGCCGGTTCGTACCTTTCCGCCTTCAGGCACGCATCGATCTCGGCGGCGATCGGCGTGTGGATCTTGCTGCGAATTCTCTGAAACGCCTGGCAGCACGCTTCGGCGTGCTCGGTCGGCGCGTATTCCTTCAAGATCTGCCGCACCCGCGCTTCCACCGGCAATTCGATCCGAACGACGAAGCCGCGCGAACGCTTGTCATAGATGAGCGGCGGGACCGTCACCTTGCCGATCCGCCGGCTCTCGGCTTCGAGCAGCACATAAGGCGAATGCTGGTACGCCATCAGGTCGCGGACGAGCAGCGCGTCGAACATCTTCTGGTTGCGGGGCTTCAAGCCGACGGCGCCGAAGATGGAGCCGCGATGGCCGGCCATCCCTTCCAGATCGATGACGGGATACCCGTCCTGCTTAAGCGCCCGCAGGATGTGCGTTTTCCCCGTTCCGGTATGGCCTTGCAGGACGACGGCCTCCGGCCGGAACGTCATCGTCTCCAATTGCCGGACGACCCATTGCCGGTACGCCCGGTAGCCGCCGGTCAGCCGGTAGGTGTAGATGTCCATCAGCGACAAGAGCGTGGCGGTCGTCCGGCTCCGCATCCCGCCCCGCCAGCAGAACACCAGCTTGTCCTCCTTGATCCGGGCAAACTCCTTGATCAGCGAAGGGAGCTTGGCGGAGACGATCTCGAGCCCCCGCTCCTTCGCCGCCTCGACGCCCACTTGCGTATACAGCGTCCCGACCTCGGCCCGCTCCCGGTCGTCGAACAGCGGGATGTTGAGGCTGCCGGGAATCGTGGCGTTCTCGAATTCTCCGGGCGACCGGACGTCGATGGGAACGATCGTCCTGCCCGCCTGCAATTCCAGCAGCTCGGTCCAGCTTATGTCTTTGAACATCAATTTCGAATCTCTCCTATTGCACGACGATTCGCCCGGCAGGCTCGGCCATCGTCTCGCCGATCAGACTGGCTTCGACGCCGCTTTGCCTTAGCTGCCGCAACAGCGGTTCGGCATCCTGCTCGGCCACGGCGATGAGCAGCCCGCCCGAAGTGACCGCGTCGCACAGCACCCACCGGTCGACCTGGCTCATCGACGCCGGAAAATCGACATGCGGCTGCACGTGCTCGTAATTTCTCTTCGTGCCGCCGGGAACGAAGCCGCTCTCCGCCAGCTCTCTCGCCCGGGGCAACACCGGGACGTCGCGGCTGTGCAGCCGGATGCCGACGTTGCTGCCTCTGGCCATCTCCAGCGCGTGGCCGATCAGACCGAACCCGGTCACATCGGTGCAGCCGCTGACGTCGTACCCGCTCATCGCTTCGGCGGCCGTCTTGTTCAGCGTCGCCATCACCTGCGTGACCCGCGCGACTTCGGCTTCGCTCAGCTGATCCTTCTTGATCGAAGTCGTCAGGATGCCGACGCCGATCGGCTTGGTCAGAATCAGCTTGTTGCCGGGCTTTGCGCCGGCGTTCGTCTTGACGCGGTCCGGGCGGACAAGGCCGGTCACGGCCAAGCCGAACTTCGGCTCCTTGTCGTCGATCGAATGTCCGCCGACCAGCGTCGCCCCCGCTTCCTTCAGTTTGTCCGCCGCGCCGCGCAAGATGTCGGCCAGGATGCTCTTGTCCAGCGTTTCGATCGGAAAAGCGACGATATTCAAGGCCGTTAGCGGCTTGCCGCCCATCGCGTAAATATCGCTGATCGCGTTGGCGGCGGCGATTTGCCCGAACGAATAAGGATCGTCGACGATCGGCGTGAAGAAGTCGACCGTCTGAACGAGCGCCAGGTCGTCGCTCAGCTTGTACACGCCGGCGTCGTCGCTCGTGTCGATGCCGACGAGCAGATTCGGGTCCGGCGCCGGGCTCGGCAAGCTGAGGACGACGTCGGACAAGTCGGCAGGCCCGATCTTGCAGCCGCACCCGCCTTTGCTCGAGAGCGAGGTCAGCTTGACCGCTTGTTGGAAACTCATCTGGACTCAACCCTTTCCGGAGAAAATATTTCTGTTGCGCACTCCGTGTCAACTCATATAAAAATGTTACCGAAGGAGAATGGATCACTCATGTATTTTTGTTACCCATGTTACCCTGTGGAGGCTGTCAGACAGCCTCCACAGGCCGTGCGGTGGAGGCAGGCGTCGCGG
>Ga0207789_1000597_pt1 | contig 11870 bp, 14 predicted proteins | sample HigsolmetaGSP12D_FD_184840 | JGI IMG/M metagenome (GOLD analysis project Ga0207789, IMG submission 184840) | High solid enriched microbial communities from the Joint BioEnergy Institute, USA - SP1-2-D (SPAdes) | ecosystem: Engineered > Bioreactor > SSF (Solid state fermentation) > Aerobic >...
ACAGAAATAGTAATTTAACTTATATGCCCTGAAAATATACGCCGGCCGGTTTTCACCCCCCGTTGGTGCCCGGATCCATCCCAGGCGTGGGCGTCCATTTGGAAAAAGCTTGATACACTTTGCGGCATCAACATTTGATATAATCGGGCAGCCGTTGTACACTTTTAAATAGCCGGATAGTGAAAACTTCATTGCAAAAGGAGCTGTACCCATTCATGATTGTTTCCGGACAAAAGGAACATCAACTCATAGAAGAAACTTTTAAAGATCAAATAGATCATCCCGCTGTGATCAGCAAAAAGCTCGAACAGTCGGGTCAATTTATGGAAGCTGTCCGCAGTCTGGTTGACTTATGCGGCGATGATCCGGACCGCGACGGCTTGCAGGAAACGCCTTACCGGGTGCTGAAGGCCTTTTTGGAATATACAGAAGGGTACCGGGAAGACCCGAAAATGCATTTGGCAAAAACATTTGATGTCGACCACGACCACAAGGAGCTCGTACTTGTAAAAGATATCGAATTTTATTCCATATGTGAGCACCACTTCGCGCCATTTTTCGGCGTCGCTCATGTCGCCTATTTTCCAAATGAAAAAATCACCGGCCTGTCGAAAATTGCGCGCATGGTCGACGGCTACGCCAGGCGTTTTCAAGTTCAGGAACGGCTGACAAAACAAATTGCGGATGCGGTGGAAGAAGTGCTTGAACCGCAGGGCACGATGGTGGTTTTAGAGGCCAAGCATATGTGCATGTGCGGGCGGGGCGTGAAAAAGTCGGATGCGTCCACGACCACGATGTCTTACCGTGGCATTTTTGAAGGGCGGGCGGATTTGCGCGCCGAATTTTTGTCCTTACTCAAATAGAAAAAAGGATGGTGTTTATGCTAGATGCGGACATATTGATCATCGGGGGCGGCCCTGCCGGCATTTCGGCAGCGATCTGGTGCAACCGGCTTGGCATGGACCATCTGCTTGTTGAGGAACACAAGATGCTTGGCGGGCAGCTCAGCCTGATCCATAATCGCATTATTGATTATCCCGGCCTGCAAGCGGAAAACGGGGAGGAAATGCGCCGCTATTTTGTTCGGCATGCCGAGTCGTTGCAATGCCGGTACCGGGTGAATACGCGTGTCGTAAAGATAGATGCCGAAAGAAAAGTTGCGGTGGTGGAAACAGGCGGGCTTAAGACCCAAATCGGTTTTCGCTACTTGATTTATGCCGCCGGTGCCGTGCGTAGAAAACTCGGTGTGCCGGGGGAAAAAGAGATGTTCGCCCGCGGGGAAATTTATTCGGCGACGAAGGACAGCCATTTGTTTAAAGGAAAATCTGCTGCAGTCATCGGCGGCGGCGACCGTGCTTTTGAAGGGGCTTGTTTGCTTGCCGAAGCAGGGGCGCACGTCTATCTTATTCACCGCTCGGAACGTTTCAGGGCCAGGCAGGCATATCTCAGTCGGGCCCAATCTTATAAGAACATCCGGATTTTGCCGAATATGCGTGTGAAAGCCATTATCGGGGAAAACCAAACCGAAGCGGTGGAACTCATCCATTCAAGCGGTGAATCCTGTTTTTTGTCGGTATCCGCGGTTTTCGTCCGGATTGGGATGGAACCAAACAGCGCACTCGTTCAAAATGTTACGGGGACAGATGCGGACGGGTACATTGTTTCGGACGGTTACGGGAAAACCGAATGTGAATGGCTGTATGCAATCGGAGACAACTGCCTTGGTCCGCTTTATTCCAGTATTGCAGGGGCGGCCGGGCAGGGGGCTGCTGCAGCAAAGCATATTGCCTCCCGTTTGGCGGAGGTACCCGCGCGGTAAAATAAACGATCTGCTACCGGCTTTACGGCCCCGCGCACGCCGGCATAAAGCCGGGTAATGCGTCCCGGTGAAAAGATGGAGCGTTTTCGAAAAAAACAACGAAAGTGTACAGAGGCGATAGTTTATAAAACATTTTTCCCCGTGCCTTTTTTGTTTTAATCCCGGCCGCCAGGTTGTGAGGCATCTTCCCCGCCCAACACCCGGCTGAATGCGGCAGAAACTTTTTCATATTCTTCGTTTGAATGGAGAGCGTCAAGATCGCCTTCTTCGTCTGTTTTCAAGAAAAACACATCTAAGTCCCGGCCTGTCTGTTCCTCTAAATCTTCAACAAAAGAAACGGCGGCATATTCTGTTCCTTCTAGCGACAATACGCCGATGATTTCCACTTCTTGCTCACGTCCGTTTTCTGTAATTGTAAACACTTCACCCTGTTCAATATTTGCCATCAGGTCTCCTCCTTCGCTTCTTGTTTGGTATTGTATAAAAAAACGGAAAAAACATGCCGAAAAAATACGCTTATGATCGCAGCCGACTATCGGAAAGGAGTGTTTATATATGGATAAAAAAGACATGGAAGAAAAAATCATTCAGCAATACAAAATGGATGAGAAAATGATGGCACTCATTTTTGCCCAGTGGTGCGTGAACAATGGGCTTGATCCGGAAGAACTTTACAGCAGGGCATATCCGCAACAAGAAAAAAATGGCTTGCTGGAAGAAGCGCTTGCCCTAACGGTACCGAAAGAAGAAGCGGGAGAAATCAGCACCGGGACTGTATTGAATGTATTATCCTTATTTGGCAATGACGATTTGGCTTTCGTTGTGTCGGAAGAAAACGCCAAGTTAAAACGGTGAGTCCAGAAACAAACCTGCGTGGAGACGACCCATAATGGTGTTTTTTCAATTTCGGAAATGACAAAATCACCCCTTGGATGCCCAAGGGGTGATCATTATAAGGAATCGCGTATCGCCTTTTTAAATCCTTCGACAGAGAGCAGGGCAAATACCGAATAAAACAACGTATATAGGCCCATCACGATCAGCATCGGTGTCCACAGTTCGGACCCAAAAAAGAACCAGCCGGATTTTACTGCAAAGTAGCTGTGCGCAAGACCGAGCAAAAGTGGAATGCCAAAATTGTAAAGCTGCTTGATCCGGATCCCTGTTGTTAAATCCTGCATGGTAAAGCCAAGCTTGCGCAAAATGGTGTAGGCCGGTTTTTCCTCTTCGCTTTCTTCCATTTGTTTGAAATACAAAATGCAGCCGGATGTGACCAGAAAAGTGAGTCCAAGAAATCCAACAATAAACATCATCACCCCCATGTTTTCTTTTTGCATTTTGATGATTTCAGGACTGGAGTAGGCAAAGGAATCCGACGGGAAATGCAGACTTTGGAACAGCTGGTTTGCTTTGTCAAGATCTTCATCTTTTTTCAGATTGATGCCGGTAAAGAGATTCGAGTTCAATTGAATTTTCGGGTCCGTATCCTTTTTTAACGCCTGGAATAATACATCATCCGTTACCAGAACGGGCATGCTGCCTGAAAAATAATTGGAAAGAACCTGGTCTTTTCGAAGGGCAACGGTGCGCAGTCTGGCTGTTTTCCGCTTGCCCGTTAAGTCAATCATCCCTTCCGATTTCATCGGCAGAAATCTGGCTAAAGCATCGGAATAGCCGGAAAAAACCGCCTGCCCGGGTTTTACATCCATTCCTTTTACTGCCGCATCGCTTACGACCGCTATCGGTACAGCTTTGGAGTCGAACTTCAGATCTTTTGATTTTTTATCGAACAGGCTGCTTAAATCGGCTGTAACCCGTACGACTTCAATTTCTTCTTTTTCATAGGGGATGTTGTTTTCATTTAAACGTTCTGTAAATTGTTTCGCCTCATTCGTCTTGATAAATGAAAAGTCCGCAGCTGTCATATTATGGGCTGTTTCTTCAGCAGAATAAAAGGTAATGTAGCTTAATGACAATAAGCCGATCGCAAGGGCCGACACGGTTGTGATGATGGTCAGCAGCACTGCGTTTGAACGGATCCGGAACATGATGGCGGATAGTGACATGACATCCCGGATATTCAAATACCCGCCTTTCTTTTTCCGGATGAGGTAAAAAACAAACCGGACAGATGTTTTATAAAAAAGATAGGTCCCGAAAATAACAAGGGCTAAAATGCTAATCATTGCCGTATACAAAGCACGCACTGTTACAAAGTCTCCATTGAACAATTCTGATGAAATATAGTATCCTGCCCCGATGCATACAAATCCGATTATTCCAAGCAGCAATCCCGCTTTGGAGATTCGCCCGGCCCGGTCTTCCGTGGAGGAAACGGTACGGAAAAGGGAAAGGATCGTCTGCCGTTTGATAAAGATGCTGTTGATCAGCAGGATCAGGATGAAAATAATGGTAAAGACAAGGAGCGTCTGCCCGAAAGCCTTCATCGAAAAATAAAGGGAAACCTTTGTTTCCACTTGAATGATCCGGAGCAGCAGCATCATCAGCAGCTTGGATGCCGCAAACCCGAAAAAGATGCCGGCAAAGAGTGAGCCGTAGTAGAGCAAAAAATTCTCCGTCCCTAAAATCCGGAACACTTCTTTTTTCGTCATGCCGACAAGCTGGAAAAGCCCGATTTCCTTGCTCCGCCTTTTCATAAACAAATGGTTGGCATAAAAGAGAAACACCGCCACAATGACGATCAGCAAAACCGACGCCACCTTTAGCGCGGCCAGCCCTTTTACGGAAGATTTTACTTCGGCGAGAGAAGGGGCGTATTGCAGTGTCACAAACGCAAAGTATAATGCAGCACTAAAGGCGAGTGCGAAAATATACAGCGCATAATGTGGAAGGTTCTTTTTAAAATTGCGGTAAATCAAACCGTTAATCGTCATGCTGCACACCTCCCAGCACGGCCTGTGTTTTCAGGATGGCCTGATAGAAATCCTGTCTTGATTCGGTGCCTTTATGCAGTTGCGAATAAATCTGCCCGTCTTTGATGAAAATGACCCTGCCCGAATAGCTGGCTGCGGCCGCATCATGGGTGACCATTAAGATGGTTGCTTTTCTTTTTTCGTTCAGGCGGCTTAATTTATTCAAAAGGTCGGATGCCGACTTTGAATCGAGCGCACCTGTTGGTTCGTCGGCAAAAATAAGACCCGGTTCATGGACAAACGCCCGCGCTGCTGATGTCCGCTGCTTCTGCCCGCCGGATATTTCATTCGGATACTTGTCCTGAATATCGGTAATACCGAGTTCTTCCGCAACCGCATGGAATTTTTCGTTCGCCTCGCGTTTTGAAACTTTTTTCACAGACAGCGGCAGCAATATATTTTCCTTCACCGTTAACGTATCAAGCAAATGGTATTCCTGGAAAATAAAGCCTAAATGCCTTTTCCGGAACTCTGCCAGCTGCTTGTCTTTCATTTTCGTCAACGCCTTGCCTTCGATTTCAATGGAACCGCGGCTGGGCCGGTCAATAGAGGATAAAACATTTAACAATGTCGTTTTTCCGGAACCTGACGGCCCCATAATGCTCGTGAATTCTCCTTTTTCAACATTTAAATCAATCCCTTTTAAAACTTCTTGTTTGTTCCACTTGTTGCCGTACGTTTTATAAACATTTTTTGCTTCAAGGATCATGATTGGCTCCCCCTTTCTGATATGATTTCATTATAGAAAAGCCGGCATGTTTCTTCCTTCGTTTCAGCTAACAATACAGAAAAGCATATGACAGTTTTGTCACATGCCTGTAATTTGCTGCAAGCTATTTCTTTCCGGGAAGATGAGCGTAAAGGTCGAACCGGCGCCGGGAACCGACTGGACAGTAAGCAGGATATTTAATTTTTCTGCCGCCCTTTTGGCAAGATACAGGCCGAGGCCGGTTGCCCCCCTGTTTTGGCTGCGGTCAGAAGAGGTGAAGCCCTTTTCAAAAATGCGCGGCAAATCTTTCGGGTCAATGCCGCGCCCCTTGTCTGCCACCGATAATTGGAAGCGGCCGTCTGCTATTTTTCCGGAAATGGAGATGTCTGTCCCGCAACTGTACTGGACCGCATTTACCAGCAATTGCCGGAGGATAAACGACAGCCATTTTGCATCTGTAACCATTGCCGGAACCCCCGGTGAGACGTCAAAACCGATGCCTTTTTGAATGCACCATGGCTGAATCGCTTTGATTTCCTGGAAGATCAGGCGTTTCAGGTCAACATTTTCCATATAAACGTCATTTTCCATATTGCCGATCCGTTTTTCATGAAGCTGTTTGTCAAGCAGGTGGTGGATGCGCAGCCATTCATAATTGAGCGACACTTTTGCTTCTTCATCTTGAAGCCGGTCAATGATGAGCTGCATGGCGGTCATCGGCGTTTTGACCTCATGTACCCATGCTGTTAATTCATCTTGTTCTTCTTGCACCGCGGACGCGTTCCGGTCGGTTTCCGCCCGTAGATGTTCCGCCTGCGCTTGTACGGCCTGATGCACGATCTGTTCAAAAGGGGTTCTGGGGCGGGTGATCTCGCTCGTATCAAGATCCCCATCCCATTCTGAAAGGCTTTGATAAAATTTCACTTCTTTCCGGGCGCGGAAGAAAAGGAAAAGAAGAAAAGCAATCGTTTCTAAAAAAACGATATAAAGAACGGATGAAAGCGCGATTTGCGGATCAAGCCATGCAATGAAAAGCAGCATCAGCTGGCAGGCGGCAAAAAATATTACCCAGCTTTTTCGTTCAACAAGAAATATCCGGATCATAGGCCGGCATCCTTTTCAAGCGCCATATAGCCTTGGCCCACTTTTGTTTCGATACAGTCACCGAGCCCGATCGTGGAAAGTTTTTTCCGCAGGCGGTTGACGTTCACGGTCAATGTATTATCGCTCACAAACCTTTCATCGTCCCATAAACATTCGATCAGATGCGTGCGGCTCACAATCCGGTTTTTCATGTCCACCAATATTTTTAAAATAAACATTTCGTTTTTTGACAGTTCAATGCATCCATGTTCATTTTCGACCGTGTTTTTCTGCAAATCGATTGTGGCCCCGCACCATGTTTTTAAAACCGTCTGCTCGCTCGTGTAGGCATATACCCGACGCAAAATAGCCTGGATTTTGGCGATTAACACGTCGATATGAAAAGGCTTTTGCACATAATCGTCCGCGCCGAGCTGCATCGCCATCACCATATCTGTCGGATGGTCGCGGGAAGAAAGGAAAAGGATTGGGACATGGGAGTGCGCGCGAATTTGTCGGCACCAGTGGAACCCGTCAAATTTCGGTAGCTGGATGTCAATGACTACCAGATCAGGCCGGAATTCCGCAAATTCCTCCATCACCTGTCCAAAATCGCGGATCCCCGCAACTTCAAATGACCACTGCGAAAGTCTTTCTTTCACTTCACGAAACAGCGTCACATCGTCTTCAATGATTAGAATTTTTATCAACCGGACCACTCTTTCTATTTTTGCTACCCTCCATTTTACAAGAAAAGGCGAAAGCAGGCTACATTAACCATCAACGAGAAAGCGCGGCATACTTCCTTTTGCTGCGCTTTTTCCTTATCACTTCTTTTAGAAAGCAAACCAATGCTCTTCCAAATCACAGAAAAAGGAACGCAATGCCCGAAAGCGCTAAAATATATGAATGATAATCCCAGATGCGTGCAATCAGAATGCTTATCGAGAACCCGAAAAGAATAAATTGGTACCTGTAGAAAGGACGTTTTTCGTTGGAGAAACGCGGGAGATGCGTCAATTGGCTGATGGACGCTATGCAGTACAGCTGTTAAAATCAACTTAAATGAAAATTTTGAGGATGTACAAATATAAAAATTTTGGTTTATTTTCCAAGGAAGATGGGTAGATAATATTGCTTTTTAATAGAATGAAAGTAGAAAGGTAATTTTTTTTCGCGGATTTATGTACTGTTTGCAGCGGGCTAAATGCTGGTATTGTTGAGGTGAGAACATGAAGTTTAAAAGAAGCGTAATAATCATGATGATGCTGTTTTTGTTAGGAAGTTGTAGCTTGATGCCGAATAAAGCGGATGAAAAAAAGCAGGCGGAAGCATCAGAGTACATGCCGGTACAAGATTACACGGGGCAAGGTTATTCGTTTGATAATGGAGAAGAGACAGGGAAATTTGCCAATCAGCACCGGAAACAAATCGTTGAAAAGGTTAAGCAATATTTTAGACAAAAATACCATCTGGATATTACTGTCCATCAGATCTACGGGGCAACTGACGCGGCAGTTGTTTTTGTTGAATCCAAAAAAGATCCGAAATTTCACACCTCTGTCATCGTTGGAATTGATTTGGAAAACAAAAAGATTGGCAATGTAGGCGCCTATGAGGGCTCGGTTGAAGGGGCAATTACATCAGGTTTGTACGTCATGGCATATGAAAAGGAATTTCAAAGACTGGATGATTTTTGTACGGCGATTACGAAAGAATACCCGGTTATTGGCAGGACAAAGGAAGCTGTGGATCATACAGTTGATTCCGGTTATGCTACGCCATATTATTATTTAAATACGACGCATTTAGAGTTTTTAAAGGCTTACAAATCTTTTCTAAATAACCCAAAAACCACTGGTCAGAATCTAAAAAAGCAGATAGAAGATCAAAAATTCGTTCCTGACAATATGATAATAGAATTAACATTTTATATGCGAAAAAAACATGAGCACCCTGATAAAACGCTTGTAAATAAGATAAAAGATGAATTGAAAAAACAAAAAGATTTTCCGCCGGGTGAATATTCAATATCCGTAAATAGTAATGATATTTTAATGCGGACTGGAACCGAAAAGGATTATGAAGATTCAGATACAAAAAACAATGATGTGATTATTGAACCAAATGGGGAAGTGGCGAAATGAAAAAACGTATTTCTGATCAGGATTTGATTAAATTGAGCGGATTCCATATATGTGACCATCCTCAAAAGATAAATAAATTTCGTTCGTATATCTATTGTTAAACAAACTAACTATAATCATTCATCTTCCGGTCCTGATGCAATGGTAGTCGGATACAACGCCAGGCATTTTAGATCAGTTTTTCTAAAAAGGAAAATTACTTTTGTTTGGAGTGTAAATAATGACTTTTAAAAGAAGCGGAATGGTCGTGATGCTGCTGTTTTTATTAGGGGGGTGTAGCTTAATGCCGCATAAAGGGGATGAAAAAAAGCGGGCGGAAGCATCAGAGTACATGCCGGTACAGGATTACACGGGGCAAGGTTATTCGTTTGATAACGGAGAAGAGACAGGGAAATTTGCGAATCAGCACCGGAAACAAATCGTTCAAAGGGTCAAGCAATATTTTATCCAAAAATACCATCTGGATATCACCGTCCATCATATATACGGCGCAACTGACGCGGCAGTTGTATTTGTTGAATCCAAAAAAGATCCGAAATTTCATACCTCTGTCATCGTTGGAATTGATTTGGAAAACAAAAAGATTGGCGATGTGGGCGCCTATGAGGGCTCTGTTGAAGGGGCAATTACAACAGGTTTGTATGTCATGGCATATGAAAAGGAATTTCAAAAGCTGGATGCATTTTGTACGGCGATTGCGAGAGAATACCCGGTTATTGGTAGGACCAAAGAAGCTGTGGATCATACTGCCAGCACTGGTTTCACCACCCCATATTACTACACAAGTACGTCGGATTTAATATTTCCAGAAGCCTATCATGCCTTTCTGCTATACATTTAATAAAGCAAACACCATTCGATAAGGAGGGAATGATGATTACGCTCACATTTTTTATGGAGAAAAAACATAGTCTCCCAGATAAATCAATAGCCAAAGAAGTGATTAATAAATTAAAAAAATCAAATGGGTTACCACCGGGGAATTATGGTGTTTATATCAAAAGTAACGAAATATTAAAAAGAACAGGAACGGCGAAAAAGCAGGAAGGTACGACATCAGGGATAGATGATATCATCTTGGAACCTAGTAAATGAGGTGTGGTTAATGAGCATTTTAAAACAAAATGATAATACTTCTGATCGAGATCTTATTAAATTGTGTGGTTTTAATGTTTATCAACAGTCTAAAAATAAGGGAACACGCTGCCAATGTCAAACGATCCTTTTCTCACGTCCTTTATTGACGGAACCTGTCGGCGCGATACGCTTTTAAATAAGGACCTGTTATAGCTGAAAAAGATGGAGGGTGCCGATCTTGAATTCAAAACACGCACGATGGATCTGATGGAACCCTTTTTGGATTTTGTTTCAGAATCATATGTTGACATATCGTTATTTTTCGATATAATGATTTGTATGGAACTCATTGAAGTCTTTAAAGCCTTATCCAATGAATCAAGATTGCAAATTTTACAATGGCTGAAAGAACCGGATCGTCATTTTACGCCCCACGAAGGGATTGATATGAATACTACAGGGGTATGTGTTAGTCAAATAACAGATAAATTGAAAATGACGCAATCCACAGCATCTCAATACCTTTCCATACTGCAACGAGCTGGGTTAATTACGGCAGAACGTATTGGTAAATATACTTACTACAAAAGAGATGAAGAAGCCATAAAAAAAATTGCCACTCTCTTTGAAAAGAATATTTAAGGAAATGAAACTGAATCCTAATTATGAATTCAGTTTCATTTCACTAAACAAATCGACATATCACGATATGTGTTTTTGTCGATACAAAACGTTCAACCCTGATATATTTTGATGATGAAGGAGTGATTTATTTTGTCAAACACTGGTAAGGTCTACATCTTAGCGATCGTAAGTTTTTTAGTTGGAACTTCACAGTATATCATTTCCGGAATTTTGGATAATATTTCGGAATCATTAGGCATTACTCTCGCAGCAGCTGGTCAGTTAATAACCATTTTTTCGCTTGTATATGCTATTTTCACACCTGTATTAATGGCTATCACCTCCAGAATGGATAAACGTAAGTTAATGATATATTCACTTGGTCTATTTGTTATTGGAAATATTCTTGCATTCATCCTTCCTGGTTATGGATTCTTTATTGTCTCAAGGATTATTATGGCCTTTGGTGCAGGAATGGTTGTAGTGACAGCCTTAACGATTGCGGAGAAAATTGCTCCAAAAGGGAAGAAAGCTAGCGCCATTGCCACTGTCATTATGGGATTGACAGCATCATTAATCATTGGCGTTCCACTTGGAAGAATGACGAGTGAGGTACTGGGTTGGAAGGCTGTTTTTGGAGGGATTGCCTTACTTGGATTAGTTGCGATGGTTATTATTTCGCTTACCATTCCAAAAATTCAGGTGGAAAAATTGACACCTTTAAATCAGCAACTCGCTTTATTAAAAAAACCAAAAGTGGTACTCGGATTAGCCATCACTTTTTTCTGGCTTGGCGGATATTCCATTGTTTATACCTACTTATCCCCTTACCTGCTAAATATTTCAGGTGTAAGTGACAAATTGCTTAGCGGCGTTCTCCTTATATTTGGTATTGCCAGTCTAGTTGGATCAAAGTTTGGCGGATTTAGTACCGATCGGTGGGGTGTGCGGTTCACACTCATTGGTGGCATGATCTTACATATCACCATGCTCGTTCTGTTATCAATCGTTACCCACTCTTACGTGGGCGTGTTGGTCATATTAATATTATGGTCCTTTGCAGCATGGTCTACTGGCCCGACTCAACAATATCACCTAGCTACAATAGAGCCGGAATCATCTAGTGTATTGCTCGGTCTCAATCAATCAATGATGCAGTTGGCCATGGCGGCAGGGGCAGGCATTGGGGGTATCTTTGTAGAGAGAATTTCCCTCACTTCCATTACCTGGTTAGCCGCTTTAGGCGTTACAATTGCAATTGGATTAACAATATTGACTTCACGTTCTCCTTCTAAAAAGACCTCAGTCGACTGCAACGTCGTGAAGTCGCAATAAATTGTTAGAATCGTACCTTGTTGTCAAATTAGTGGATTTAGATTTCAAAGTAAGGATGAAGGAATTCATAACGAATATTAAGTAAGAATTTCTGCTCATGCTCAGATTGTAGACAAATAGGGGTTCAGAACTTGTCCCTAAGT
>Ga0207789_1000598_pt1 | contig 11859 bp, 14 predicted proteins | sample HigsolmetaGSP12D_FD_184840 | JGI IMG/M metagenome (GOLD analysis project Ga0207789, IMG submission 184840) | High solid enriched microbial communities from the Joint BioEnergy Institute, USA - SP1-2-D (SPAdes) | ecosystem: Engineered > Bioreactor > SSF (Solid state fermentation) > Aerobic >...
ACCATAAGCCCGGCCAAAAGCAACATCATGCCGGTACTGAGCAGTATAATGATGATGCGTTTCACCTTTCCACCCCGTTCTGTTCTTTTCCAAAAATAGGATACCCTTTCTTTTTCCATTTCATCCTATATAAAATGAACATAGGGTTTGCTGAACGAATCCAATTCTACGTTTGTACCCAATTTTTCAGCAAGCTCTGCTCTCGAAGAATCCATCTGCGAAAATGCGATTCTGGTGTAAGCTTTTCCCTGGATTTTTTATAAAATCCTTGCATTTAAATTTTTTCCTAAGCTGTCAGCATCCTTGTCAAATTTAGGAATTTTGCTTATTCAGCAAGCCCTATGTTAAGGAAGCATGGAAAAAAGACGTTGTGCCTTTACATAGAGCTCGTCTACGTTAAGGAAGCACGAAAAAACGAAGACCTTCCTTCACATAGAACCCGTCTATATTAGGGTTTGCTGAACCCCGGATCCAATTCTGCGTTTGTACCCAATTTGTCAGCAAGATCTAGAAGAATCCATCTGCGAAAATGCGATTCTGTCTTCTCTATACGTTGGATCAACTTTTTCATGGGTCTTTCATAAAACCCTTGCATTTAAATTTTTTCCTAAGCTGTCAGCATCCTTGCCCACATCTATGAATTTTGCTTATTCAGCAAACCGTACATAGATTTTTCTCGTCAAAATTCAAGGTTAGATATGGCTTTTGGCAACGCATAAGGAGCAGGAATGTTAAGCCCAACTTATATAGCCGACAAACCGCTGATCGTAAAAACATCCGTATGAGCGGCGTTTTCTTTTCCAAAAAGTATTTAAAACATTTCAATTTTAATGATAAAATAAGCTAGGGAGGTGTTTTATGAAAAAAGTTTTGTTTGCATGCTTGGCCCTGCTGTTGCTCTGTGTTCTCACCGGATGGAATCTGCTTGGGAAAAGCGGGAAGCCTGCCAATGCCAACACATTTAAACCGGCAAAACTAACGGCAAATGAAGAAGCCATTTTACACGCTTCAACGGACAACTCTTTTCTTTATCAATACCGTGTCGACCCTAACAAGTATAAATCCGTTAGAATCTGGCTGGAAGAATACAAATACGGAAAATTGGTGAATGACCATCTTTTTGAACTAGAAGGGGAAGCGGGGAAGAAAGGGACAATTATGTTCACAGCCTCTCCGGTAAGCGAAAACAGCAAACGTTATAAGGTCATCGAAGGCATCTATACGGGTAAAGGCAATACCACTTTCAGCACATTTAAAACTTTCCCGGCAGCAGGGGATAAAGACATCAACGCGTTTTCCTTGAGCGGCGTTGACAGCGCGGAATCGGCAAGCGGCAAAAAGATTTTAGGAGCCATTGGTTTTTCAAAAGATGATTCTGCCCCGGCCCCTCCGCTTCATGACTTTGAAGACCTGAAAAAACACAAAAAGGAAATACAATCTTACGCAACCCTTTTAGTGGTGCGGTGCGAATTTAAAAATAACAAGCGCAGCGCATGAACAGACGGCGGGTCATGATATCCGCCGTTTCCCTGTAATTACCGCCATGTGCGGACAGAAAGGAGCGGATGCGCATTTTGCTGCTTTTCAGTGCACACAAAAAAGACGCTGAGACACATCTCAACGCCCTTATTAGCTTTTAGCGTGCCTGTGGTTCTTTTTCGCGGCCGTTTTTATCTACAAAATCTTCGTGGTGCGTAGAATACATGGCCATCGGTTCTGCATCCGGGCACATATAGCGGACGGCGCTGTTTAAAGCAACCGGGCCTTCCGCAAACCCCCCGGCAATCAATTTTAATTTGTGCGGGTAAATTGCCGCATCCCCTGCCGCGAAGATCCCGGGTATATTCGTTTCCATCGCGCCATTGACCTCGATCCGCTCGTCTTTCATTTTAAGACCCCAGTTTAAAATGCCACCATAATCGCCCTGAATGCCGTGGTTCACGACAACTTCATCGGCTTCAAGCCATATTTCTTCGCCCGTCCCGGCGTGTTTCACCGCAACGCGTTCGATCCTGTTGCCAGTCCCGTGCAGGGCTGAAATGCAGTAAGGGATAAAAAGGCGTGCATTTTTCACCATTTCGGACACATCGTATTCATGCCCGCTGAATGCTTCCCGCCTGTGGACGATCGTAATGCTTTCGGCAATCCCGGCCAGTTCGTTTGCCCAGTCAACTGCCGCATTTCCGCCGCCGGAAATCAGCACCCGCTTGTTGCGGAAGCGATTTAAGTCGTCGACGGCATAATGGAGATTGCCGGATTCATAGCGTTCTACCCCCGGAATATGTAGCTTAATCGGTTTAAAAATGCCCGCCCCGACGGTGAGGATAACCGTTTTTGTCAGGTGAAGGCCGCCGTTTTCCGTGCTTAACATCAAGATGCCGTCCGGGCGCCGCTTTAAACCGGATACATGCTGATGAAAAAGGATCGTTGGCGAAAAAGTTTCCGCCTGCCGGATCAGTTCCTTCACAAGATCCCCGCCTGTTATTTTCCGGATCCCGCCAATATCCCGCAATGTTTTTTCCGGATAAAACATCGAGATTTTTCCGCCCAGCTGGCCGCTAGATTCCAGCACTTTCGTCTTTAATTTCCGCATGCCGCTGTAAAACGCCGTAAACAAGCCAATCGGCCCGCCGCCAATAATGGTTACATCGTAGATTTCATGGTCCAATGCCAAGATCCTCCAATCCCGCTCATAAAAAAAGTGGCTACGCCATTTGTGCGCGTACTTCTTTATACGGTTTAATCAAATCATAGGAAAGGCAAACCGGTTTTTTGCACCTCGGATCAAGCGCAATTTGGGCATCCAATCCGAAACATTCCCGCATCATTTCCGCTGTCACCACAGCTTCGGGGCTGCCCTCGTAAAGGATTTCGCCATCTTTCATGGCAACGATATGGTCCGCAAAACGGGCGGCCTGGTTTAAATCGTGCAGCACCATTACGATCGTGCGGTGCTCCATTCTGTTCAGTTCCTGCAAGAGTTCCAGCACTTCCAGCTGATGGGACAGGTCCAGGTAGGTTGTCGGTTCATCCAGTAAAATCATTTCGGTATCCTGCGCAAGTGCGAGCGCAATCCAGACCCGCTGCCGTTGTCCACCCGAAAGCGCATCCACAGGGCGGTCTTTCAATTCTTCCGTTCCGGTCATTTCAAGGGCCCGGTAAATTGCTTTCCAGTCTTCACGATTCAGTTTTCCAAACCTTTTTTGGTGCGGATACCTGCCATAAGATACAAGTTCTGACACTGTCAGTCCTTCCGGCACACTCGGAGACTGGGGCAAAATCGCAAGCTTTTGCGCAATTTTCTTTGTTGATTGTTTTGCCAGCTCTTTTCCATCCAAATAAACGGATCCGTTTTTCGGAAAGAGGATGCGCGCCAATGCCTTCAGTAAAGTGGATTTGCCGCATCCGTTCGGGCCGATGATCGCCGTCATTTTTCCGGCTGGTATATTTAAATTTAAGTTTTTAATAATTTCATGATCTCCATAGGCAACTTTTAAATTTTCTGCACAAAGCTTTGGCATCTCAGTTCCTCCTATGAATCTATCATTAAATGAAAATGATTCTTAATATCATTTTTATTCTATAAGGTTTTTAAATGGGTGTCAAATCGACTTTTCGCCGGTAATCTCCAGGTTTTTCCACAATTTAAGCATTCCCGCTGCCCATTTTTCTAATTTTTAAAATTTTGCCTTGAAGGAAAGGCTCTCCTTTTTTGGGCCTTTCCAGTTTGAATGAAGGTTTTCTTCCCTCATGTCCGCACTGATCCCAAACCAATATATTCTTCCAGCGGCCAAAACCGTTCATACAACATGGACGGCAGGCCGCGAAAAGGATTATTTGATCGTTTTTAATACATCCCGGATCATCTCTTTGTTTGCAATCGCGCCAGAGTAAAGCCAGCCGGTATCAGCAGAAAATTCAGCTACATGGTGTTTCTTGACGGCAGGAATGCTTTTCCATAATGCATTGTCCAGCTCTGTTGCGTGGGTTTTATCGCTGTTAATCAAAAAAATATAGTCTGCATCCAGCTCGGTTAATTTTTCAAGCGAAATAGCATTCCAGTTGCTGGTTGCTTTTGCAGAAATTTCATTTACAACAGCCGGCACCTTCAAACCTAAATCATTGTACAGGACGTCCCCACTTGATACATTTTTCGATACGATAAAAAATTTATTGTTCACAAGCCAGATTGCAGCAGCAGAAGGCGCTTTTCCGTTTTTCGCCAGTTGTGCTTTTGCTTTCTTGGCTGTTTTTTCATAATCTGCGAGCACTTGTTTTGCCTTTGCTTCCTTGTTCAACACTTTCCCAACAGTAAGCAGTTCTTTTCTCCAGTCACTGTTTTGCTTTTTGCTTACGACAAAGGTCGGAGCGATTTTGCTGTATTGTTCATACTTCCCGCCTTCCACCATACTGGCATCGTCAATCAGGATTAAATCCGGCTTGAATTTTTGCACTTGTTCATAAGGCAGGTCGTAAGAAATAGCCGGTACCCCTTTCAGTAAATCGTCCTGCAAATATTCCTGAATGCCGTTGCTGACACTCCATTGTGCGACAGGCTTCACCCCGAGTGCAACAAGATGGTCTTCCAAATAAGTCGCAATGACGCGTTTCGGATGAGCCGGCACTTTTACTTTATGCCCCATCACGTCTGTTACCGTCCGGGTTTTTGAACCGCCGGCAGGCTTGTTTCCGTTTCCATTTCCGGACTGGCTGTTCCCGCAGGCAGCAAGGGCAACGGACAGAAAGACAATCCCGCATATTTGGAAAATCTTTTTTAATTTTAGATTGTAAGACATTTTCATCCCCCTGGCATTATGTTAAAATATTGTAGACAGATAAATGATAATGATTATCAACATCAATTAAAGCGAAAATTTTTCATTCTGTCAATCTTTTTTCTTTTTGAATCATAAATTTTTAACCGTATCGAAATAGAAGGAAGGAAGTCAGGGATGGCAAAAGCGCACACAAGTAAAGCGGCACACCGCGTGCAGGATCAACCGTATAAAAAACGACTGGCTTATTTTATCCTCGGCTTCGGGTGGATTTTTATCATACTTGCCGTCGCGGGTTCCATTCAATTGGGTGCATCGAATGTCGGCTATACAACTGTATGGAAAAGTTTGTTTTTTTATGATGCAAACAACCCGGCCCATGTCGTCATCCATGAATTGCGGCTGCCGCGTGCCATTGCCGCTTTATGCGTCGGTGCCGGGCTGGCCGTTTCCGGTTCGGTCATGCAGGGAATGACGCGAAATCCGCTCGCATCCCCGTCTATTTTGGGGGTAACCTCGGGATCCCTTTTTCTTATGGCGATTGCCTATGCTTTTTTTCCGGGCATTTCTTACAAGAGCCTGATTTTCATATCTTTTGCCGGAGCCGGTTTGGGGGCGGCCCTCGTTTTTTTAATCACAGCTTTATCCAGAGGCGGGAACACCACTGTGAAGCTGGCGCTTGCCGGATCAGCCGTTACTTCTCTGCTTAGCGCCTTATCTACGGCGATCGGGCTTCGTTTCAACATATCAAAAGATTTGAGCTACTGGTATGCAGGCGGCGTGAGCGGTGTGCAATCCAGCCAGCTCAAGTATGTCATTCCGGCCATCATTGCCGGTGTGATTATCGCCATTGCCATCTCGCGCGCCGTCACCATTTTAAGCCTCGGGGAGGAAATCGCAAAAGGACTCGGCCAAAATACGGTATTTGTTTATATCGCAGGCATTGTGGCCGTTCTTTTGCTGACAGGGGCGGCTGTATCCATTGCCGGGATGATCGGGTTTGTCGGATTGGTCATCCCGCACATTACCCGCTTCCTTGTCGGATCGGATTATAGTTTGATCATCCCTTGTTCAGCGATTCTGGGCGCCCTTTTGTTGATCATTGCCGATGATGCTGCAAAAATGATCAATGCCCCTTTTGAAACACCAGTAGGCGCAGTAACCGCCATCATCGGCGTCCCATTCTTTCTCTATTTGGCACGAAGAGAAGGGGGCGGATTGTAGTGGAAAAACGGCTTGCAACCGACAAACGGAAATTCAGCATGCTTTGCACTATCCTACTTGTTTTGCTGATCGTCCTCTTTTTTGCCAGCATCCGGACGGGCACGATGAACATTCCGTTTCCGCAAATATGGTCTGCCTTTTTCGGCAGTGATGTTGGCAACCAGCGGATGACCTTGTTTGAATTCCGTCTGCCCCGGATCGTGCTCGCGATGCTGATTGGCGCCGGAATTGCCGTTTCAGGCGGCATTCTCCAGAGCATTTCCAGAAACCCGCTTGCAGATCCCGGCATTATCGGCGTGAATGCAGGGGCAAGCTTTTCCGTTGTATTATATACATTCTTTTTTAAAGGCACGGCCTTTCTTGCCGGGGTAGTTTCTATTTTTGTCATGCCGTTTTTCGCATTAACCGGCGCCTTTCTTTCGGCGATCCTCGTCTATTTGCTTGCCAAAAAAGGCGGAAGCGTGGCGCCCGGTCGTCTCGTTCTAACAGGTATTGGATTAAATGCGGCTTTTAATGCGGCAACAACAGTCCTGCAAATGAAAATGGATCCCCAAGATTTTACAAAAACGCTGACCTGGATATCCGGAAGCATTTGGGCAACAAACTGGGATTATGTCCTTGTCACTTTGGCCTGGCTGGTTGTTCTGCTCCCATTTGCTATATACAAAGCCCGTTACTTGAATATTATGCGTCTGGATGAGCCGGTCATCACAGGGCTCGGGGTGCCGCTTGAAAAAGAAAGGCTGAAACTTCTCGGGACCGCGGTCGGGCTGGCCGGATGCTGTGTAGCGGTCGGGGGCGGGATTACGTTTCTCGGCCTGATTGCGCCCCACATTGCCCGCGGGATTATGGGGACAAAACATGAATTTTCCCTGCCCTTAACGGCGCTGATTGGGGCAAACATTTTGCTTTTGGCTGATACAGTCGGGAGAGTCGTGATACCTTCCATGGAACTGCCGGTCGGGATTGTCATTTCAATCCTCGGCGCACCATACTTTATTTATCTGCTGATACGGACAGCATAATGCATAATAGTAAAGCACACGGAAGTCCCTTATTCATTCCGTTGGAAAAATTTTGCACATGCCCAGAGCGGAAAGATATTTACAATTTTTAAATTTTTCGCTACGATAACAACAGTGATAAAAAAGGAAGGCTGATTTTATGATATTCGGGCTCGATCCATCCATGTTGGCACTGTTAGTTGGTTTTGGGTTTTGTGCAGCTTTTATTGATTCTGTTGTCGGCGGGGGCGGCCTGATTGCCCTGCCTGCCCTGCTGTTTACTGGGCTTTCGCCGTCTGCAGCGGTTGCTACCAACAAACTCGCGGGGACAATGGGGTCATTTACAAGCACATTTGTATTTTATCGTTCCGGGAAACTTGATTTATCTTCCATTTATAAAATGTTTCCGCTCACCTTTTTCGGTTCGATGCTCGGCGCTTACACCGTCCATCTCATGGATCCGGATGTGTTAAAACCATTGATGCTGATCATGCTTGCCGCAGTCGGCATCTATACGGTGACGAAGAAAGACTGGGGAAAAATCATGGCGTATAAAAAGTTATCCGTCCGCCGGCTGATTTTGTTTACGGCACTCATTTTTCTGATCGGTTTTTACGACGGATTTCTCGGCCCGGGCACCGGTTCCTTTTTAATGTTTGCCTACCTCATGATCGGGTTTGACTTTTTAAAAGCAGCCGGAAACGCGAAGTTTTTAAATTTTGGCAGCAATATCTCGGCCCTCCTTATGTTTATTTTTTTAGGGCAGGTTCATTATGCCTACGGGATTCCGATGGGCCTTGGGCAAATCGCCGGCTCCATCATCGGCTCGCGGTTCGCGATCAAAAAGGGGAGCGGCTATGTGCGCGCGCTGTTTATCGCCGTCACATTTTTGCTGCTTGCCAAAAATACATATGATTATGTACACGCGTTTCTTTTCGGCTGACAAAAAGGTTAGATGAAGGATCACGTTTTTGCCATGCAACCCGGGGGATGCTTTTTGTGCAGCTCGCCGGGATTTTTTATGGAGGTGTTTGAAATGAACAAGTCCTGGCTCATTGTTCTTGTTGGTGCTTTTTTCGAAGTCTTTTGGGTCATCGGGCTAAAGCATGCGGATAATTTGTTAGAATGGGCGGGCACGCTGGTTGCCATTACTGCAAGCTTTTACGCACTCATTGCGGCAAGCAAGGATTTGCCGGTCGGAACGGTGTATGCCGTTTTTGTCGGGCTCGGCACAGCCGGAACGGTTTTTTCCGGAATCGTATTTTTCGGCGAGCCGTTCAGTTTCATAAAAATTGTTTTGATTTTCATTCTGCTGGCGGGCATTATCGGCTTAAGGATTGCGGAAAATGAAAAAAGCAGCGGGGAGGCGGATTCTTGATGGCTTGGGCTTCTCTACTCATTGCAGGGTTATGTGAAATGCTCGGCGTGGCCGCCATGAATATGGTAAACCGCCGCCGCAATCTGCAGTCTGTGCTGCTCATGGTGCTTGCTTTCGGCGGAAGTTTTTTGTTTATGTCGTTTGCGATGCGGACATTGCCGATGGGCACGGCCTACGCCGTCTGGACAGGAATCGGTGCAGCAGGGGGCGCAATTGTCGGCATGTTATTTTTTGGAGAATCAAGAGACTGGCGGAGAATTGTTTTTATCACGATGATTTTAGGCGCAGCGGTCGGGCTGAAGCTGGTATCATGACCGCCACGCGGTGTTATGCATGTTTTCCTTTTAACGCCAAAATGAAAATGGTGCTGATAATCATCAGCGCACCGGCCCAGTCAAAAAAACCGAGCGGAACATGGAGCCACACCACAGTTAAAAATGCGGCGGAAAGCGGCTCTGCTGTGGCAAGTACGGTTGTTTCTGATGCACTTAAATATTTCAGCCCTTCCAAATAGCAAAGAAAGGCAACCAGCGTTCCAAATAAAATGACAAAAGCAATCCCCGGCACCGCGGCCGGAGAAAAGTTCCCAGCTGCATGCCACGGCGGATGAATGAAACTTAAGACCGCGCCCCCAATTAGCATCCCCCAGCCGACGGTTACGTCCGCACCCCATTGGTGAAGGAGCTTTATCGGCTGGAGTGTGTAAAAAGCAGCGGTAAAAGCCGTTAAAATACCCCAGAAAAGCGCTTTTCCCGAAATGGATAGCGTCGTAAAACTGCCGTGTGTGACAAGCAAAAATGTTCCGGCAACTGCAAGAAAGACGGCAAATAACGTACGCCGGCCAGGCATTCTCCTGAATCGGGCGGCCAGAAAACACGGCACAATGACACACTCGAGGCTTTGCAAAATGGTTGCTGTTGCTGCATTGCCGTACCGGATAGCGGCAAAATAGGTGTACTGGACGCCGAGCATGCCGAAAACCGCAAAAAAAATCAGATCTCTCCGTGAAGCCGGGTCTTTCCATACCCCTGTGACACGATTTCTTTCTCTTCCGTAACAAAATCCGAGCAAAAGCAGGCCGGATACAAGCAGCCGCATGACCGTGAGCCATTGCATATCCATTTGCAAATGCTGGAACAAATATTGCGCAATCGTACCGGATACACCCCATAGTACCGCGCCTGATAAAACAAGCGCGATTCCTTTCGCTCGTAGTGTATGCGCTTCTGTTGCAAGCTGCTGGACAACTTTTTCCAATCTATTCCCCATCTTTCTATTCTGTTTGGCTGTCTTGTGGAAATGGCGGTCCGCATCCGTGCCGGTTGCCCGGAAGATGCTTTCCATGCTGCTTGATTGTTTTTACCCGGCGCATCTTTCAAGGACCGATGCCGCGCTAGGCTTTACTGCTGTTTTACTTTCTCCCTGAATTTTTCCGGCATCATCACCATGATAACTTCCCCTGTTACGACCACTTTATCTTCCGCAAATACTTCTGTGTTGATCCGGTACTTTTTGGGATGGATCTCGGTAACGGTTCCTATTGCCTTAAGCGGCACACCAAGCGGGGTAGGGTGTTTATATTCCACTTTTAATGTGCCGGTTACAAACCGCGGCGGCTCTGTCCCGTCGCCAAGTTCGTTGCCGTTTTTCCGGAGCACATACAGCGATGCGGAACCGGCGCTATGGCAGTCAATCAGCGATGCTACGATCCCTCCGTAGGCAAACCCCGGGATCCCCCCCCATATATTCAGGAAGCGGCGTATAAATCGTGATGGTTTTGTCCCCCAGCCAGCCCGTGCGAAAATGATGGCCTTTTTCATTCAGCCGCCCGCAGCCGTAACAAGTTGCAAATGAATCGGGATAGTAATCCTGAACTGCCTTTGTAACACTTTCCTCCATTTCCTCACCCCTTTTTTATTCTATTTAAAATTATAATACATTTTGCACGAAATTTTAACAGCTGTATTTTTAGAAAGTTTGGCCATATAAAAAGCACCGGCAAACAGATGTCCGGTGAAAATCTTTTTTTACTTATAAATTTTCCAGTTGCTGTTTTATTTTTTCCACTTCTCTCTGGCTCAGGCCAGTTTTTTCCACAATTAATTGAAGCTCCATACCCTCTTGCAACATTTTGATGGCAATTGGAATCGTTTGTAACATTTCTTTTCTCTCTTCTTCTCTTCCCTTCTCTACTCCTATTTCAATTCCTTCCTCTTTCCCCTTCTTATACCCGCGGTCAAAATAGGAATTCGGCAGCTTCAATACTTGCTCTGCCTCGTCATAACTCGGGTTCAAGGCTTTTCCCCTTCTATCTGCCTTTTGATCTTCATGATCTCGTCTTCACTCAAGCCGGATCCCTGGGCAATGACCTTCACATCCACTTGATTTTTTAGAAAATTGATAATCAATCGTTCTCTTTCTTTTTCTCTGCCTTCCTCTTTCCCCTTCTTATACCCGCGGTCAAAGTAAGAATTTGGCAAGTCCAGGACAACTTCTTTTCCATCCACACCAGGCAGCCTGACTTCCATCTTATGAATGCTCCAATTGTTGTTTTATTTTTTCCACTTCTCTCTGGCTCAGGCCAGTTTTTTCCACAATTAATTGAAGCTCCATACCCTCCTGCAACATTTTGATGGCAATTGGAATCGTTTGTAGCAATTCTTTTCTTTCTTCTTCCCTTCCTTCTTCTCTGCCTTCCTCTTTCCCCTTCTTATACCCGCGGTCAAAATAGGAATTCGGCAGCTTCAATACTTGCTCTGCTTCGTCTGGATCCAGCATTTTAATGTTTTCCATTACTTCCGCCTCCTCTTTTTCGTTCAATTTTAAATAATAATCAAAGAAACCGTGTAACAGCCTCATTTTTGCAGGGTCAAGTTCCATCCGGGCCAGCATCCGCAGAAACTCCAGTTTGACCTGCACCCGTTCTTTTTCTGTATACCCCATTTTGCTTAATAATGCCGCGGCAACAGGGTTGTTGCTCCGGATATAATTTCTCCAATTTTGTTTCATCAGATGAATGGATAAATAGTGAAAACGAAGAATTTCAATGTTGTGGAACGCAAAGGTGTACGTATCAGGGGTTTCTGTTTTCTCCTCGTAACTAAAAACGGCAATCGGCAATACCGGTTTCCGGTGCCGGAGACTGATCATCATGTAGTAACGAAACATGCGTTCAGGAAAAGGTTTCTCGTAATACGACTGCGGCTCTACATGGATGAGAATCACGGTATCTTTGCCTTTTACCTTCGTTTCGGCAAGGATGTCAACCCGTTTTTGCTCACCGCCCGGAAAGTCCGTAAACTGTTCCTGCGACAAAAACCGCACCCGGCGGTAGTCGAGATCCGCTGAAAGATCCGGGAAAAACGCCTCCATAAACTCCTGAAAAAAGTTTTGGATCAGCTCCTTAAAAAAACGATCATGCACGTGATAACCGGCATGTTTTTCCATTACAAGTTCCAAAGGCAGCACTCCTTTTCTT
>Ga0207789_1000601_pt1 | contig 11804 bp, 14 predicted proteins | sample HigsolmetaGSP12D_FD_184840 | JGI IMG/M metagenome (GOLD analysis project Ga0207789, IMG submission 184840) | High solid enriched microbial communities from the Joint BioEnergy Institute, USA - SP1-2-D (SPAdes) | ecosystem: Engineered > Bioreactor > SSF (Solid state fermentation) > Aerobic >...
CTTTTTCTCCTAAAATATTCTGAAGATCCTTTGCCTTCCCCTCACTCTCAAAATAGTTGATGACAACGCCCGCCCCTTCTCTTGCAAAAGCTTTTACAACTGCTTTGCCTAACCCCCTGCTTCCGCCGGTGACGGCAACCACCTGCTCATCGAGTTTCATTTGTCCCACCCCTTTCCATGCAAAAAAGCCAGGCCCGAAAAGACCTGACTTTATCAGCAAGAAATTTTTTACAAATTCCTACTTTCCTACGCCGGTATGATCCGGATCAGGTCCAAAGGGTTGAAAAACGCCGGTTTTTCTCTCAGCCCGCCAGATCCGGGCACCCCTAGTAGTTTGAAAGATTATTTTTTAGCTATTATATCCCTTTCCAACAAAGATGTAAAGTTTACAATCTTTTTAAAAAAACATAACTGACTTTATCATAATCCATTTTTTCTTCATAAAACCGGTGTGCGTCTTTTCTCTGCAGGCCGGATGACAGGGATACAATGCCGTATCCGTTTTCGCCGGCCTGTTTTTCCACATGCGCCAAAAGCCTGGCGCCGTACCCTTTTGATCTGTGCGCTTCATCCGTCACCAGGTCGCATACCCAAATAAACCGCCCGTTGTACAAGGTAATCATCGGCATATAGCCGGTTACCGCCACAATGTTTCCGTCATCTATTACTGCGGCCATCTTGTAATCCGATTTTTCTGCCGCCTCTTCCACCAGCTGGAGATAGTGTTCTTCGTCCAAATGTTTACGCAGCTGTTTCATCACCGGAAACGCTGCTTTCCACTCTTCCCGGTTTGCAAGTTCTTTTATTTTCATCTGTATATCCCTTCTTTGCCTAAATGGTAATGCATAATAATCAATTCGCCTTTTTTTCCAAACATCCTGCCCCCTTCATCCACAAACCCGGCTTGTCTGTACAAATTTTGGGCAGCAACATTTTCCGTATTCACCCCAAGAACCATCTGCTCTATTTCCAGAAAATGGGTACGGACAAAATGGGGCAGCTGTTTTAAACATTGCCTGGCGTATCCTTTTCCCTGCTGGTGGAAATCGGTTGAAAACGTCCGCAGCAATATGGCATGCGGATGATTTGTATATGGCCTGGCGCCATTTTTTCATGGAGCACAAAAAAGTTTGTGATCCTGCCATGCCGGATTGCAACAACAGGGTGCCGTTCCGGATCATCTTTTGCAAGGGCAATGGCTTCATCCGGATGGCCGGTGAAACGGAGCTGATCATCCGTTATTGTATAGTTGTCCAATTGCTGCTTGAAATCATCATTGTAAAAGACCAGTTCCAATTCCATTACCCCTTGCATGTCGTTTCTACCAAATCGAGGGATAACCGTACCATATCCCGGCAGCGAATCCCGTTTTCATATATCGTTTCAGCATAATGCCTGACGAAAAAGCCTCTGTCCACCCCGGAGATCCGGAAACCGCATTTTTGATACAAGGCCAGCTGGCTGATGCTGGAATTGCCGGTGCCTACTTCGATCGTTTTAAATCCTCTTTTTCCTGCCCTCCGGATGGCATCCAGCACAAGCCGTTTTCCAAAGCCTTTCCCTTGATGTTCTTTTGCAACCGCCACATTCGCCAATTCCACGATTCCCGGCCTCGCCGGTAGCAGGATGTAAACGCCGATCACCTTTTCTTCAATTTCCGCCACATAGCATTCTCCGCGGTTGGCATAAGCCATCACCATTTCGCGTGACGGGTCGGCAAGGAGCAGTAAATCCATCGGAAGTTTTTCCTTGCCGCCCAGCCGCCGGATGTTTAACGCATTTTTTGCTTCCAAAACTGCCAGCTCCCCATCCATATTTTGTTGAATTCTAACATATCTTTCTTTATCAGTCTATCATCCTAGGAACATTTCATCAATTCTGCCTTTTATGCAGGAATGCAAACAAAAGTTCCCCTTTTTATGATAAAATAATGGCAGACAGTACTTTTCGGGAATATAGGGAGGCGGAGATTTGGAAACGCTGTTTTTTAAAACTTTTGTTTGGCTTTGTTTTGCCGGTCTCGTGATCTATACTTACCTGTATGGAAAAAATGAAGAAAAGATGGATGCAAAAGTTTTTCTGATCCGGAAAATCTGGTATTTGGTTTATTTATTCGGTGCACTGGTTTACTGGACGATCCATCCGGCGAGCATTTTCATGAATTTTAAAAACTATGCCATCACCGCGCTTATTTTTGCAGCAATCGACGGTTTTATTTTTTTAAATATGTATTTCCGCAAAGCCGGAAAATATGAATTGGAAAGATTTACGAAAACCGTTTCTGCAAATGAGTCTCTGATCCAGGACAATCTGTTAATGGCTAAAAATATGCTCGACATCTTGAATGATGAGGGCATCGTAGGGTATTATGGTAGTAAAGAAGGATATCTGTTAGGTTTAAAAGAAGTGCTGGCATCTTATGCGGAAAAAGCGGATATGAGCGTTAACATTTTGCCGTTTACCACCCCGCCAGAAAAAGATCAGGCATTGTACAGTTTCGCAAATCCCGGTTCCGCCCGCGCGAAATTGGACAGGCTGGAGACGGTGTATCATATTGATGAAAACTATGCGCTCCATCCGATTTATCTGTTTCATGATGCATTGTATCTATTAAAAATATCCGGTTCCAGAGCCATTACAGAAATGGATTGTATCCTGTTTGTCATCATGGCCCATGTTTATGATTTTGCGGCTCCGCCGGACGACATGGATTGAAAAACAAGGCGGTGACAAAAATGAAAAAAAACAGCGCGCTCCTGGCACAGAGAAATGAAACCGGAAATATCCGGAGAACTTTCAGAAGAAAATCAAGAGTCCGTGTTCCTTCGGTTGGCACAAGCCCGACGACTTTAAAAATCATGAAAGAAAACGAACAGATCCTGAAAAAGTACGGCAAAAAATCTTCAGGGCAATAACAAACCGGTTATTGCCCTTCATATTTTTTCGCAGCTTTGCATACACTATTGCAGATAATCAGCTGAGGTGATCATGTGAAAAAGTTCCATAAAGAAACAAGCGTTTACTCTCCGCCCCCTTCCGCTTCCCCAATGGAAAAAAACAGAAAAAAACAGACAGCGGAACTCCTCAGCTTTATGGATAAGCTGAAAAATAAGCGGGCAACATGAAACATCCGCAGCCAGTAAAAATACAGTCAGCCCCATAAGCTTTTTTTAACATCCAGCAGCCCCCTCAGCTCAGCACTTTTTTATGAAAACTCGGCTATAACTTCCCATCCCGCCCAAAACAACAGCAGGACGCTGTCTGCTGCCGCGTTTTTCAGCATTCTTAATGCGTTTTGATCAGGATGGCACCCATCACAATACAGAATGCTGAAAGGTACATCCACCAGGTTGGCAGTATAGGGAAACCCGATAATACATCGAATATTTCAATCAGCACAAATACCTTTTGGGTTTTCGGGGAAAATTCCCGGTAGGCTTTCCATTCTTTTCTGAACTACAAAATGCCAAACGGAAGAAGAATCACCCCAGCCTCCACCAAAATCACGCCAGCCAGTTTCAAAAAATCATCCCCTGTCTGCAAGCGTTACTTCCTATACTAAATATTGCGGGCACACTTCTTGTGCATTGAATATTGTGAAATCATCTGCAGCAACATTATTCTCCCGAGCCCCACTTGGCAAAACAGAAAGCCGGGCATTGATAATCATATTTTTGCAAATTGATCTTCCTTTTCCTACCCAAATAGCCTAAATTATTTTGCACAAATCGCTCCCGCGTTCCCATTTCTTATGTTTATAACATTGGAATGTTGCATATTATTAAATAATATAAAGGATTTCCTGCCTTTCTGGAAGAATAGATTACGATGAAGATATGTTATGGGAGCTGGTCAAATGAGCAAAGGAATAAAAAGCTTGTTAAAATCATTCATATTTGCCATTCTGCTTGTAGGGGTCATCAGGGGATTTTTCATTGCCCCTTATATGGTTGAAGGGGAATCAATGGAGCCGACACTTCATAACCATGATAAAATTCTCGTCTATAAAGCCCATTCTGCTGCCGATTACCAAAGAGGCGACATCGTCATCATCAAGGGGGAAACAGAAAACTATGTAAAGCGGATTATTGGCCTTCCCGGAGATACAATTCAAGTCAAAAATGACCATCTCTATATTAATGGGAAATTGCACAAAGAGCCTTACCTTGCGAAAAACCTGAAAGCAGCACGTAAAGAAGGCAGCAAGCTGACGAATAATTTCGGGCCTCTCACCGTGCCAAAAAATAAATATTTCGTAATGGGCGATAACCGGATGTACAGCGAAGACAGCAGAAACGGGCTCGGCCTTATTCCGAAGAAAGAACTGGCGGGAAAAACCGAAGCGGTATTTTACCCGCTCTCGCAAATCCGGGAAGTCCGTTAACTATTCTTGCGGGCAGAGCCGGTATCTATTAATAAAAAGCAGGGGGGAATTTCCTTGAAACACGCTTTAGTGGCAGGCAGAACCGGCATGCTTCCCGCTTTACATCAATGAATTTCAAATTTCTTCCCCTAATGCTTTTAAAATATTGCTCCAATCAACAAGAAAATAATGCTTGCTAATAAGAAAGCTGAAGGAACACCTATTAAGCCTCTATTTAGATATAACTTAAATCCATCATACTTTGTATTAAACGATAATCTGGGGATATAATACGAAATCAAGATAATCACTGATACCACAATAAAGATAGCTGTAATACTGTCCATCGTTTTCATCACCTCTTAATAAGATTATCGTGCCCATTAATTTCCGTTTTTTCTATCCTGAAAAATTGCACCGGCTGATTTTCATTCTTCTGCTGGTGCCGCGTTCACTGCGGCATGGGTGTCTAAATCCAAATAGTTTGCCACTCTTTATATTTGCACTCAGAGGAGCAAATATGGCTCCTAATATGGTTTCTGCTACAGTCCAGGCAATGACTGGACTTAACGCTACAGGTGGTGCCTTGATGCCTTGTTTCATTGCCGGCGAAAAATTATAGAGTTTCAGGCATTTTGCCCATGATTTCTTCAGCTTCTTTTATGACATGGTCAATCAATGCTTTTGCCGTTTGCTGTTTTGCGAGCCGCGGGCTTTGGCCGGACCAAAGTGACATAAACTCACGGTTGTTCTGCTTTCCGGCAGCCTTTCTGATATCCTGTGTGAGCGCATTTTGCACGGGATAATCCGGAAAAAGCGCTTCATGCGGCTTCATTTCCGAGATAAACGCATTTTTTACGCCTCTTGCCCATTTTCCGGAAAATGACCGGGTGAGGACAAGCTCATCTTCTTTCGCATGGAGAACGGCTTCCTTATGGGCCTGATGTGCGCCGCTTTCCTTACAGGCCAGGAAGGCGGTTCCCATTTGCACGCCTTTCGCCCCCAAGCAAAGCGCTGCTGCAAGCCCCCTGCCATCCATCACGCCGCCTGCCGCAATGACGGGAATCCGGACATTGTCGGCAACCTGGGGAACCAGTGACATCAGGCCAATCATGCTTTCCTCATGGTCTTTCAAAAAGTTTCCCCGGTGGCCCCCCGCTTCACTGCCTTGCGCAACCACCATGTCCATCCCGGCCTGCTCCACTTCAACCGCTTCATCGACGGTTGTTGCCGTTCCAATAAGGAGGATCCCGTTTTGTTTCAGCCTTTCGATCACTTTCCCGGAAGGTATTCCAAAAGTGAATGAACAAACAGGCACTTTCTCTTCGATGGCCACTTGCACCTGTGCCAAAAATTGATCTTGTACGCTATATAAATCAGGAACTTCTATTTCCGCTTTTGCCTCTATTTTTAACTGTTTGCGGACCCGATTTAAAATGTCATTTGCGGCTGTTATTTTTTCATTTGCCGCTTCAAACCCGCCGGGAACAAAAAAATTGATGCCAAAAGGGTTTCCGGTTAACTGTTTGATTTCCCGGATTTGTTCTTTTGTTTGAGCAGCGGTTAAGTACCCCGCCCCGATCATGCCCAGCCCGCCGGCGTTTGACACCGCAGCCACCAACTCTGGTGTTGTGATGCCCCCTGCCATCGGAGCCTGAATCAACGGGTACCGTGTTTTCAGCCGTTTGGCCAAATCGTTTTTCAACATCCAAATTCCTCCCTTTTGCCTTTCCCCCATTGTAACAGGTTTCCATATTGTTTTAAACGTTTTCAAAATAACGAAAACATTATTTGGAGGAGGCAACCGTTCCTTGGTGAAAAACCATTTTCCAGCTCCTGTCCGTATATTTCCAAATGGAACTGCGCAAGGTTTGCTGCTTTCTTGTTCGGTCGTCCACCCTGCAGGTTGCAAGGACCACGCCATCAGCCAATGGATGCATTTCAAAATCTGTAAGCGCCATCTCCCTCACCCCAATGCCGCCCGGTCCGGTATATTTCCGTTTATGCCAGATGTTTCCCGATGAGCCGAATTCAAAAAAAGATTCCGCCAGCAATGCGCCCAATTTTGCCGGATCCGAGCGTGTCGAAGGTTCAAGCAGCGATTTTTCCAATTGGAGGATATGTTCTTTAAGTGACAAGATTTTGCATCCTTTCTTCTTTAAGATTTGTTTACTATGCTACATAAAGCGAACGAAATTTTGCCATTCTGTTGCCTGTCCAAATGAATGATGTGATTTTTATTAGTTTTAAAGCAGAGCTTTTCAAAATATGGGCAGAAAAAACTTTTCCGTATCAATATGTTGTATTTACGTTGTTTTTCTGTTATAATTTTATCAGTGTAAAGCCCGAGTCCCGCAAAAAATTCCTGCGCACGACGGATAACATGAAACTGCCCGCTGCAATATTTTTACTACTAACTGCATCTTCAACTACTAACAAACTTTCCGAACGAAGCATATGTTTTAAAAAAAGAACAATGGGTAAACAAAGAAGAGGTGATAACATATGAGAAACAGAATTTTCAACTTCATTATTGACGGACGATTGATTACGGTAAAAGGAAAGTCCGTTAAAGAAGCAAAGCGCCATGCACAACAAATTGCGCGAAGTATGAAAGCGGAAGAAAACATGGGCAACCAGTCAGCCATCTGATTGGCTGCCTTTTCCATTTTTCCGGGTAAACAGGCATCTCAGCGGTAAAGAAATGTTTAGTTTTTTATAACATTATTATGTAAACTAGTTCCCGTTTTTTGGAGCGTGGCTGTCCCGTTCTTTTGAAAAATGGCGTGTATTCCACACGCCATTTTTTTAGTGCCGGTTTGTCGGCAGCTTTTCACTCGGGCTTCCGTTCCCCTGCCGTTTTTTATTTTGTTCCTGCTTCTTTTGCTGTTCATTCAGCTTCTGCACATATTTATGGGTGTTGTCCATGTTTATACCTCCTTCCGTCCTTGTTACTTTAACCAAGACCCGGGCAGGCATGCACGCATTTTGGATTTCCAGACGGATTTGCTTTCATGATTGCGCAATTTTACAGTGATATTGCCAATTTCTCATTTCACCATTTTGCACGTTTTTTTACTTGCTCTTCCATTCTAAAAATTCGAGCCGGTTTCCGAATGGATCAGTTGCGTAAATGCGCGCTGCTCCTGGGAGCTTGCCGTCTTCTGCCCACTTAACTTGATAGCGAGCAAACCTGTCTTTCAAGCTTTCGAGATTTCTGACTTCAAATGCAGGATGCGCTTTTTTGGCGGGTAAAAAAGGTTCTTCAATGCCGATATGGATTTGTATTTTTCCGTTTTGAAACCAGCAGCCGCCGCGTTTTTTCAATTCTGCCGGTTTTTCAACTTCTGTAAATCCGAGGATTTCCGCGTAGAACTTTTTGGCTGTCTGTTCACTGCCACGTGGAGCAGCAAGCTGGACATGGTCGATTGTGATAAAATGAAATGCCACCCTCATCCCTCCTCCCCCTTAATCTTACATTCCTTCTTTTATCATTTAAATAATGGCTTTTTCATCTTAATTGATATGTTTTACTTATGAGTTAGCACGCCCCGGCATGCTTTTTTCATGAGCCTGCCAGAAAAAAAGCACACGGGGGGGGTAACCCGCCGTGCGCTTTGTAAAAAATGATTTATTTTGCAGCGACTGTCACTTTACCGGTGTCTTCTTTTTTGTTCCGGATGGTGGCCTGTGCAGCGGCGAGCCTTGCGAGCGGTACGCGGTAAGGCGAGCAGCTGACGTAGTTCAGGCCCGTTTTGTAGCAGAATTCGATCGAGCTTTTTTCACCGCCGTGTTCGCCGCAAATGCCGGTTTTCAAGCCCGGTTTTGTCTGGCGGCCGAGTTTGACGCCGGTTTCGACAAGTTTGCCGACGCCTTCCTGGTCAAGGACGGCAAACGGATTTTCCGGCAGCACTTTTTGCTCGATATACTGCTGCAAAAATTTTCCTTCCGCATCGTCGCGGCTGAAGCCGAATGTCGTTTGCGTTAAGTCATTCGTGCCAAACGAGAAGAAATCGGCTTCTTCTGCAATTTGGTCTGCGGTAAGGGCGGCGCGCGGTATTTCGATCATCGTGCCGACTGTATAATCGAATTTCAAGCCCTTTTCCTCCATGACCTGATTCGCCATATCCGTCACGAGCGCGCGCATCCGTTTCAGCTCATTCACATGGCCGACAAGCGGAATCATAATTTCCGGCTGGACTTTTATTCCCTTTTGCAGGACGGCAGCGGCAGCGTAAAAAATTGCTTTGACCTGCATTTCGTAGATTTCAGGGAAAATCATGCCGAGCCGGCAGCCGCGGTGGCCGAGCATCGGATTGAATTCAGCAAGATGCTGGACTTTTTTCAGCAAGTATTCTTTTTCTTCCAGTTCTTTTGAGCCTGGTGCCGTAAGCTGCAGTTTTGTTACTTCTACTAGCAGTTCTTCCTTATCCGGCAAAAATTCGTGCATTGGCGGATCGAGCAGGCGGATCGTCACCGGATGGCCGGCCATTTCCTCAAAGATGCCTTCAAAATCGCCCTGCTGCATCGGAAGCAGTTTATCCAAAGCTTTTTCGCGCTCTTCCAAAGTCTCGGCGAGGATCATTTCCTGAACGATCGGCACGCGCTTAATGTCCATAAACATATGCTCCGTCCGGCAAAGGCCGATGCCGTCTGCACCGAATTCGAGCGATTTTTTCGCGTCCGCCGGGTTGTCGGCATTGGCGCGCACGCCGAGATCGCGCACCTCATCCGCCCATTCAAGCAGTGTTTTGAATTCGTCGGAAAGCTCAGGGTCGATCATCGGGACTTCGCCGAGCATCACTTCACCTGTCGAACCGTCGATCGTGATGACATCCCCGTAACGGACAACCGTATCGCCGACCGTAAATTGTTCCGCTTTCAAATCAATTTTCAAAGATTCGCAGCCGCAGATGCATGCTTTCCCCATCCCGCGCGCGACAACCGCCGCATGGCTCGTCATCCCGCCGCGGCTTGTCACAACCGCCTGGGATGCAATAATGCCGTGAATATCATCCGGTGTCGTTTCGGGGCGGACTAAAATCACTTTTTTCCCTTCCTTGCCGAGCCGTTCCGCTTCATCAGCATCAAATACAACGGCGCCGGTTGCAGCTCCCGGGGATGCCGGCAGCCCTTTTGCAAGATGGTTTTTGGCCGCGACATCATCAATACGGCGGTGCAGGAGCTGATTCAACTGTTCCGGATCAACCCTTAAAAGCGCTGTCTTTTTATCGAGAATGCCTTCTTTCACCATTTCAACGGCTATGCGGATTGCAGCCTGCGCCGTCCGTTTGCCGTTCCGGGTTTGCAAAAGGTACAGTTTGCCGCGTTCCACCGTAAATTCAATGTCCTGCATGTCTTTGTAGTGTTCTTCCAGTAATTTGCTTGTTTTTACAAACTGGCGGTACACTTCCGGCATGTCTTTTGCCAGCACCTGGATCGGCTGCGGGGTGCGGATGCCGGCGACGACATCCTCGCCTTGGGCATTGATTAAATATTCGCCGTACAGCACGCGTTCGCCTGTTGACGGGTTCCGTGTAAAAGCGACGCCGGTTCCGGAATCATCCCCCATATTTCCGAATACCATGCTTTGGATATTGACGGCGGTCCCGAGATGGTCCGGAATTTTATTCAGGCGGCGGTATACAATGGCACGCTGGTTATTCCACGAATCGAAAACGGCATTTACGGCAAGGTACAGTTGCGTTTTCGGGTCTTGCGGGAAATCCTGTTTCGTATGTTTTTTAACGATTTTTTTATAGCCGGCTATGATGTCTTTCCAGTCTTCCGCAGTCATTTCCGGATCAGCTGTATACCCTTTTTGTTCCCGGGTTTGTTCAAGCAAGTGTTCGAAATGGTATACATCAATGCCGAGCACCACGTCAGAAAACATTTGGATAAACCGGCGGTACGAATCGTAAGCAAAGCGCGGATTGCCGGTCAGTCCTGCGACAGCTTCCACGGTCTCGTCGTTCATGCCGAGGTTCAGTACCGTATCCATCATCCCCGGCATCGAAAACACAGAGCCGGAGCGGACGGAGACGAGCAGCGGGTTCTCCTTGCCGCCCAGTTTTTTGCCGGTTTTTTCTTCCAGTGTCAAAAGCGCTTCTTCAATTTGCGTTTCGACTGCGCCCGAAATTTTTTTGCCGTTTGCATAATAGTCATTGCATGCCTCGGTTGTAATTGTGAAACCGAACGGCACCGGCAGGCCGATGTTTGTCATTTCCGCTAGATTGGCCCCTTTGCCGCCGAGCAGGTCGCGCATATGGCTGTTGCCTTCGTTGAACAAGTAGACAAATTTTGTCATTTGAGCAGCTCCTCCCTGTTTTTGAACATTTCAATAATAAGGCTTGCTGTTTCCTCCACCGCTTTATTCGAAACATCAATGACCGGGCATCTGAGTCTCCGCATGATGTTCTCCGCGTAAACGAGTTCTTCATAAATCCGTTCAAAGCTCGCATAATTGGCGTCCGATTTTAAACCCATTGCCCTGATCCGTTCTTTCCGGATTTCATTCAGTTTCTCGGGCGAAATCATCAGCCCGATGCATTTTTCCCGCGGGATGGAAAACAATTCATCAGGCGGCGCGATTTCCGGCACGATCGGGACATTCGCCACTTTAAAGCTGTGGTGCGCCAAATACATGGACAACGGCGTTTTCGACGTCCGGGAGACGCCGAGCAGAACAATGTCCGCTTTTTTCAGCCCGGTTGGATCGCGCCCGTCATCATATTTCACGGCAAATTCAATGGCTTCGATTTTTTTAAAGTATTCCTGATCCAGCTTGCGCATTAATTTCGGGCGATGGTACGGCTCCTTGTGAAACTTTTTCATAAAAGCTTCCATCAACGGATTCATCAGGTCGACCGCAATAACCCCCTCTTCGCCGGCGCGGCGGTCAATGTATGCTTTCAAAGGGGTAACGACAATCGTGTAAGCAATGATGGCATTTTGTTTTTTTGCCGCCTCAATTACCGGTTCGATATCGTCTGTTTCTTCCACATGCGGGTGCCGCCTGATTTCAATGTGGCCGCCGTTAAACTGCGCAGCAACCGCTTTTACAACAAATTCAGCCGTTTCTCCGACCGAGTCCGAGATGATATGCACTATTTCTTTTTGTTCCATGTATCGTTCCCATCCTTTTCGAACCGGAAAATGGCTCCGTATGTATGTGGTTTCTTTTCACTGCCCCTCCCGTATGCCACCAGTATATGCACTGTTTAGCAAATGTGTTATACTTGTTGTTCATTAGTATAACACATTCAAAAGGATGCGTGAACCATTTTACCGGTTTTTTTAAAAATTTTTATTATAACCTGAATCCGTGACGAAAATATAACAAACGCCGTTAATAGGTAGATTTCCCAAGAGTAAGGATATAGTGGTGTCCGACTATTCGATAAATGCACTTTTAGTGATTCAGTATGTAAAAATTTCCCTG
>Ga0207789_1000603_pt1 | contig 11779 bp, 9 predicted proteins | sample HigsolmetaGSP12D_FD_184840 | JGI IMG/M metagenome (GOLD analysis project Ga0207789, IMG submission 184840) | High solid enriched microbial communities from the Joint BioEnergy Institute, USA - SP1-2-D (SPAdes) | ecosystem: Engineered > Bioreactor > SSF (Solid state fermentation) > Aerobic >...
CCACTGTCTGTTCACAGTGGCCTCACCTCCTATGGTTGGCGCCATTAGGAGGTTTCTTCATTTCCCGACCGTTCCCCTTCTCCATTACCAGCGAAATTTGGATTTTTTGACTTTTCGACACATTCCCAAAATTCCTGATTCCACGGTGTCTCTCGGGCTTAAAATCCGTTTAGATGCGTGGAGCCTGTCGAAACTTTAAAAAGAAAAGATCGCCAAAAGCGGATGCTTCAGGCCGATCCTTGGATTACGTCGAATAAATTGCGCAAATATATAAATCCCGCTGCTTGCTCAAGTTCAAGATAGTGCCGCCGACGTTGACCATCGGACGGGTCGGATGATGGCGGTCCGTGAAGACGATCTCTCCCACCCGGTTGTCGTTCAATTGGACGAGCATGCCGTTGTGAAATTGCGTCGCCCGTTCCACAAACGTCTGCACATAAACCGGGTCCAGCTTGCCGAACGCTTCCGATTGCAACTCCTCAAGCACCAAATAGGGCGATTCCGCTTTGCGATGGTGCCGATCCGACGTCATCGCGTGGTACATGTCGGCAATGGCGACGATTCTGGCATACGGATGAATTTTCTCTCCGTGCACCTTCATCGGATAGCCGCTGCCGTCAATCCGTTCATGGTGCTGCAGCGCCGTCAGCGATATGCCGCGATTCAAGGACGGCACACCTTCCAAGAGCCTGAACCCGTAAACCGTATGTTGCCGCATTTCCTGCAATTCCTCTTCCGTCAGGCGCGTCGGTTTGCGGAAGATGGCCGGATCGACGCGGCTGTTGCCGATATCGTGAAGCAATCCGGCCAAAGCGACCGCAATCCAATCCTTCTCCGGGAATTGGCACCAGCGAGCCAACTGGTAGGAAGTGAGAGCCACCAGGACGCTTTGCCGAATCCAACGCTCCGTCGGTTGTCCTTCCTCGCCGGAAGGAACGAACGTCAGCACGTTGTATTCGTCGATCAGGTCCAGCAGTTCCCGAAGCTCGTTGCGAATTTCGAGAATCGGCAGCTTCTGACCGGGTCCTACATTCGCGAAAGCGCGGCTTAGCAGTTTCGCCACTCGCAAGAAGCGTTGGTGAAGGGGCAGAACGGCCGCTTCCGGCCGTCCCTCGCCCTTTTCCTCCTCATCGGCCGGCGTCTCCGGCAAGCCGTCCCGCCGAATATCTACTTGCGGGATGAGGAACGCCTGAAGAATTTCCAGATCGCGATGCGTCAATGTGCGTCCTTCCTGAAGCAATACACTGCCAAATGACGTCAATACGTCCGCAGCCAATCGATCGCCGGCTTGCGCTTGAGCGGTAGGCACCATCGGCATCGCGCTTTTCCTCCCTGAACGGCTCGAATCTTCCTCATGAGGCTCTCGCCTCATGACTCCTCTTCCGGCAAATCCGTTTCTTCGCTCTTCGGCGCCCGCGCAACGGTCGCCACAAAATCTTCGTCCTTGATGTTGATCAGCTTGACGCCTTGCGTAATCCGGCCCATCGTATTGATGCCCGACATGCTGGTCCGGATGAGCGTCCCGGACGACGTCATAATCATCAGGTCCTCGTCGTCGCGCACGACCTTGAGGCTGACGATCGAACCGTTCTTTTCCGTAACGTTCAGCGTCTTGATCCCTTTGCCGCCGCGCGACTGGGTACGGTATTCGGTCACCGGCGTCCGCTTGCCGTACCCCTTGCTGGTGACGATCAGCACGTCGAGGTCGGGATCGACGACATCCATGTCGATGACGCGGTCGTTCTCGTCCAGTTGGATGCCCTTGACGCCGGTGGCCGAGCGTCCCATCGGACGGACATCTTCCTCCGAGAAACGGATCGACATCCCCTGGCTGGTCCCCATGACGATCTCGCGATGCCCGTCGGTCAGCTTGACCCCGATCAGATCGTCATCCTCGCGCAAGGAGATGGCGATTAGACCGACCTTGCGAATATTCGCATAGTCGTCGAGCGGCGTCTTCTTGACGATGCCCGCCCGGGTCGCGAAGAACAGGAACCGATTCGGCTCGAACGCTTCGACCGGAATGACCGCGTTGATCGTCTCGCCCTGATCGATCTGAATCAGATTGATGATCGGCGTCCCTCGCGCGGTCCGGCTCAAGTCGGGAATTTCATAAGCCTTGAGCCGGAACACCCTTCCCTTGTTCGTGAAAAACAGCAAATAGTGGTGGGTGTTGGAAACGAACAGATGCTCGATAAAATCGTCGTCCTTCGTATCCATGCCCACGACCCCGCGCCCGCCGCGTTTTTGGCTGCGGTAGGTGGAAACGGGGAGGCGCTTCACGTACCCGGTATGGGTCATCGTAATGACGACATCGTCCCGCGGAATGAGATCCTCGTCCAAAATTTCGTTGTCGCCGGCCGTAATTTCCGTCCGGCGGTCGTCGCCGAACTTCATCTTGATCTCTTCCAGTTCTTCGCTGATGACGTTCATGACGAGCTTCTCATCCGCCAAAATCGCCTTGTACTCCGCAATCTTCTGCAAGAGCTCGTTGTATTCCAGCTCCAGCTTCTCGCGTTCCAGTCCGGTCAGACGGCGAAGACGCATGTCCAGAATCGCCTGGGCCTGGTCGAACGAAAGGCCGAAGCGCTCCATCAAGCCGTTGCGCGCATCATCGTCCGACTGGGATGAGCGGATCAGAGCGATCACTTCGTCCAGATGATCGAGCGCGATGCGCAAGCCTTCGAGAATGTGGGCCCGCGCCTCCGCCTTCTTCAGATCGTATTCGGTCCGCCGGCGGATGACTTCGATCTGGTGCTGGAGATAATAATGCAGCACTTCCTTCAGGTTCAGAACCCTGGGCTGCTTGTTGACGATGGCCAACATGTTGATGCCGAACGTCGTCTGCATCGAAGTCTGCTTGTACAGATTGTTCAGCACGACGTTCGGGTTCACGTCGCGGCGAAGCTCGATGACGATCCGCATGCCGTTGCGGTCGGACTCGTCGCGCAGATCGGTGATGCCGTCGATTTTTTTCTCCCGGACCAACTCCGCAATCTTTTCGACGAGGCGCGCTTTGATGACCTGGTACGGCAACTCGTGCACGATGATTCGGGCCTTGTTGCCGGTCTCCTCGATCTCGGCGCGGGCACGAATCGTAATCGATCCCCGTCCGGTGCTATACGCCTGGCGAATTCCTTCGCGGCCGAGAATGAAGCCGGCGGTCGGCAAATCCGGGCCTTTGATATATTCCATCAAATCGAGCGGCGTCAAGTCCGGATTGCGGATGAGCGCCTGCACGCCGTCGATCACTTCCCGCAAGTTATGCGGCGGAATGTTGGTCGCCATTCCGACGGCGATCCCCGTCGTCCCGTTGACGAGCAGATTCGGAAACCGCGACGGGAGCACCTGCGGCTCCTGCTCCTCACCGTCGAAGTTCGGAACGAAGTCGACGGTCTCCTTGTTGATGTCCCGCAACATTTCCATGGCGAGCTTGGACAGCCTCGCCTCCGTATAACGCATGGCCGCGGCAAAGTCGCCGTCGATCGAACCGAAGTTGCCCTGGCCTTCCACAAGCGTGTACCGCATGGAGAAATCCTGAGCCATCCGGACCATCGCTTCGTAGATCGGCGAGTCGCCGTGGGGGTGGTATTTGCCCATGACTTCGCCGACGATCCGCGCCGATTTTTTGAACGGTTTGTCCGGCGCCATTCCGAGCTCCGACATTCCGTACAGAATGCGGCGATGGACCGGCTTCATTCCGTCCCTGACATCGGGCAGCGCCCGGCTGACGATCGTGCTCATTGCGTAGCTCATGAACGATTCCCGCATTTCGAGACCGATGTCTCGTTCGCGAACCTGCGAGCGTTGCTCTTCCGACATGAAGATCCTCCTTCGACCTGGCCGAACCGGCCGCCGACTCCATCGACACCGTCTTATCCTCTTGCTTCCGCATCGCTCACCGACAGGCGGAAACCGTCATACTGTAAGGTGGATGAATAATTCCATTATAGCATATTGTTGACGGGAAAGGGGGGGCGCCGGCCCGTGGCGATCCAACGCGTCCGCAGCAAACAGGCGAAAACCGAAGCGCTGCTGGCAGACATCAGACTGCGGGAGCACGTTCCGGAAACGATGCCCATGAGCCGAGATTCGGTTCGGGATATGCTCGAACGTTACGGCATGATATACGCAAAACCCGTCAACGGAACGTTCGGACGAGGCGTCATTCGCATCGAAAAGGACCCGGAAGGTCCGAACCTCTACCGCTTCCAAGCCGGAGACCGGAAATACGAGTTTGCGACGTTCGAACAGATGTTCGAGAAGTTGCTGGCGGTCAAACGGAAAAAAAGCTATCTGGTGCAGCAAGGCATCGAGCTGCTCAAGCACAACGGGCGCCGGTTCGACTTGCGGGTGATGGTGCAGCACAATCCGCGAGGCCGCTGGGAATCGACCGGCATCATCGGCAGGCTCGCGCATCCCGGCCGAATCGTGACCAATTACCACAGCGGCGGGACGCCGATGCCGTTGGAGGAGCTGCTGGGCGAACATATAAACGATGAGGCCTCTCTGCGTTCCTTCGCACGAAATCTTCGAGCGCTGGGGGAAAACATCGCGGGAGCGTTGGCGAAGAAATTTCCCAGGCTGAAGGAGATCGGCGTGGACGTGGCGGTCGACGCCGACTTCAAGCCCTGGATTCTGGAGGTCAACACGCTTCCCGACCCGTTCATCTTCCGCAAGCTGCCGGATCGCGCGGTGTTCCGCCGAATCTACGCGTACGCGGTGGCGTACGGCCGCTTCCCGCGAACCAGGCGGCTCCGCCGCCGCGCCCGAACATAAGCGAACGGCCATCCGATCCGCCGCCCTCGGCGAAGTCCGGGCTTCGCCCGATCTCCGAGTCGCCGCCTGGCGCTGTTCGGATGGCCTCTTGCCGGTTCGGCGCATCTGGAGCCGTATGCGTCGGAACCGGTCAGATGTCCAAATCTTTGACGGAGCTCGCATACTGATGGATGAATTCCCGCCGCGGCTCGACGTTGTCTCCCATCAGCGTATCGAACATGAGATCCGCCTTCATCCCGTCCTCGATCGTCACTTGCAGCATCGTCCGGCTCTCGGGGTCCATCGTCGTCTCCCAGAGCTGCTCCGCGTTCATTTCGCCCAAGCCTTTGTAACGGGAGACGTTCACCTTGACGCCGTCGCCGAATTCGGCGAGAATCCGGTCGCGCTCCGCATCGTCCTGGGCGTAGCGGACCGTCTTGCCGCGCTCGATCTTGTAGAGCGGCGGCTGGGCGATGTAGACGTAGCCTTCTTCGATCAGCTTGCGCATGTAGCGGTAGAAGAAGGTGAGCAGCAGCGTGCGGATGTGCGCGCCGTCGACGTCGGCATCGGTCATGATGACGATCTTGTGGTACCGGGCCTTCGTAATGTCGAAGTCTTCGCTGATTCCGGTGCCGAGCGCCGTGATGATCGCCCGAATCTCCATGTTGGACAAGATCTTGTCCAACCGCGCCTTCTCGACGTTGAGAATCTTGCCTCGCAGCGGCAGGATGGCCTGGAAGTGGCGGTCGCGTCCCGATTTGGCCGAGCCGCCGGCCGAGTCCCCTTCGACGATGAACAGCTCGCTGATCGAGGCGTCCCGGGAGGAGCAGTCCGCCAGCTTGCCGGGAAGCGAGCTCACTTCGAGCGCGCCTTTGCGGCGGGTCAGTTCTCTCGCCTTCCTCGCCGCTTCGCGGGCGCGGGAAGCCTGCAGCGACTTCTCGACGACCTTGCGAGCGACGGACGGATTCTCGACCATGAACTCGAGCAGCTTCTCGGCGAGCAGCGATTCGACGATGCCCCGGACCTCGCTGTTGCCGAGCTTCGTCTTCGTCTGTCCCTCGAACTGCGGATCGGGAATCTTCACCGAGATGATCGCGGTGAGGCCCTCGCGGACGTCGTCCCCCGTCAGGTTCGATTCGCTCTCCTTCATGAGGCCGGCCTTGCGCGCGTAATCGTTGATGATCCGCGTCAGCGCGCTCTTGAAGCCGGATTCGTGGGTGCCGCCCTCATGCGTGTGGATGTTGTTGGCGAACGAATAGATGTTCTCGGTGTATCCGTCGTTGTATTGCATCGCAATTTCGCATTGGATGTGGTCTTTCGTGCCTTCGACATAGATCGGGTGCTCATGCAGCGGCTCGCGCGTCCGGTTCAGGAACTGAACGAACTCGATAATGCCGCCGTCGTATTTGAAATCATCGCTCCGGTCGCTTCTTTCGTCGGTCAGCGTGATGCGGATTCCCTTGTTCAAAAAGGCCAGTTCGCGAATCCGGTCGCACAGCGTGTCGTAATCGAACTCGGTCGTCTCGGTGAAAATTTCCGGATCCGGCTTGAACCAGGTCTTCGTTCCCGTCTCGTTCGTGTCCCCGATGATCTTCAGATCGTACAGCGGAACGCCGCGGCGGTACTCTTGCTGGTGGATGTGGCCGTCGCGCTTGACCTGCACGCTGACGTGTTCGCTCAGCGCGTTGACGACCGAGATGCCGACCCCGTGCAAGCCGCCGGACACCTTGTAGCCGTCGCCGCCGAATTTGCCGCCGGCATGGAGAACGGTCATGACGACTTCCAGCGTCGACCGCTTCATCTTCGGATGTTCGCCGACCGGAATGCCGCGGCCGTTGTCGATGACGGAAATGCTGTTATCCTTATGAACAATGACGTCGATCCGGTTGCAAACGCCGGCGAGCGCTTCGTCGATGCTGTTGTCGACCACTTCCCAGACGAGGTGATGAAGACCTTTGCTGCTGGTCGACCCGATGTACATGCCGGGACGCTTGCGAACGGCCTCCAATCCTTCCAACACCTGTATCTGATTCTCGTCGTACGTATTCTGCTGCGAATTCACGGACAAACCCTTCACCGCCTTCTTTGCATTGACGCGCTTTGCGCGGGCGCACTCTGCCCGGTCCCGACCGCTTGGGCCGCACCCTCCCGCTACAGATCGACGAGATGATGCGCCCTCTTCTTCAGCGTGGATGAGGAAATGGGCGAATAGTAGATACGATCTTCCGTCACGACGATCGACTTGGAATCTTCCTCGCCGATCGTCTCCACTTCGCGATTTTTGCGCGCCTGTGCCACGAACTGCCGTGAAAGCTTGGAAGACTGCTCGATAGATATATCGAATATCGCCACGATCTGCGATGTGCGGATGATCTTCTCCCCGCCGAGATGAATATACATGACGCGCCCTCCTGAAGCCAAGTCGTCAAGGCAGCACGGCGCCGTCCCTGACGTGATAGACGGCCGCATCCTGCAAGCGGCTCATGTTCACGCTCTCCAGCCCGGTCGTGGTAATAAACGTCTGAACCCGGCTCTGAAACGTCTCGATCAGCTGCGTTTGCCGCTGTTGATCGAGCTCCGACAGCACGTCGTCCAGCAGCAACAGCGGGTACTCGCCGATCTCCTCGCGCATCAGTTCCAATTCGGCCAGCTTCAAGGAAAGAGCGGTCGTCCGCTGCTGTCCCTGCGACCCGAACGAATGCACGTCCTTGCCGTTGATCGCGAAAGCCAGATCGTCCCGATGCGGCCCGACCAGCGTAGTCCCGCGACGGAATTCCTGTTCTCTACCCTGTGTTAACTTTAACATAAATTGCTGGAATAAAGAAGATTGATCTTGCCGGCCGGTCTCGGCCGCGTCGCCGAACGAAGGCCGGTATTCCACCGTCAGCCGTTCCGAGCCCCCCGTGATGCCCTCGTGGATCTTCTCGGCCCATCGCTGAAGCTTTACGATAAAGCTTTGCCTTCTTTGCATCATTTTAACACCCGAGGCGGCGAGCTGCTCGTCCCAGACTTCCAGCAGTTCCCTGGAGGCTCTCGAATCGCCGTTCGCCTTCAGGTAGTTGTTGCGCTGTTGCAAAATTCTCTGATACTGCTGCAGATCGAACAAATAGCCCGGATGCACCTGGCCGATCTCCATGTCCATGAAGCGGCGGCGAATGCCGGGCGAACCCTTGACGATATCGAGGTCTTCCGGGGCGAACAGCACGACGTTGACCGTGCCGACGAAGCTGCTCAGCTTGCGCTGTTCCAGGCCGTTCACCTTGGCTTTCTTGCCTTGCGGGGACAATTGCAATTCCAGCGATACCGGCCCGTGCCTTCGCTCCACCTCCGCCTTGATGCGCGCCGAAGGCTGATTCCAGCCGATGAGCTCCTTGTCCTTGGACGTGCGGTGCGACTTTGTCAGGGCCAGCACGTGGATCGCTTCCAGCAAGTTCGTCTTGCCCTGGGCGTTCGGGCCGATCAGGATGTTGACGCCGGCGCCGGTCGCAAGCTCCAGCTTGTCGTAGTTCCGGTAGCCGTGAAGCTCCAAACTTTTCAACTGCATCGATCGGTTTTCCTTTCCCGCCGGTCAGCGAGCCTTGATGACGATGACGTCCATTCCTTCGACAGCGACGGAATCGCCGGGCACGAGCTTCCGGCCGCGCCGGGTTTCGGCCATTCCGTTCACCTTGACGTTGTTCGCCTGCAGAAACGATTTGACTTCGCCGCCCGAACCGACGCAATCGGCCAGCTTGAGCACTTGGCCGAGCGTAATATAAGGGGTCGAGATGGCCACTTCCTTCATGACGGGCACCTCAATTCGTCGTCCGGTAGGGAAGAATCAGATGCAGGCTGCTGTCGCCTTTGGGCCTGATGATGATCGGACTCATCGCGCCCGTAAAGCCGATGAACATCTGCTCGCTGTCCACGACCTTGAGCACGTCCAGCATATACTTCGAGTTGAAGGCGATGCGGACCGGTTCCCCCTTCAGTTCGTCCACGGCGAGCTGCTCCTGCACCCGCCCGAGCTCCGAAGAACTCGACGAAATTTCGATGCCGCCGGAATCCGTCGTCATCAGGCGGACGATGTTCGTCTTCTCCTCGCGGGACAACAGGTATGCCCGGTCGATCGCCTCGCTGAGCACCTTGGTTCCCAAAACCAGTTCTGTCCGGAAGCTCGTCGGAATAATCCTGGTCGTGTCGGGGAACGTCCCGTCCAACATTCTCGTGTAGAACAAAACGTTGTCCAACTTGAACAACACCTGGTTCTCGGCGACGACGATATCGACGAGCACGTCCTGGTCGGGGATGATCTTGGACAGCTCGCCAAGCGTCTTGCCGGAAATGACGACGTTCGAGAAGCGCAGATCCTCGGCTGCTTCGCACGGAACGCTGCTGGTGGCGAGACGGTGGCGGTCGGTCGCGACGAATTTGAGGACGTCGTCTTGCAAGTTCCACAGCACCCCGGTCAGGATCGGCGTCGCTTCGTTGGTGCTGACGGCGAACACCGTCTGCCGGATCATCGTCTTCAGCTGATCGCCCGAAATCGAAAAAACGCGATCTTCTTCCAGAACAGGAAGAATCGGGAACTCTTCCGGATCCAGGCCGACGAGCTGAATGTCGATCGATCCCGACGTGATGGACGTCTGGAACCGGTCGCCGACTTCCATGTGGACTTCTTCGCTCGGCAGTTTTCGAATGATTTCGACGAAAAATTTGGCGGGCAGCACGACGCTGCCGCCGCTGTGAATGGTCGCAACGGTCTTGTCGGGTGTCTCCTTGGGAATGAAGCTTTGAATCGAAATGTCGGTGTCGCTTGCCGTCAACGTGACGCCCCGGTCGTCGGCGTCGATCTTGATGCCGCTCAGGATCGGGATGGTCGTTCGGGCGGCGACCGCCTTGGATACGTGTTGGATGGCTTCGTTCAATTCGTTGCGGGATATCGTCAGCTTCACGGGCTCACCCCTTCATGATCGCTTTTTTATGTAGCCTGTTTTATAAGATAGAAATAGCAGTAGGCACGGTGAATTTGTGGATAACGGAGAAAAACGCGAAAACGAAAGCCTATCCACATGTGCATGCTTTGTGCATAGGCTTTTCGGATATCCACTGGGGATAAACGAGCTAATGGGCCGGTTATCCGAAGTTTTTGATCTTCTCTGTCAAATTTTGCACGATTTTGTACAGCTCCTGGTCGGTTTTGAGCTGTTGCGAAATTTTCTCGTGGGCGTGGATGACGGTCGTATGGTCCCGCCCGCCGAACGCTTCGCCGATCTTCGGAAGCGAGTAGTCGGTCATCTCCCGGGAGAGGTACATGGCGACCTGCCGCGGGAATGCGACCGCCTTGGTCCGCTTGCGCGCCTTGAAATCCTCGAGCTTGAGGCCGTAAAACTCGCCGACCCGCTGCTGAATGTCCTGAATGGTGACCATGCGGTTGCGGTTCGTCGGCAAGATGTCTTTCAGCGCCTCAGCAGCCAGATGCGTAGAGACGTCCTGATTGGTGAGCGAAGAGTAAGCGACGATCCGGATCAGCGCACCTTCCAGTTCGCGGATGTTGGAGTCGATCATGTTCGCGATGTACACCATCGCTTCGTTCGGAATGTCGAGGTTCTCCGCTTTCGCCTTCTTGCGCAGGATGGCGATCCGCGTCTCCAGGTCCGGCGGCTGAATGTCGGTGATCAGGCCCCATTCGAACCGGGAGCGAAGCCGCTCCTCGAGCGTCGGAATTTCCTTCGGCGTCCGGTCGCTGGAGATGATGATCTGCTTATGCTCCTCGTGCAGCGCGTTGAAGGTGTGGAAAAACTCTTCTTGCGTGCCGTCCTTCCCCGCCAAAAATTGAATGTCGTCGATCAGCAGCACGTCGATATTGCGGTATTTGTTCCGGAAGCTCTCGCCGCGGTTGTCGCGGATGGCGTTGATGAACTCGTTCGTAAACTTCTCCGACGAAATGTACAGCACCTTGGTATTCGGATTGTGCTCCAAAATATAGTGTCCGATCGCATGCATGAGGTGCGTCTTGCCGAGGCCAACGCCGCCGTACAGAAACAGCGGATTGTAAGCCTTGGCCGGCGCTTCCGCCACCGCCAGCGAAGCGGCGTGTGCGAACCGGTTGCCGGCGCCGATAACGAACGTGTCGAACGTATATTTCGGATTGAGCATGTGGCCGGTGCTCTCTTCGGGCGGAGCCGGCTTCGGAACCTGGATTTGCGGTATCGGCGCCGGCGTTTCCGCGCCGCGGGCTTCCTCCATCGCGAATTTCACTTCGACGGTTCGGCCCAAATATTCGGATAGCGCAGTGGACACCAGCTTCGTATATCGGCTCTCCAGCCATTCGGCGGCAAACGTCGTGGGAGCGGTTACAACAACCGTTTCCTCATTCAAAAAAGTAGCCTTGGTCGCTTTGAACCAGGTATCGAAACTAGGTTTGCTCAATTTGGTTTGGATGACCGACAAGACCTGCTGCCAAATTTCGCTGCTGCGGCTGTCCATCTGAAGTCACTCCTTTAACCCATCAGGCGGACCAGGGCGGCGGAATTGTCGAAGCAAGACGGCAAAACGACTTATCCACATCATTCCCTGAATTCTTTGCGGGATTGTCCAGAAGAAGGGGATGTTGTTCACAAAGTTATACACAGCATGTTGATAAAATGCGCGCGTTTGGAGGATATCCACGGCGAAATATCGAACTAATCATAGCAGAACAACCCGCGTAATTCAACGGATTTGGCCGCGTTATCCACAAATTCAATAACTTGTGGACGCAAACTGTGCACAACACTAGATATTGTTGATAAATTGTGCGACTATTCGACAAAATGTTCAATCGACCGCTTTTCGACGGTTTTTTATTCACATGTGCATAATTCGATCGGCCTGCCAAATCTTGTTGTTCGTTGTCGCCGCCCGTGGTTTCCACGTGTCAACTCATATAAAAATGTTACCGAAGGAGAATGGATCACTCATGTATTTTTGTTACCCATGTTACCCTGTGGAGGCTGTCAGACAGCCTCCACAGGCCGTGCGGTGGAGGCAGGCGTCGCGG
>Ga0207789_1000605_pt1 | contig 11762 bp, 11 predicted proteins | sample HigsolmetaGSP12D_FD_184840 | JGI IMG/M metagenome (GOLD analysis project Ga0207789, IMG submission 184840) | High solid enriched microbial communities from the Joint BioEnergy Institute, USA - SP1-2-D (SPAdes) | ecosystem: Engineered > Bioreactor > SSF (Solid state fermentation) > Aerobic >...
ATACTCGAAACTGGCAACCCGTAGGCAGCGTTTGGCTGAATCCAGAGAAGGAAACGACCGTTATCCATGTGCATAGTGAACTAGAAGCAGCATGACTCATGTTCCAACTACATTGACAGACGCCGCATCTGTACCATCACGTTAATACGGCATGGAATGCGCGCCATGCTAGCGAGAAGGAGGTTATGGAGGCTCCCGGAGAGACGTTCAAAGCGTGGCGCAGTTTTTCCACAGATTTGGACCTCGGAGGCCAGCAATGACGCCTAACTCGCAATTGAACATGGACGCGCCCTTGGCGCGCCCGTTAATCGGACGGTGGGCGTCATGAAACGAGAGAATTGGACCCGATTCGCACGACCACTGTACGTCGTTCTTTTGTAATTGCATTATTGGCTGTCAATCTCCCGCATCGCGTCGCCGCGCGGCTTCCCTGAAGCTTCCGGCCTCGGCAGCGGCGCAGAAAATGCGGAGCAGTTCAAGCTGATTGATCACCGGCAATGTCTCTGTGCGGAACCCGTTATTCCCCAGGAGGAATTCTGAAATCCCTACTGTTCCATATGCAAGCATACCGCAGTAGAGGAAACTATCGCTCGACGGGTTGCGTCCAAGATCTTCCGCCGGTGAGCCGGCAAGGGTAGCACGGACGTCCGTCGTCAACCTGATATATAGCGAGAAAAGAAGATGAAAGCAGTAGGCTATCAACGATCGCTTCCGGTAGATCACCCGGAATCTCTGATCGACGTTGAATTACCCGAGCCTAGCGCCACGGGCCATGATCTCCTTGTTGAGGTGCGCGCAGTATCGGTCAACCCGGTCGATACCAAGATCCGCAGGAACGTCGCCCCCGAAAATGGCGCAACCAAAATCCTCGGCTGGGATGCGGCCGGCATCGTGCGTGCGGTCGGCGACAAGGTTTCCCTGTTCAAGCCCGGCGACCGGGTCATGTATGCCGGCGACCTCCTGCGTCCCGGCACCGACAGCGAACTGCATCTGGTGGACGAGCGCATCGTCGGACGCATGCCGGCGAACCTGGATTTCGAAGCCGCCGCTGCACTGCCGCTTACCACCATTACCGCCTGGGAAATGCTGTTCGACCGCCTGCAGATATCGCGCTTCGCGCCGTCCGCGACCAGCACTCTGCTCGTCGTCGGAGCAGCCGGAGGCGTGGGATCTGTGATGGTGCAGTTGGCACGCAAGCTCACCGGCCTTACGGTGATCGGCACCGCTTCGCGTCCTGAAACCCAGCAATGGGTTCGGGACCTGGGTGCCGACCATGTGATCGACCACACCAATCCCTTGTCGCAAGAATTGCAAAAGATCGGCATTCCCCAAGTCGACTATGTCGCAAGCCTTACCCACACCGATCTGCATCTCCCGGAAATCGTCGCTTCGCTGGCACCACAGGGAAAGCTCGGCCTGATCGACGACCCCGACTCGCTCGACGTCATGCTGCTCAAGCGGAAGAGTATCTCGCTGCATTGGGAATTCATGTACACCCGGTCGATGTTCGGCACCAGGGACATGATCGAGCAGCATCGCTTGCTGACGACAGTCGCCCAGATGGTCGAGGCAGGCATCTTGCAGTCCACCCTGACCGAGCGCTTTGGCACCGTCAATGCTGCCAACCTGCGCCGTGCCCACCAACTGGTAGAAAGCGGCCGGGCGCGCGGGAAGGTCGTGCTTTCCGGCTTCGGCGCCGGCGCATAGCGCAAGACCAGAAGCCAGGACCGGGCGCCGCGCGCATGAGGCAGGTGCCCGGCCATTACCCGGATTTCAGGAGTATTCATGAAGGCCTACCGCATTCTACCCTGCATTGACATCGACGGGCTGCGCCTGGAAGACATTTCCGGACGGCCTCTTGCGCCGCACGAAGTACGCTTGAAAGTGTGACCCTACTCCAATAAATAGTACCGTTTGGAACTAGAAATTCCGGCATGATTTCACCTTAAGAAAGGGAGTAATGCCGTGAAGAGAAGCAAATTTACCGAGCAGCAGATTGCCTATGCGTTGAAGCAGGCAGAGCTGGGTACGCCAGTGGAAGAAGTGTGCCGGAAGATGGGCATCTCGGATGCCACCTTCTACAACTGGAAGAAGAAGTACGGCGGCCTGGGGCCATCAGAGGTACGCCGGCTCAAGCAGCTGGAAGAAGAGAACGCCAAGCTCAAGAAGCTGGTAGCCGACCTGTCTCTGGACAAGGCCATGCTGCAGGATGTGCTCTCAAAAAAGCTCTGAAGCCTTTCCGCAAGCGGTTGCTGATTGATGAGCTGCGTGACCGGTACCAAGCCAGCCTGACGCAAACCTGTGCCTTGTTCAGGAGGTCGCGCTCGCTGTATGCCTATCAATCCAAAGCACGTGATGCTACGCCGCTTGTTATGCGCATCAAGGAAATCGCAACCACACGGGTGCACTATGGATACCGTCGTGTCCATGTAATGCTCAGGCGGGAAGGCTGGAAAGACAATCAGAAGCGAGTCTATCGCCTGTATCGAGCGGAGGGATTATCGCTACGCCATAAACGGCCCAAGCGGAACAAGTCTGCCAGGCTTAGGCAGCCCAAGCATCTGGCAACGGCCATCAATGAAATCTGGAGCAGGGATTTTGTGGCTGACGCGCTGTTTGACGGCCGGCGCCTGCGAGCATTGACGGTCGTGGACAACTACACGCGGGAAAGTTTGGCCATCGATGTCGGTCAGAGCTTAAAGGGAGAGGATGTGGTCAACACACTGAACCGGATAGCTGCGCATCGCGGCTTGCCAGCGACGATTAAGGTTGATAACGGCAGCGAATTCATTTCCAAGGTCATGGACAAATGGGCGTATGAACGCGGCGTGGAGCTGGATTTCAGCCGGCCAGGTAGGCCGACCGACAATGCCAAGGTCGAAAGCTTCAATGGTCGCTTCCGGCAGGAGTGCCTCAATGCTCATTGGTTCTTGTCCCTGGAGGACGCAAAGGCCAAAATCGAGGCTTGGAGAGAGTACTATAATGAGGCTCGTCCCCACTCTGCACTGAAGTGGGCGACACCATCTGAATTCGCCCGCCAAGCCAGGGAAAAGGCCAAATCGGGCGCATCTACGAAGCCGGAAATTTCTACTTCAGCCCGGTACTAATTCTGGGGTACGGTCATGTTCGCATGCGGCGGCGTAAAGCCCGTGTCGGTGTTGCCGCAACAATTGGGCCAGTAAAAGGAGCGTCTGCTGCCGGACCTCTGGCGGCAGATGCGCCTACTGCGGCGTCTTTGGAGACGGCTGAATCAGATTGGGCTGATCGCCCGGATGCGGGCTGATCATGCGGGGCATCGGCACCTCCTGTGCAGAGCAAAGGTTGGTGCCCGGCTTTTACCACACTGCCTTGCGTGGAAAAAGGTTTATCGGCCAGCAGGTGTTTTAGTTCGCGCAGAGCCGCGCAGTCGACGACGGGCGATGTTGCGCATGTGACGTGACAGCAGGCAACCGGGTCGAACATCCACTGTGGCACCTCCAACACGCGCGTCGTCTCGAGCGGCTCCAGTGCACAGCGAAGAATCATCTCCCCATGCTTGGCAATCGTGTTGACAACGAACACGGTGCGACCGCACCATGGATGCCAGCGATAGAGAATCTCCTTGGAATCGGTAATATGGGTATTCTGTTGACAGTTTGTACTACCCCCAGCGACGCCATTCTTCGCTTCAGTATGCGGCACCGCTGCCTTTCGAAGGATCAACCACCGGCAAATTGGAGTGTCCACCGTTCGTAGGTAAGATCAGTCATTTCCGGTATATGCCTATTAGGTGTTCTCCTTATAAATTAATCTCGGATTCATGCTTATCTCGATTGTTCGGATGCACCTTCAAGAAATCGCATGAACTCCTGTGCCGTTGGTGATGAGCGCGTCCTACTTATCGCAACGGCAATCGCTACCTTCAGCAAGCCGCCGGGGTCAGCGACTGTCTTGAACACCACATTCCGCGTGCTGTAATGCCGGCTGATGGACGGCACTAACGCAAGTCCCAGTCCACTGTTCACCAGACTGACAATTGTTTGGATTTGTGTCGCCTCCTGAACCACCGATGGCACAAAACCAGCAGCTTGGCAGGCCAGCACTACTTGCGCTCGCAGATTATGTGCCGTGGTGGAGGAATACATGATGAAAGGCTCGCTCGCCAAGTCGCGCAAATGTATTACGCCCCTGCGGCAGAGGGGATGATTTTTCTCCAGCGCGAGCACTAGGTCATCCCACTCCACCGGCAATAGCAAAAGCTGAGTCTTTTCCAGAACGGGATAGCGGACCAAGCCCATGTCGAGCGATCCAGCATCGACTTCCGTGAGTATCGCGCTGGTTGTCGACTCCCGCAATTCAAGCGTTACTTCCGGATAGCGGGCGCGGAACCTCGGCAAAATGCGAGGCATGAGCGTATAGGTCGCCGAGCCGACGAAGCCAATGCGCAGCAGGCCGGTCAGTCCGCGCTTCGCCGATATCGCTCGTTCACGTAGTCGAAGCGCCGATAAATCTAGTTGCCGCGCCTCCTCAAGAATGGCTTTACCTGCAGGCGTAAGCCTTACGCCGCTCCGATCCCGTTCGAACAAGCCTACACCAAGATCTTGTTCTAATTGCTTGATCGAAACTGAAAGCGGGGGTTGCGACATATGCAGGCGCTCAGCCGCCTTGCGAAAGCTGAGCAATTCCGCGACTGCGAGAAATTGGCGTATTTGGCGTAAGTCCATCATGATATTCAATATGAATCAGCAATTCATATTTTAATATTGGATATGAAAATTGATCCTGTCTATAGTTCTTCCATTCTTTTTAAACCATAACGGAGATTGGAATGACGGATCGCGAAGAAACCATTGAGATGTTGGTCGATGCGGTGCGCCGCTTTGCGCGCGAAGTGCTGGTGCCCGCCGAGCCGCTGGTCGAGGAAATCGGCGAGATTCCATCCAACATCGTCTCGCAGCTTAAAGAGCTCGGGCTGTTCGGCATGACCGTGCCTGAGCAATACGGCGGGCTGGGACTGAGCATGCATGAGGAGGCGCGGTTGGTATTCGAGGTGGCTTATGCTTCGCCGGTCTTCCGCTCCTATTTCGGTACGACCAATGGCGTGGGCACGCTGGGCATCATCAATGAAGGCACGTCCGAGCAGAAGGAACGCTACCTTCCCCGCATCGCGACCGGCGAACTCATGGCCTCCTTTGCCTTGACCGAACCGGATGCCGGTTCCGACGTGGCCTCGATGACCACAAAAGCAGTACGCGATGGTGACCACTATGTCATCAACGGTACCAAACGCTTCATCACCAACGCCATCCATGCCGGCCTGTTCACGGTGTTTGCCCGTACCGGGCCGAAGGAGGCGGGTGCTTCCGGCATTTCCGCCTTTCTGGTTGAGCGTGACACGCCAGGCCTGACGGTGGGCCGGCCGTACAAAAAAATGGGATTTCGAGGGTCGCACGAATCGGATGTCATCTTCGAGGATTGCCGGGTGCCGGCCAGTGCCATGCTAGGACGGGAAGGTGGCGGCTTCAAGAACGCCATGAAATCGCTGGACCATGCGCGCCTGCACATGGCGGCGGTGGCGACCGGCCAGTGTTACCGGCTGATCGACGAAGGCGTGCGCTATGCCATGGAACGCAAGCAATTCGGCCAGCCGATCGCCAATTTCCAGATGATCCAGGCCATGATCGCGGACAGCCAAGCGGAGGCCTTCGCCGCGCGCTCCATGGTGGAAAAGGCTGCGATGGAAAAGGACCGCGGCATGAAGGTCACGATGGAAGCGGCCTGCTGCAAATATTTCGCGACCGAAGCAGCCTTTCGCATCGCGGATCGCATGCTGCAGATACACGGCGGCAGCGGCTATATCAAGGAATATCCGATCGAGCGACTGTTCCGCGATGTGCGGCTGCTGAGGATCTATGAGGGCACCAGCCAGATCCAGCAATTGATCATCGCGCGGGAAACGCTGAAGGCTAGTGTCATGTCTGATTAATTTTGATGCTTAAAATAGCGGTATTGGGTAAAATATGGGCTGAACATTTCAAGGCGCCATGACCATGCCCAGAGCCGTTGCTGATTTTGTGCTCGCCCCTGCTGACAAGGCCACTTTGCAAGGGTGGTTGCGCAAGGGTTTGACGCCGAACCGCCTGGCGCAACGCGCGCGCATTCTGCTGTCGCTTGCTGATCACGTGCCACCCAAAGAAATCAGTGCGCAGTATGGCACTTCGGTGGCGAGCGTCTTTCGCTGGCGTGCGCGCTATCAGGAAATGGGGATTGCGGGATTGAGCGATCTGCCGCGCCCTGGCCAACCGCGCAAGCTTTCGCAAAAGAAGGTGCGCGAGATTCTCACGCTCACCACACAGCGCATCCCGGCGGAAGCCACGCACTGGAGCCTGCGACTGATGGCCCGGTATGCCGGCACCACCATCCACCAAGTGCAGCAGGTGTGGCAAGCGGCGGATCTCAAGCCTCACCGGCTGCAGAACTTTAAGATCAGCAACGATCCGGACTTTGCCCAGAAGGTGGTGGATGTCGTTGGCCTGTATATGAATCCACCCGAGAACGCCATGGTGCTCTCGGTCGACGAGAAGACACAGATTCAGGCGCTGGATCGCACCCAGCCGATGCTGCCGCTGCGGCCCGGGCAAATCGAGCGGCGTACCCATGACTACAAGCGCCATGGCACAGCCAGCCTGTATGCCGCCTTCGACATTCTCACCGGCAATGTCATCGGCCGGATCACCACCCGTCATCGAGCCAAAGAGTTTCTTCAATTCCTGCGCCAGATCGACCGAGCCACACCCGCTGAACTGGATCTGCATGTCATTCTGGATAACAGCTCCACGCACAAGACCAAAGAAGTCAAAGCTTGGCTGAGTGCGCACCCTCGGTTCAAGCTGCATTTCACCCCCACCAGCGCTTCGTGGCTGAATGCCGTCGAGCGCTGGTTTGCACAACTCGAGCGCCGTGCCTTGCACCGAGGCGTCTTTGGCAGCGTGCCAGAATTGCGTGATGCCATCCGCAAATTCATCGACGCGCATAACGCCTATAGCGCCAAGCCGTTTCAATGGACAAAAAGCGCTGACGCCATTCTCGCTAAAGTTGAACGTGCAAAGAACAGTATTAATGGTAGAAATCAAAATTAATCGAACAGAACACTAGAGCGCAATAGCCATCCAACACGAAAAGCGTTCACGAAAACAACTGCCAGAATGGCACTAAAAGGAGACAAACATGCGCATCCTTACTTACCTTGCCTCTTCGATGACCGCGATCGCCGCACTGATCCTGGCACCGACCACGGCCACGGCGCAGGCATGGCCCACCGAGCCTATCCGTATCATCGTTCCCTTCTCGGCAGGCGGCCCGGCCGACGTAATCGGGCGAGCAGTGGGCAAGGCACTGGCAGACGGGCTCGGTCAGCCCGTCATCGTTGAGAATAAAACCGGTGCCGGAGGCAGCATCGGCATGGATGCCGTTGCTAAGGCTGCACCCGATGGGTATACGATTGGCCTTGGCAACACGGGGTCAAACTCGATCAATCCCTACGTCTACGCCAAAATGCCTTTCAATCCCTTGAAAGACCTTACGCCGATCAGTCCGGTGGTCACGTACACCAACGTGCTGCTAATCAACCCCAAAGTGCCGGCCAATTCCATGTCTGAGTTTGTTGCCTGGGCAAAGGCTAACCCAGACAAAGCGTTTTTTGGCTCTGGAGGAAGCGGTGCAAGCAATCATCTTTCCGGCGAGTTGCTCAAGGTTTTAACTGGTACACCACTGCAGCATGTTCCCTATAAAGGCAATGCTCCTGCCATGATCGATTTGATTTCAGGGAACATCGCTGCCTTGTTCGACATTACGACAACAGCTATTCCGCAGATTCGCGCGGGCAAGGTCAAAGCGCTTGCGGTCACTAGCATGAAACGCAGTACCCATCTGCCCAATGTGCCAACTATGAAGGAGGCCGGCGTTGCAGGTTATGAGGAAGCAGGCAGTGAATTATGGTTTGGACTGTTCGCACCTGCCGGCACGCCGCAAGCTGTGATCGACAAGCTCAACGCAGCGACTATCAAGGCGATTCGTTCACCGGAATTGCAAGAGGCAATACATGGCATGGCCTACGAGCCCTGGACATTAGCGAGCACAGAATTCCGCGCCTTTCTCCAGTCCGACTTTGCCAAATGGGGCAAGGTGGCCAAGCTGGCCAACATTAAGCCTGAATAATAAAACGAAGGAGAGATTTTCTATGGCTGGTCCCCTTGCAGGCGTGCGCATTCTTGACTTGACTACGGTGATCATGGGTCCCACCGCGACCCAGGTATTGGCTGACTATGGTGCCGACCTCGTCAAGGTGGAAGGACCTGACGGCGATGTCATGCGGAAAGCTGGTCCCATGCGTCACGCAAACATGGGACATTTTTTCCTGACGACCAACCGAAACAAGCGATCGATTGTTATCAACTTAAAGCAACAGGCTGGCCGCGCGGTGCTGCTTGAGCTGGCCCGCAATTGCGATGTGATGGTGTACAACATGAGGCCGCAAGCTATGGCCCGCCTCGGACTCTCCTACGAGGATCTTCGGGCGGTCAATCCCCGCATCATCTATGCCGGTGCGTTCGGATTCAGCCAGCGCGGGCCATATGCTGCGCGGCCAGCGTATGATGACCTGATCCAGGGAATGTCTGGCGTTCCTTGGCTTGCGCAGCAAGCTGGTGCAGAACAACCGCGTTACGCACCATTGGTACTGGCCGACCGCATCGTAGGCTTGCAGCTGGCTGGCGCAGTGACCACGGCATTGTTTCATCGTGAGCGAACTGGAAAGGGGCAGCGCGTGGATGTGCCGATGTGGGAGAACATGCTGTCATTGGTCATGGGCGAACACTTGGCCGGTTATTTGTTCCAGCCGTCGATCGCGCCATATGGCTATCAGCGCAGCCTGGCCCGCGACCGCAGACCGTACCAGACCAGGGACGGTTACATCTGCGTGATGGTGTACAACGACAAGCAATGGCGCAGCTTCTTCGACGCCATTGGCAAACCGGAAATATTCCGCACCGATCACCGTTTCCAGTCACAGGGCGCGCGACTCGAAAATATAGATCATGTGTATGGCTTCCTCAGTGATACGCTAAAAACGCGTACGACGGCAGAGTGGCTCGAACTGCTTGAACGGGCCGATGTTCCGGCATCGCGTATGTACGACATCGGGGATATGCTGGAAGACGAACATCTTAAAGCTATCGGGTTTGTGCGCAACATTGAGCATCCTACGGAAGGTCCAATGCTCGAGTTCGAGATTCCTACCGAATGGTCAGATTCAGCGCCGCACCACCGGTATCCGGCTCCCGCGCTTGGCGAGCATACCATAGAGGTGCTGCGCGAGGCCGGCTATACAGACAGGGAAATTGCAGAACTTGAGACTACAGGAGCAGTTGTCTCGCGCAAGCCCGTAGGGAGCGGCAAATGAACGTCAATTCGGCGCCGCAAAAGCAAGCGCAGGGCCCACTGTCCGGCATACGCGTGATTGACCTCAGCACGGTGGTGCTCGGTCCATACTGCACGCAGTTTCTGGCTGAATACGGCGCCGATGTGATCAAGATCGAGGCTCCGCAAGGCGACAGCACAAGACAAATCGGCCCTGCCGTTGAGGACAACATGGCATCGTTGTATCTCGGGGTAAACCGCAACAAGCGTAGCGTGGCGATCGACCTGAAGCGGGAGGAGGGACGGCAAGCATTATTTAAGTTATTGGAAAACGCTGATGTTTTCGTGCATAACGTGCGGCAGAAAAAACTCGATCGCTTGGGCCTTTCTGCCGCTGCGGTAACTGAATGCAATCCGCGTCTTGTCTACGCGTCTTTGCTGGGATTCTCCGAAAGGGGGCCGTATGCAGGCCGCCCGGCATATGATGATGTGATACAGGGCCTTTCGGGTATGGCGGCGCTCATGGAAATGCAATCAGGCATTCCGCGATATCTGCCGACCACCATGGCCGACAAGGTGGCGTCACTCATCGGCGTGCAAGCCATCCTCGCCGCTCTGGTCGAGCGCAATCGAAGTGGCCGCGGCGTCACGGTAGAAGTACCGATGTATGAAAGCTTGGTCTCGTTCGGACTTGTCGAGCACCTGTATGGAGCGCATTTTTCGCCTCCGCGCGAACGCATCGGTTATCCGCGAGCGCTTTTACCGCACAGAAGACCCTATGCCACACAGGATGGCTATATCTGCATCATGCCCTACAGCGACCACCATTGGCGCTCCTTTCTTACCGCGGTTGGCGATAAGAATACCTTGAGCGATCCACGGTTTGCCGATATTGCCGCGCGCACCCGCAACATAGATGCGTTGTATGAGCGCCTCGCTGCTCATATTGCCTGTCGCAGCACTGCGCAATGGATTACTTTGTGCCGTGAACTCGACATCCCGGCCGAACAGATGAATCGGCTGGAAGATCTGCCAAACGATCCGCATCTCAAGGCGGTCGGCCACTTCCAACAGGTCAATGATCCAGCGATGGGAACGCTGGTCTTCCCTGCCAACCCGGTGAGTTTCGATGGCTGGACGCCGACGCCGCGCGTTCCGCCATGCCTAGGCGAGCATACTGAATCCATATTGCGCGAACACGGCTTTTCGGAGCATGAGATCAATACCCTGATTGCAAGCGGCGCGGCATTTCGGTCTGATCGGAACGGTGGCGCTTCATGATGGCGCTTGAAGGCATACGGGTGCTGGAATTCGGCCGCGTCCCGCCAGCGGAGCTGCCAGGCATGATGCTTGGCGAGCTTGGCGCGGACGTGATTAAGATCGATGCGCCTGCGCAAATTGATCCGATCGCAACAGGCACCCGCGAAGCAGTCTATTCCTACACCAATCGCAATAAACGTTCGATTGCGCTTAATCTGAAGGAGCCTGAAGCCCAAGCGCTCGTCTCTAGATTGGCGGAAGATGCCGACGTTCTAATTGAAGGATTTCGTCCTGGCGTGGCGAAACGCCTAGGCTTTGATTATGCTGCGTTAAGCGCAATCAATCCGCGTATCGTGTATTGCTCCCTTTCCGGTTTCGGTCAGACAGGCCCCTATCGAGACCGGCCGGCGCATGATCTAAACTTTTTAGCGCTGTCCGGCGCGCTTGGATTGATGGGACAGCCGGACGCAATACCAGATATTCCGCTCAATATGGTGGCGGATTATGGTGGCGCGGCAATGCACGGCGCCATGTCCATCATGACGGCGCTTTTCGTGCGTGAGCGTACAGGGCGCGGCCAATATCTGGACATTGCCTATCTTGACTCGACAGTGTCCTTGCTTGCCGCGACACCGAATCTTCGCGGCATATTCGCTACCCGCCATTCACCTGCGGCTGGCGAAGGAGTTTTTTCGGGCACCTATCCTTACTATTCGGTCTACAGGACGCGTGATCGCCGAATGCTTACAGTGGCTTGCTCTGAGCCAACGCTGTGGCAGAACTTTTGCGATGCTATTGCGCGCCCGGACTTGTATTGCTTCGCCCGCTCACCGGAACATTATCGTCGCGGCGCAAATTCCGAAGAACGGGCTGCGCGTTCCATCGTCGCGGCCATCATCGCCGAGCGGGACTTGGGGGAGTGGGACCGACATTTCGAGGGATTGAACGTCTGCGTGGCACCTGTCAATTCAGTGGAAGAAATGAATCGCACCGAGTTTTGAGGAGGCTCCAACCTTTGAGAAAATGGAGCCATGAGCAAGAACAACAAATTTTCGCCTGAAGTCCGTGAGCGTGCCGTTCGATTGGTGCAAGAGCATCGCGGTGAG
>Ga0207789_1000608_pt1 | contig 11700 bp, 9 predicted proteins | sample HigsolmetaGSP12D_FD_184840 | JGI IMG/M metagenome (GOLD analysis project Ga0207789, IMG submission 184840) | High solid enriched microbial communities from the Joint BioEnergy Institute, USA - SP1-2-D (SPAdes) | ecosystem: Engineered > Bioreactor > SSF (Solid state fermentation) > Aerobic >...
GCACTTATACTTAATTCTTAAAATTTCCAACTACGTCGAATTCGCTTCTTTGCTGGAAATTTATACTTTCTTAACGTATAAAAAAAATTCACATTTTTCCTCACGAGTCGCCAAATTTTCTTTATCAAACAACAGACGAACATAGTAGTTCTTTATACCTATACTTCGCTGCTTTATTTTCAATTTTGTGGTACCAATGTCTTCTTTTTCAGTATTTCCCATTAATTGTGGACATAATTTCGATATTTGATACAATAAATTTAGGTATAAATAACTATAACTGTATTCCGTTTGTGTTTGTTTTATTTACCATAATTTTTAGGGAGAAATGAATAATGGCTCATATAAATAAGAATTCCCTTAAAAAATTTTTACTATATTATATACCCGTCCATATTTTGCTTTACTATATTGTCATCATCTTTGCTCCTGAGCATCCAGGAAAATATTTTATTACCGGAATCCTTTCAATAACCGGGTCACTCGTTTCAACCGTCATTCTATTTTTTACAGTTAGGAAAAAGAGAAGTGCTGAAAAAGTTTTATGGGGATTGTTATTTCTCGGGACAGTTTTCTATTTTCTAGGGGAATTGGTTTGGGATATTTATTTTTTAAAGATGGAACAAATTCCATTATCACCTAATTTAACCAATATCATATTTTCCCTGAAACCGCTCTTTTATTTGGCTGCGTTTATATTTCTTGTCTCCCATGATTTACGAAAAACGAGGATGGCGATTACGATCGTTGATATTCTAATTATCGTTATGGTCATTTCCTCATTTAGTTGGTATTTATTGGTGGGACCATTTTTCACTCACCTTAACGCAACGATTCCCGAGATTACCATTTTACTATCTTATCCGCTTTTGGAACTGCTTATATTATTTGGTATCTTTCATGCACGCTTTTTCGTAAAACAAGCGATCGTTTCAAAAAAATCATTAAACATATTTGCTTTAAGCACCGTAACGATGTTGATCAGCACTTGTATTTATCTGTTCTTTTTGATTTATAATTTAGAAGATTTATTAATTTATCTTAATCCCTTATATACGATGGGGATGTTTTATATAAGTATGGCAACTTTATATGCAGATAATGATCAGTTACCAGAGAGAATGAATAGCAGAAAAAAGGATTTGACGCAATCCCATTTCCTTCCTTTAGTTAGTATCGTTCTGTTAATTATTATATACGGAATTTATAATAGGGGAATTGATGAGTTATTTATCGGATTAATTTTTAGCTTTTTCCTCCTGTTTATTCGTTTATTTATCTTGCTTAAAGAAAACCGTCAATTAAATGTTTTGTTGACGAATGCAAAACAGGAATTGGAAGAAAAAAACAAAAAATTGGAAAAGACCATTAAAGAATTGGAAAAAATTAATGAGATTCGTTCAATAGAAGCTCGAACTGACTTTTTGACAGGGTTGTACAACAGGAGATATATTGACAGCCTCCTACACTCACTGATTAAAGAAGCAAATAATGAACATAAACCATTCTCCATTTTACTCATTGATATCGATCATTTCAAATCCGTAAATGACCGATATGGACATGATGTAGGTGATATTGTTATTCAAAAGGCAGCCCAGATATTCCTTAGTTCCGTTCGAACCACCGATATACTCGGCAGATTTGGCGGAGAAGAATTTATTATTATTTTACCAAATTCTTATTTACAAGCAGGGGTACAACTTGCGAAACGAATTCATCAGAAAATGGAGGATTATTCAATTCTTATTAATGAACAATGCATAAACATCACCGTTAGTATCGGGGTAACTGTTTGGGAAATAAATGACCAGTTCAATGATATTTATCGGAGGGTCGATGAAGCATTGTATGAAGCGAAAAAAACTAGAAATACCATTATCGTGAAAACGAAGACGATAACAAATGATAACGAATGGTAGCGGGTTGCTTCGGTTAAAAGTATCTATGTCGATCCCTTTTAAGTAGAGGCAAACCCTTATTTTCTATTATGAAAGGGTTGCCTTTGTTTGTCCTTTTCACCTGATGATCAACTTCAGACTATTTTCTAACTCCATTTTCCCGCAAATGAACAAGGAAAATTGAACTAAAAAACCAAACCACAAGCCCGATTAATAAACTGACAAGCCAAAGGTCAGTCCATTTTAGCATCAATAGGACCGCAATGACACAAATAAAACAGCCAATCATCCCGTATACCGACCCATTTGCCGTTTTTGCAGCCTCCTTAGACCCTTTTTTTATCCCTACCATCATGACCGCAACAATCATAACGGCTGGAAATGCGGCGAATATACCACCGATAATTTTCCAGGGCAATAAAACAGATGCTACGTAACTTAAAACAACAGCTGAACCGCCAAATAAAAAGCGGTACAGTAAATCTTTTGTATCCAATTCCGGTCCCTCCAAAGTAACTCTTTCATTCTAGTTCTAAACCCTTAATCTTGATGTCTTTTACACAGCCGGCTGCTTAACATACCGATAAAAAGTTTTTAAAAGAAAGGTTTTATTCGATAACCCCTTTTTCAATTAGCCGAGAAAGACAGCATATCCAAGTGAGACAATAAACCACCCGATTAGCGAATGAGTCAAACCTTTTTTCCAGCCAAGACGATCGCTAAAATAGACAACTGCCATCGCACAGATAATATTTATAAACATTCCGACAAGCGCACCTTGGGAAAGAATAATTGATTGATGAATTAAATCCATTCCTTTCATATCAAGTCGCAAGGTTAATAGAGCAGCGAGAAATACAGCGGGAAAAGCAGCAAATATACCGCCGATTTTCGTACCGGCTTTCCTCGAAATAACCGTACAAGCTACCACAGCACCTCCACCCAATAAAAAACGAATTATGATTCCAAATAAAGATATTGTCGCCATTTTATACTCAATCCTTTTTATTTTTATAACCGTCAAGTGACTCGTGACGTTTATTCACAAACAAAACTTGTTAATTTGTTCACTAAGTACTATTTTATAATAGAATCCGGCAAATGTTTGTGAACATTTTTTATACATTAAAGTGTAAGCGCATCCTTATAAACTATACAAGGAGCTTTCTTTCTACAAGCATAAATTTACATAGTTTTTTTTCGACAGATTTCGATTTTTCCTGTATCTTATATATTAGGAATATTACATCACTTTTGCTGTCACTTTAGAAAAAATCCATTTCAAAGGCGGTCATTATGAGATGAAGTTGATTAGAAATGAAAAAAAGAACCTTCTCATTTTGTCAGGTGGTATTATATTTTATTTAATTATCTTGATTTTATTGAAAGAGAACCCAATTTTATTTAATTACACGGATTTCTTATTTATGCATATCGTGCTTGAATTGGCCAGTATTATCATCTCTGCCAGTATCGCTATTCAGTCTTGGATTGTTTTTTCTTATAAACAATATCAGGATCGTTTACTATATTTTTCAGGATTTACGCTCATCGCTGTTTTTGATCTATTTCATTTACTCACATATAACGGCATGCCGGGATCGATGGTTATTGACAGTTCAGCAAATAATGCTACTTGGTTTTGGATTTTAGCAAGATTTACTCTAGCAATTTTTATGGTTTATATTTTACATGCAAAAGTGAAAACCGTATCTTTTGCCAAGAAGAGAGTTTATTTCTTGAATACCTTACTTACTATTATTGTCATATTGATAACCTTTTCTTATTTGCAGAACAAACTTCCGGTACTCGTCATTGAAGGTCAAGGAACGACAACATTAAAAAATTTTCTTGAATATGTGATTAGTTTTCTATTATTTATTTCGATGATTAAATTAGCGATCATTTATAAAAAATTTAGGAAAACCGTTACATTACATTTCATTGTTGCTGTTACTTTTTTACTACTCAGTGAACTTATTTTTACACTATATAAAAGCGTCTATGACTCTCTTAATTTGCTGGGACATGTTTACAAAGTTCTAGGATTTCTATTTTTCATGAGGGTTCTGTATTTATCAACGGTTAAAGATCCATTTGAAAAACTTATTTATATACGAAGAAAACTCGAGATGAATGAAAAACGATTAAAAACGATTACGGCCTCGCTTGGTGAAGGCGTTTTCGTTATCAATCAACATCGTCATCTGACTTTTATTAATCGGGAAGGAGAACGGTTATTAGGTTATCAAGCCCATGAACTTTTTGGAAAAGAAATCCATAGTCTTATACACGGCAGTAAATCCGGGGATAACCTTCATGTTTCGGAGTGCCCGATCTGTAAAGGTGTGGAGAGCAAGGAAACGATACGGATCGACGAGGATATTTTTATTCATAAAAGCGGACGGACTTTTCCGGTTTCTTATGTTGCTACTCCTTTAATTGAAAACAATACCGTTCTTGGCTCGGTTGTCGTGTTTCAAGATATTTCAAAGCAACAGGAATACTTGAGCCGCATCAAGCATCAAGCATATCATCATATATTAACGGATTTACCGAATCGGCTATACTTTCTGGAGAAATTAGATGAGAAAATTATCAAGAGCGACTTTAATAATGAATTTGCGCTCATTTTACTTGATATTGATGATTTTAAAAATATTAATGATTCCTACGGGCACAAAATCGGTGATATTGTGCTAATTGAGATAGCAAGAATGTTAAGTAGTTTTTATCATCATACATTTATTGCCCATATGAGCAGTGATGAATTTGCCATTTTGATGGATGGGAATAAGGAAGAAATAAGAGAACAAGCAGAAAATATTATCAATCATTTGCACACTTCTATTCCCATTGAACATAATGAAGTTTTTATCTCCATCAGTATCGGTATTTGTTTATTCCCCTATGATGGAGTTAATAGTGAAAAATTAATTCAAATGGCCGATATCTCCCTTTCTGAAGCAAAAAGATTGGGGAAAAATCGATATATTTTTTATAATGATGACTTGGAGTATCGACGGGTTCGCAAAAACTGGATCGAACAGCATCTCAACAACGCCTTATTTAATAATGAGATTACCGTGCACTATCAACCAATCGTCAATGCAAAAACAAAGGCAATTATTGGCTTAGAGGCTCTTGCCCGTTGGTATCACCCTAAGGAAGGTGCAATTTCGCCCCAGGAGTTTATCGACGTCGCAGAAAGTAACGGATTGATTATTCCGATTGGCACGTATATTGTTCAAATGGCATGTCAGGATCTTGCCGAATTGAACAAAAGAGGGTTTGAAAACTTGTTTGTCAGCATTAATCTTTCTTTAAAACAGTTGAAACATCCTGATTTTATGCCGGCAGTTGATCAAATTCTCCAAGCATATGGACTAAATGCGAAACAAATTCAATTTGAAATTACTGAAACGGTGACTTTACAAGAAGATAGCGACTTAATTAAGACGATTAGAGAATTGAAAAATAAACAATTTCGCATTGCGATTGACGATTTTGGAAAAGGGTTTTCTTCGATTGGGTATTTAAAGCATATTTCCGTAGATACATTAAAAATTGATAAATCTTATGTTTTTAACGTATTAACCGATGAAAAATTAGCTAAATTAACGAACGCAATTATTATAATGGGGCAACTTTTACATTTGGATATTGTTGTCGAAGGAGTCGAGACAAAGGAACATCTTGCGTTTATTAATAGATTTTCGAATATTCTTGCTCAAGGATATTATTTTAGCCGTCCCTTGCCATTGGAAGAGTTTATTGAAAGTTCAATAAATAGAAATTAGCATTTCGAAAATTTATTTTTTGTCCGCTTGATTTGGCCTCAAGAGCTAATCTCGTGGCGAAAAATGCGGAAGTTGCTAATCAATTCATTCTTCGCCAATATTTTTATACTTTCATATTCTGCAAACAAGGCGATTGAAAAGGAAATGATCCTGTCCAGTCGCCTTATTTCGTCAGTTTTTATGGTATTTATTCATATCACGATCAAATTGAAGCCATGATTGATAGGTTCGTTTTACATATTTTTCCGCTTCTTCAAATGTTTTAAACTGCACCTCTTGTAGCCTGCCTTGATGAACTAATATATATTTTCCCATATTGTTTTTCTTAATAAAACTAATTTCACCATTTCGATTTTCATAATATGTACCGTGAAGCGCATCCTTTACATTCACTTCATTTTTCTCAGGGTCCGGCTTAATTGGTTCGAGATGGAAAACATCTGTGACAAAGAGTTTGAACGTTTCTTCATTCAAATCACATCCCGATGCCTTTGGATGGCCGCCACCGCCCAGTTCTTTGGCAAACTGTGCAACATTAACCTCATCATGGATAGTACGGAAACCTACTTTTTTCGTCCCTACATTTACCAATACAATCATATCCAGATGCGGGTTCTTTTTGTTTAGTGCATTACCAAGCTCGGACAAGTATTGCTCTGCATGAACAATTCCGATACAGTATTTGCCGACAAAACGTTGAACGATCTGCTTATTCTTTGCATAAATATACCGTTCAATCTTTTTCTCTTCCACATCCATGAGCATATTTTCCATATCCGTTAATTGAAAAAGATCCGGATTTTCCTTTAGCCTTTTTAACAAATCTTCTTCAAACTGTTCCCGGCCGAACATGAAAAATAAATCATTCAAATGTTTTGCCAAAATATTATCATTTTCATCCCATTCCCATGTATCATATTGGCGGACTAAATCAACGAATTCAACCAATGCCGGTGTTTGTTCCAATTGTTGATTTTCTACAAAATGTTCAAAGAGCAGTGATGTGGCGCACGTTTTTTTTCCATTATCATATTCCGGTTGGACAAAGCCCCATGGATATTGATTAAAATGGAGAGCCGTTACATGATGGTCGATCATTTGTACGTGACCGCCATGATGATAGCGTTCATTTAATTTTTTTTCGACCTGTTCATTAACGGCCAAATCGGTTATATATAATTTTATATTTTTATTATCTTCATTTTGCAAAAAGTGTTCGACCCGTTGATTTAAATTACGATAAGAACAGTGGGTGACCTCAACATCGTCACCAAAGGCAAGTTTGGCAACAATCGCACATCCTAAACCATCTAAATCTGTATCGGTAAATAATTTGATCTTCAAAAAAATAACCTCCCGTATTCTGCAAACTCATTATGTGTTAAATATTACCACTTTATGCACAGGAATGGGGATAAAAAATCAGAAATAACCTCTTGATCTTAAAATTTTTGGACCGGTGGCATGCCCTGTGTCATCAATAGAAGGAAGTTTCGGTCCTTTACCACTTTAGAGCTTGTCCCCCAAGGAAAATGTTTGCAATTATTTTATGTTGTATCGGTTTTTTAAAATGCTTAATTTTAGCTTGTCCTCAAACGAAAATGACTGCAATTTTTAGATAGATCGGTTTTTTAAATGCTTATTTTTAGCTTGTCCTCAATTAAAGTGTTTTCAATTCCAGCTCCAAGATAAATTCAATGATCACCCGATTGACAAGTTCATTCATTTTCACATATTCCCATGAAATCGAATGATATTCATTTCGGTAATCAAGCAAATATTCTCCGCAAATATCCATCCCAACAATTTCATAATGTTGAGCAAAATCTTCCAACAGATAAAGCAATTGGACCAAAGACATATTTCCTTGATCCCAATTCGTGAAGGCTTCTTTTTTATATAAAACATCTTTATCAATACTAATATAAAGATTTGTTTCATTATCAAGAAAAGTACGGACATCTTGTGCAATTTCATATAAAGGAACTTGTTGGAGTATTTTCTTGGTGACCCATTTGATCTTGACATGATCCCCAAAATGCTCAAGCGGTATAGGAGAAATATTATGATCATTTACACCGATGATACAAACTTTTTGAAGGAAAGGATTATTTTTTAATGCATAGGCAACCCAGGACCCGCAAGAAATCAATCCTTCTCCCTGATCCATCATATCATCATGGTGGTCAAACAAGACAAGAGAAAACGGTTTTTTTATCCTTTCCATTAGTAAATAAGTGACATAATGATAATTTCCATTTCCAATTAAAACGAATGAATGGACATTTTGCTTGATAAGTCGGTTGCGAATTTCGTCTAATGCATCTTGTTCACAAAAGCCGTTCGTGTGTGGAATATTTGAGCAGTCGACCCAATGATGAGGAAATTTTTGCAGAAATGTTTGTTCCGTTAAACTGTTATCAAAGTTTAAAAAAGTAATTTTCCCACTGTCTTCCATTTTGCTCCTCTCCTAGCGATTTTTACTATTATTTTAACATATAAGAGCAAATTGGTTATACTATTTTCCTGTAATTGGCATAAACCGGATGGAAACGAGTCTGTCCGGCATCGCCAACCTGATTATCTTTCCTTCACAGCAATGACTGGAATATGCTTTCTGTCTTTATAATCGGTCAAGATTTCTGCCGGTAGGATACCAAGCGTTACTGCCGCCTTTACTTTTTCCTCGTCCACTTGTTTGACAACCTTAATACAATCGGTTAAATTCATTTCCTCCAATTTCTTCACCGTTTCTTCTTCACGGAATTTTTCCGCAACCCGTATTTGTCGTTGGAGCTCAAATGATTCAAAAGTGAGGACTCCTTTTTGATTTTCCCCAACCGTTAAATCAAAATATTGATTAAATGCTTTTTTCAATCGGGATAGCTCTTTGTCGATTTCCTTTGCCTGTTTATTTAATTGAAAAAATTTTTCCACCATCTCTTCCGTTATGAAGTCTTGTGTTTTTTCAAAAGTCGCCATACCCACTTCCCCCGTTTGAAATAAATTGTAATCATAATCAGAGCGAAAATCACCAATACGTTTATAACCATTTTTATGATCGAAAAAGGAAAATAGAACAGTTGTTTTTTATTTCGAACATGGGCAAGTTTTTTGTTCATTTAAGACAAAAAATCACCCACCGAAAATGCGGTTGGGTGATTTTTTTCATGAATTGACTTGAGAATAGGCCATTTCATCAATTTCTAAAATATATTTATATTGAAGCCTGGTAATTTCAAAGATTTTCAGCGGATCACGGAATGCTTCCGGATTTTCCTTCATTTCCACCAGTTCCATCGTTTTTTCATTTATTTCTTTATCAGTTTCTTCTGCCAAGCCCTTTAACTCTTCAAAAGCATTTTTGAAAAACAGTCGCAAATCCCGCTCAATGCCTTGCTCAATTAAATGAAACGGTGTAAAAAAGCGGTCAGCAATAGTTTCTACTATCGGTCCGTAATTTCCAGTTTCAATCAGCTGTTTAAAACCATTAACAAGCATCTCTTTATTTTGAATAATTTTACCAAACACTTTACCGGCACTTTTTAATAATACTTGCCTTGGCGTATAACGAAGCAAAATGTTTACCGGTTCATAATTGACCCCGCTTGTCAAACGGTCAATATCTCTCTCCCAATCTTCCAATATCATAAAATCACAAGGGAGTTGTAAACGATCAAATCCAATCAAAGAATTAAACCCTTCAGCAATCTCATCGAGGAATGTTTTTCCATCTTTCAACTCGGTTTCACACAACACAAGCCAATCACGAATTCTTGATAAAAACTTCGGCATACATTCCTCATTCAAATACGTTTCGATTTTCTTATTCATTTCGTCATTCAATTCGATATGAATGCGTTGGAAATCACGCTTTTTTGTAATTGTTTTAGCCGTATCTTTTAAAATTACAGGAATATCATTTACTAATTCCTTTCTTGTCTCCTCTTTTGCTAAAATAAACGATTTTCTAATCATATTAATTTTCTCTACAGTCAGGTCTTCCAACTGGTTGATTGCACCGTTTACTTTTCGGGCCAAGTCTTGTTTACTTTGAATCGTTTCTTCCAATTGACTTTTCATTTTCATCCGTTGATCGAACAAGTTTCTTATCTTTTTTTGTATCAAAAATAAGTATTTTTTCATTCGTTGATGCACCAGTTTATTTTGTTGCCAATCGGTTGTTAGGAAATCGGCCAATTTTTCCCGGTGTTCAATTGTATAATCGTAAACGAAAACTTCCGCACCTAGGTAACTTTTTGTTTCTTCGTTAGCATCGGTGCCAACCTGAATAAAATATGTTTTTAACTGAGGAAACTGCTGTTGAATCATTTCAATCCATTTTTGCCTCGATTCTGGCAAGCCTTGGTTTACATCTACCACAACCAGTAAGCTATCCAAAATTTGCATCGTTTCAATGAATGCATCTGTTAATCCGGATGCGCGATTCAATTCCGGCAATTCCACAATTACCAATTGATTACGTTCCAGCAATTGATTAGGTACATTTACTTCATAACAAATTTTCGCCGGCTTCCCTCGTTCCATTGATGCCATATATTGATCAAGTGATAATTCCTGTTCTTGATAATCCCGGTATTGAATAATTTTCATTTCATCACTGTATTTATAAATGGAAACGGCACCTTCCCGGTTGTTCCGCACAACCATTTCCTCTTGCAAAAAGTGATTAAGAAATCCGGTCTTTGTATCATGATTGAAACTGATGACACCGGTAAGTTGATGATGAAAATCCAGCGATTGTCGGGATAACGCTTGGATTCGAATATTATGATCGAGATTGTGTTTATCCGTCCAGTTATCAATGACGATATTTAGATCCTTGCTTTTTTCAAGAACATCAACATTGACCTCGGCATTAAACAAGATTTTTTCTGCTATTTTTAATGCATCAGCCTGAAATCGATCAGGGACAATTTCATTCCAAGCAAAAATGGCCGATGAAGGGAGAACTTCTTCCTCTTTTCCGACAATTTTTATCCATGCATTTAATAAATCAGGGATCATATTTGTAAGTTGTTTTAATGAGTAACTGCCGCCCATCAATTCGTCATATGTTTCTTTGTACTTTTTGGAAAGAAAATTATAGCTGTATCCTTCCTCTTCCCATTCCAAGTTTTTTAAGTACGTATTAAAAGCTTTCAACCATTGGAAAAATTCTTGTTCGGTTTCATAATTATTCCATAACGCTATGACCAGTTGTTCAAATAAGTCCGGGGCATTTTTTCTAGCAACGGTTAAAGCATCAAAGAAAAAGTTTGGTAATTGTTGTTTCGCATGCCCGTTTTTAATATATGCTTTTAGAAGTTCAAACCAACTAAGGTTTTCAGTCCGAATCCCTTCTTGTATTGCTAATTCCAAAGCACTTTGCCAATCTTCTTGTTTCTCAAAAAATGAACGTGCTAATTTGGTTACATTGGGATAGTCCGGATTTAATTTTACCATTTTCTTAATCATTTGATTGGCATTTTGGTATTTTTCTTGTTGGATGTAAAGAGAAAATAGTTGCAATAAAACTTCTGTACGTAAAGTGAGGGACTCTGTATTAATCGATTGATAGATACTTTCTGCTTCCGGATAGATGGCAAGTTCCAAATAGGCATCGGCGATATTTTTCTTCGCCCATTGTTCTAATTCGTTATGCACGTTTTCCCATTTAAAGATGGCTGCTTCATAATCTTTATTATGAAAATAGACTTCACCTTGGGCAAAACGAATTTCGGATGCATCGGGAAACTCCTTCTGTTCTTCCTCAGCAAATAATTCCCCTAAAATTTCAATTGGATGACGGGAATCATTTTCATGAATAAGCGACCGGTAATACATCTTCGTAATGAATTGTTTTTCCAACATTTTGACCACCTGGTTTTTATTATTTCATTCATATTAACATATTCCATTCAATAAATAACTATTCTAACAAACTTTGTTCTCTATTATATATTAATTTCCTTTCAATTTCGTAACAATATGCAAGG
>Ga0207789_1000610_pt1 | contig 11620 bp, 7 predicted proteins | sample HigsolmetaGSP12D_FD_184840 | JGI IMG/M metagenome (GOLD analysis project Ga0207789, IMG submission 184840) | High solid enriched microbial communities from the Joint BioEnergy Institute, USA - SP1-2-D (SPAdes) | ecosystem: Engineered > Bioreactor > SSF (Solid state fermentation) > Aerobic >...
GGGAGTCGGAGGGGGTCATAGATACCGATGAAGCAAGGACAACACAACCATGCGGAGGAAAGGGCCCCCGCTTTGTTCACGTGCCAGAGGAGGTAAGAGTCAGTGAATGCAGTCAAACCTGCTAACGACGCCAAAGCAAAAGCTCGACAACTCCAAAACGCACTATACCTTGCGGCCAAGGGAAATCCGAGGCGGCGGTTTCATGCGCTGTACGACAAAGTATACCGCGGCGACATTCTTTGGGAAGCATGGAAACGGGTCAAGGCGAACGGCGGAAGCGGCGGTGTGGATGGCGTGACCATCGAATACATCGTCAAGGAGTATGGTGAAGAACGATTCGTCAGCGAAATCCAGAACGCCTTAAGAAACGGAAAATACCATCCGCAGCCCGCAAGACGGAAGGAGATACCGAAGCAGGACGGCAAGATGCGTCCGCTGGGCATCCCCGTCATTCGAGACAGAGTCGTGCAAATGGCGACGAAGATGGTACTGGAGCCAATCTTTGAAGCGGACTTCAAGGACTGCTCTTACGGATTCCGGCCGAAGCGGAGCGCACATGACGCCATTCGGCACATTCGGCGGGCAGTCAAGAAAGGCGTTTACTGGGTCGTGGACATCGACATCACCGGCTACTTTGACAACATAGCGCACGGGAAGCTGATGCAACTGGTGGAACAGCGCATCAGCGACCGCAGGGTGCTGAAGCTGATTCGCAAATGGCTGAATGCAGGTTTCGTGAAAGATGATCAGTTTCACGAAACCGAAATCGGCAGCCCGCAAGGAGGCGTCATCAGTCCGCTGCTGGCGAACATTTATCTGAACTACCTGGATGCGATCTGGGAGAAGAAGTTCGCGGCAACCGGGACACTAGTGCGATACGCCGATGACTTGGTCGTTATGTGCAAAAGCAAAGAACAAGCCCTGAGGGCGATCGAAGTCCTCAAAGCGGTATTCGGCAAGCTGGAACTGGAGATGAACAAAAAGAAATCCAAGCTTGTAAACCTGTGGGGAGACGGGCAAGGCTTCGACTTTCTGGGGATGCACCACCGGAAGATCCCCAAGAAGCTCAAAGGAAACAAGGAAACCTACATCCTTCGCAGCTACCCGTCGAAGAAAGCGATGAAGAACATGAGGCTGAAAGTGAAGGAAGTAACGGAACCGCGAAACCGGCTATTCTGGACCATGAACCGGATGGTGGGAGAACTGAACCCGAAGATACAAGGGTGGAAGAACTACTACAGTCTGGATTCTTTTGCCGACAAGTTTCTTAACAAAATCGACTGGTACATCCGGAAGCGTCTCACCCTGTTCTGGAACAAGAAGCATAATCGTCGTAAAAAGCACAGCAAGTCCCGACAAGCGGCCATCGCAGCGCAACTCGCGGGACTCAAGAAACTTGCCGGTTAGAGGAGTACCGTAACGCCGAAGGAAGAAGAACATCGGAAAGCCGGATGAGGGAAAACCTCACGTCCGGTTTGATGAGGAGGGGCTGGCGGCCCAGCCCTTTACTCTACTCAGCCGTGTTCTGAAGCCGGGACCGTATCGCCATGTGCGCAGCCTTCCGGCGGCCGAGTCGACCGGTTGTTCGAAAAGGATGAAACGGCTCCCGGGGCCAGGCCGTATACCCCGATAGAGCGTCCGCAAATCGTGACAGAATTGTCGTTTGACTTTTGAACGGCCGTTCGATACGATGGGGGAAATTCAACCGGCGTCAAGGGGGACAAGACGGCCGAACGCCCCGCGGGGGCAGCAGATATTGGCAGTGAAGGGAGCGCGGATATGCGAAGCATCATCAATTTCTCGTTGAACAACAAGTTCGCCTTGTGGATGATTACGCTGATCGTTCTTGTGGCGGGGCTTTATTCCGGCGCGAACATGAAGCAGGAGAGCCTGCCGAATCTGTCGTTACCTTACTTGAGCGTGACGACGGTGTTCCCGGGGGCTTCGCCCGACGAGGTGGTCGAACAGGTGACCGCTCCGCTGGAGCAGCGCCTGAAAAATATCGAAGCGGTCAAGAACGTCACTTCCACTTCGATGGAGAACGCGTCTTCGATCATCATCGAGTTCGACTTCGGCCAAAACATGGACAAGGCGATGACCAACGTCCGCGAGGCGGTCGATGCGGTCAGCCTGCCTTCCGGGGCGCAGGAGCCTGCGATCTCGAAGTTTTCCGTCAATTCGTTCCCGGTCATCTCGCTCAGCGCCTCCGGCGGGAAAGATCTGGAGGAGTTGACCCGTCTCGTCAACGACGAGATTAAGCCGGATCTCGAAGGGATCGCGGGCGTCGCCTCCGTCACCGTCTCGGGACAGTTCGAGAAGGAAGTGCAGCTGAAGTTCAGGGACGATAAGCTGCAACAGCTCGGGATGACGCCGGATACGGTGGAGAAGCTCATTCAGGCGGCCGCGACGAAGGCGCCCCTCGGCATCTTCGAACTCGGCAAGACGGAAAAGGTCATCGTGGTGGACGGCCGGGTCGCCACGATCGACGATCTCCGCAACCTGCCGATCCCGGTCGTTCCGTCGGCCGGGAGCGCGGCGGGCGCAGGAGCCGGAGCGGGAGCGGCGGCGGGTTCGGCCGGCGGCTCCATGGCGGGAGCGGGTGCCGCTTCGGGCGGCGCCATGGCGGGAGCGGCCGGGGCGAACGGTGCCGCGGCCGGGTCGGTTGCGGGAACTTCAGGCGCTGCCGGAGGCGCCGCCGCGGGGCTTCCGACCGTCAAGCTGAGCGAACTGGCCGACATCGAGCTGGTGGGCCAGGCCGAATCGATCTCCCGCACGAACGGCAAGGAATCGATCGGCATCTCGATCGTCAAGGCGAACGACGCCAACACGGTCGACGTCGTCAACGCCGTCAAGCGGATGGACAAGGAGATTCAGGCCAAGCATCCGGACGTTCATCTGGACGTTCTGCTGGACCAGGGCAAGCCGATCGAGCAATCGGTCGAGACGATGCTGAACAAGGCGCTGTTCGGCGCGCTGTTCGCCGTCATCATCATCTTGCTGTTCCTGCGCAACTTGCGGACGACGCTCATCTCGATCGTGTCGATTCCGCTGTCGCTCGTCATCGGCATCTTGCTGCTGAAGCAGTTCGACATCACGCTCAACATCATGACGCTCGGGGCGATGACGGTCGCCATCGGGCGGGTCGTCGACGACTCGATCGTTGTCATCGAGAACATCTACCGGCGCATGTCGCTGTCCGGCGAGAAGCTCAAGGGCAAAGAGCTCGTGCGCGAAGCGACGCGCGAGATGTTCCTGCCGATCATGTCGTCGACGATTGTCACGATTGCCGTCTTCCTGCCGCTCGGCACGGTCAGCGGCCTGGTCGGCCAACTGTTCCTGCCGTTCGCGCTGACGATCGTCTTCGCGCTGCTGGCTTCGCTGCTCGTCGCGATCACCGTCGTTCCGATGCTGGCGCACCAGCTGTTCCGCAACGGGGTGAAGCCCGGCAAGGCGGTGCATCACGAGGACAAGCCGGGCCGCCTGGCCGCCTTTTACCGGAGGATTCTCGGCTCCGTGCTGCGGCACAAAATCATCACGGTCGCCGTTGCCGTCGTGCTGCTCATTGCCAGCTTCCTCCTCGTGCCGCTCATCGGCGTGAGCTTCCTTCCCGATCAGGAAGACAAGTACATGGCGATCACGTACAGTCCGGAGCCGGGAGACCGGCTGGAAGACGTGGAGCAGCGGGCGCTGCAAGCGGAGGATTACTTGCTGAAGCAGCCGGACGTCACGACGCTGCAATATTCGATCGGCGGCAGCGGCAATCCTCTGCAGCAAGGCAATTCGAAGTCCGGCCTGTTCTACGTGCTGTTCGACGAGCAGGTTCAAGATTTTGACGAGAAAAAGGACGACATCCTGACGGGGCTCCGGAAGCTTGTTCCAAACGGTGAATGGTCCGAGCTCGATATGTCCGGGGGATTCGGCGGCAGCAAGTTCAGCCTGAGCGTCTACGGAGACAAGCTGTCGGATATCGAACCGGTCGTGAACGAGATTGCGGACCTGATGCGCAAGGACCCGTCGTTCAAGAAGGTCGATACCGGCCTGTCCAAGACGTACGGACAGTATACGCTCGTCGCCGACCAGCAGAAGCTGAGCAGCTACGGGCTGTCGGCCGGCCAGATCGCGCTGGCGCTCATGCCGACGCGCGACCGTCCGGTGCTTACGACGGTGGAGGACCAAGGGCAGACGTACAACGTGTATGTGGAAGTCGACAACGCGGCGTACCAATCGATTGAGGATATCGAAAATCAAACGTTGAGCTCCCCCCTGGGCGTTCAAGTTCCGATCAAGGACGTCGCCAAGGTCGAGGAAGGAACGGCCCAGGCTTCGATCGCGCGCGAGAACGGACGCATGGTCGTCACCGTGACCGCCGAGGCGACGGGGGCCGACGTGGGCAAAGCGTCCTCGGAGCTTCAGAAGAAGGTCGACCAAATCCGGAAGCCGGCCGGCGTCGAAGTGAAGTTCGGCGGCGTCACCGAGCAGATCAACGAGACGTTCACGCAGCTCGGGATCGCGATCGCGGCCGCCATCGCCATCGTGTACCTGGTGCTCGTGCTGTCGTTCGGCGGGGCGCTTGCTCCGTTCGCCATCATGTTCTCGCTGCCGTTCGCCATTATCGGGGGGCTGGTCGCGCTCTGGATCGCCGGCGAGACGCTAAGCGTCTCCGCGCTGATGGGCGCGCTCATGCTGATCGGGATCGTCGTCACCAACGCGATCGTCCTCGTCGACCGGATCATCCACAAGGAGAAGGAAGGCTTGCCGACGCGCGAGGCGATTCTGGAAGCGGCCGGCACGCGCTTGCGCCCGATTCTGATGACGGCGTTGGCGACGATCGGGGCGCTGCTCCCGCTGGCGTTCGGGTTCGAGAGCGCAGGCATCATCTCCCGCGGCCTCGGCGTCACCGTTATCGGCGGCCTGGTCAGCTCGACGCTGCTGACGCTGCTGATCGTTCCGATCGCCTACGAGGTGCTGATGAAGCTGCGCCGCAAGCCGAAGCCCGAGTAATCGGGCCGGCCAAGACCGGGCGGAAACGTCGGAATTCGATTCGGAGGCGAGGGGATTGAGCGACCGGAGGCAACAGATTATCGAAGCCGCGATGAAATGTTTCTCGCGCAAAGGGTACCGGGCGACCTCGATCCAGGAGATCGTGGACGAGCTCGGCATGGCGAAAGGCTCGATCTACTTTTATTTCAAGTCCAAGGAAGATTTGCTGATGGCGGTCATCGCTTCGTTCGGAGAACGGATGATGGCGGCCAAGTCGCCCAAGCCGGAAGAGCGGGCGCTGCCGCCGCGCGAGCGGTTCCGGCTGCAGCTTCGCCGCCATTTCGAGGCGGTGAAGCAGCAGCGGGCGTTGCCGCGCATGCTGATGCGGGAGCCGGAGCCGGTGGAAGGCGGCAAGTCGAAGGTGCGGAGCTTCCTCAAGAGCATGCGCCGCCAGCACATGGAGTGGATTCGCGGGCATATCGACGAAATCTACGGCCCTGAGGCCGCGCCGTATGCGGGGGACGGAGCCGCGCTGTTCCAAGGCATGATGACCGAATACTCGTGGGCGCTGCTCGTCGGACGCGCTTCGCTCGACCCCGACCGGCTGGCCTCCTTCCTGGCGGATCGGCTCGACGATCTCGTCGGCGGCATGATTCGCTCGCAGGCCCGCCCGCTGTTGGACCGGGGATATCCGAACCCGGAGGACGGCGCGGCGGAAGCGGAGTCCAGCTACGAAGACAAAGTGCTCGCCGCCGCAAGGGAACTGAGGCGAGTGGCGGAGCGCCATAAGGAAGACGCGGACGAGGAGCGGCTGCTCAGCTTCCTGTCCGCGCTCGCCATGTTCGAGGAGCAGTTTGCGAAGCCGGACCCGAACCTCATTCTGGTGCGGGGCATGCTCGCGTTTATGAAGGAGGTCCAGGCCCCTTCGTGGGCGCAGGCTCTGGAGCAGTTGGAGCGCTGCCTGCAATCGCGAACGGAATAAACGAGCCGCCCCGCGGCGACGATGTGCGATCGTTGCTGCGGGCGGTCTCTGTTTGCCGCGGCGTTCGATGGGAGGCGGTTACGAGGGCTCAGTTCTTCGCAAACGAGAAGGCGAGCTCCAGTTGCAGCTCCTCGCCCGGCTCCACCATGAGCAATCCTTCCTTGCGGTTGAGCGCCTCGTTCGGCGCCGTCCACGGCTCCACGCAGATGAACGGCTTCCCTTCCACGCTCCAGAGCACGACGGTGCGGAACTGCCGGCTATAGTCCAGCCGTACGTTCCCTTTGTCCCCGAGCGGGAAGGTGATCGTCGGCGTCCGCGCGTCCAGCAGCGCTACCGATTCCTTGAGCCCGCCGAGATCGATGGCGCCCGTGAACGGTTTGACCGCCCCGTCGTTGTAGTCGAGATACTGCGTGGCGTCGGAGCGGTAAACGAGCTTTTTCCCGTCGCCGGTGGCGAAATAGGGGTGGAAGCCGGCCTGGACCGGCATCGGCCGCCCGGAACGGTTCGCATACGTCTGCAGGATGGCGAGCTTGCCGTCCTTCAGCCGGTATTCGAAGCGCAGTTCGAAATCGAACGGGTAGGCGGCGCGCGTCTCGTCGTTGCTTCGCAGCACGAGCGTCAGGGACGCCTCGCCGTCGTCGCGCTGCGACTCGACTTCCCACGCCGCTGTTCTGGCGACGCCGTGGTTGCGCATGGAATAAACCGCGCCCTCCCACTCGTAGCGGCCTTCGACCAGTTGGCCGCAGATCGGGAACAGCACCGGAACGCCGCCGCGGATGTTCGCCTTCGGGTCGAGAAATGTGGCCCGGTCCAAATATAGCAACTCTTCGCCGTGCAGCCGGCAGCCGATCACGATGCCGCCGCGTTCGGGGCAGATGCGCACGACGGAGTCGGTCGCGGCTTCCGCGAGCTCGTAAATGCGGTACGTGTCTTCAAAGCTGGAAATTCGGTATGCAGCATCGGTTGCGCTCATGTTCGCTCAGCCCTCCGTAGTCAATCGTTCAGACTTATTATACCAGCAACCGGACAAGCGTGCCGAGTCCGGGACCTCTTCAATTCGGAGCAGGAACGAATCGGCACGGCAAGGCAGCCGTCTCGGCCGGTTCCCGACAAGATCGGCCATTTCCCAGGAAATGCCGTCGAAAATGCGCGAACGCTGCCGGTTGGGATGGCGGCTGCGCATATGCTCCGATTGAATGCAACAAGCCGGGGCTCCGGTACGTATATTTTGGAGAATAGTCGGCGGCCTTCGCGAAAGGAGCGTGACCCATGCCGCTTACGCCATCATCGCCCTCCTCCGTTACGCCCGCTCGCGGGACGAATCCGGCCGGCGGCCGCAAGCTGAGCCGGGTGGCGTCCATCCGCAAGCGCAAACGGAGAGGCTTCTGGCGCACGATCGGGCTGCTTCTCCTGACGGCGTTCATTCTGGGGCTGATCTTCCTCATCTGGTTCTTCCTGACGCCGTCCGGCACGTCGATTCGGCTGCGGCTGGCCGATACGATCATCACGACGCAGCATCGGGAGTGGGCGAAATATTTGATCGGGGAACAGGGGCTGCGGGAGCGGGTGGCGGAATACGCCAAGCAATTCGAGCAGATGGGCGAGGAGCGGGACACTCACGTCATCGCCCAGCCCGCACCCGACGATCGCTCCACCGGGCCGGAGGAGCCGCTGACGCAGATCGAGACGATTGACGGAAAAGGGTATCACGGCTATCTGCTGACCGTCCGCGATCCGACCAAAATTCGGCTGGTGGTGCCGAACAAGGTGGGCAAAGGGGAGAAAGTGACGAGCATGGTCAAGCGGACGGGCGCGATCGCCGGCGTCAACGCCGGAGGGTTCGCCGATCCGAATTGGAAGGGGAACGGCTTCCAGCCGATCGGCGTCGTCATCTCGGGCGGGAAAGTGTTTTACCGGGACATCGGAATGGACCAGAACGTTCAGATCGTCGGCCTCGACCGCAACGGGAAGATGATTGCTGGCCGTTACACGATCAACGAACTGCTGAAGCTGGGCATCGCCGAGGCGGTCAGCTTCTCGCCGCGCATTATCGTCAACGGCAAAGGGCTGATCAAGAGCCATGCCGCCGGCTGGGGCGTCGCCCCGCGCACGGTCATGGGGCAGAAGGAGGACGGCTCCGTCCTGTTCCTCGTCATCGACGGACGCCAGCCCGGCTACAGCATCGGCGCGGATCTGTACGACTGCCAGCAGGTGATGCTGGAGCACGGGGCGGTCATCGCCGCGAACCTGGACGGCGGCTCGTCCACCGTGCTCGTCACCGAAGGCGGCAAGATCGTCAACAAGCCTTCTTCCGAGCACGGCGAGCGCTATCTGCCGACGGCGTTCCTCGTATTCGACGACCCGTCGTCCGTTCAGGTGCCGAACATCTGGGAAGGACTGACGGCCAAGGATATCGACCCGAGCAAGTGGTAAGCCGGCTGCCGGCGCGCCAAGCGGACGTGTCCAGGCGGCGGGCAGGCGCGACAAGGCGAGCGACAGGTTGGCGCCAGGCAGGCACCAAGCAAGCACAAAGCGAGCGATGAGCCAGTACCAGGCAAGTCCAAGCAATCCCCGCACAAGGCCCGCGCAAGGCCCGAGCAAGCACCAGACTAGCAACGGCCAAGCAAGCAGCGCCACCCCGACCGCTCCGTTCGCGGTCAGGGTGGTTTTCTTGTTCGCGGCGCCGTTCGGCCCGTCAATGCACCATCTGGCCGAGAGGCCCGTTCTCGTCGATCATATCCTCAATCTCGTAAACCGAAATCGGGAAGTACGGGAAGCCCCAAGCGTAAGGGACGATGGCATAGAGCGGAAAATAGATGACGAGCGCCTTGTCGGCGATATAGAAGTCCTGGTCCTCCGCAATGCCGGGATAATCGCCGAGCAGCGGCAAGTTGCGCACCTTGATCTGCGCCTGAATGATCGCGTCCAGCCGCTTCCGGTAATCGCTGTCCTTCCGGAACAGCTCGGACAGCGTGTAGACGTGTCCGTTCTCCGCGTCGAACGTCAGCGACTTCTGCAGCGTATTGCCGTGCGCGCCGCCGGTGAACGCGTAGTTCAGCAGCGACAGGCTGAGTACGCCCCGCTCGTTCGTCTTGATCTCGAACGTGCCGTCCATCTCCTGAATGTCCGGGCCCGGATAACCCTGCTCCTGCATCAATTGCCGAACGGCCTGCGAGATGGCGTCGTTCATCCGCCTGACGGCGGCCTGATCGGTTCCACCCGCGACGACGGGCACCTTCACCTGGATGTTCGGTTCCTTGATCTGCCGGACGACTATCGGAAGCATCAGCATTTGTCCGTTCATGGCCAGCTCCTCTCCCCCGGATATGGGCGTTTGTCTCTGTATAGCCTATGCGGAAGGGAAGAGATCGGTCCGTCATGGTCAGAACAAGGTCAGCTGAACGGGAACGTCCGCCTCGTCCGTCTCGTCCGGCTCGGCTTCCCGGCGGGGGCGCGTCGCCACGGCGGGCGGCTCCGCGCCTGCATCCGCCGCGGCGGCGGATGCAGGGTAGCCGTCGGCCGGCATCAGGCCGTAGCGGATCATCTCCGCCCGAATGCGCCGCTTGATCGGCCGCGTGTAGTCGTCGGGCAGCCGCTTGGCGCGCCAATAGAGCCGCCCGTACTTCTCCGCCAGCTGCGGGTCGAACGACCGCAGCGCGGAGAAGAACCACAGCTTCACGTCGGGCGTCGACAGGCGCAGGAAAGAGGGCACAAGCTCGCGCAGGCCGGCGCCGGCGCAGGCGGCGATCAGCTCTTCCGTCTTCTCGGGCGTATCCGTCAAATACGGCAATATCGGCGCCATGAAGACGCGGACGTGCACGCCTGCTTCCCGCAAGCGGCGGCCGCAATCGAGGCGGAGCCTGGGCGACGGCGAGGACGGCTCGAACGTGCGCCAGACGAAGGCGTCGAGCGAATGGATGCTGAGGTTCACCGACGAGCCCGGCATCCGGGTCAGCAGGTCCAGGTCGCGCAGAATGAGCGGAGAACGGGTCGTGATCGTGGCGGCGACGCCGAACTCCGCGAGCACTTCCAGGCAGCCGCGGGTCAGCTTCGTGCGGCCTTCCAACTGCTGATAAGGATCGGTGGCCGTCCCGATCGCGACCTCGCGGGGCAGCCGCCTGCCCATCTTGGCCAGTTGGGCTCGCAGAATGGCCGGAGCGTCTTCCTTCCAGAAGATATGGCGCTGGAACGTATCGTCCGTTTCCTCGCCGAGAAACGCGTGCGTGCTGCGGGCGTAACAGAAGCTGCAACCATGCTGGCAGCCCCGGTAAGGGTTGATCGACCAATCGAACGGCATGGAGGGAGCCTTGACCGGGTTCAGAATCGATTTGGCGCGAAGCGGTTCGTAGCAAGGTTGCGGCAAGGAAGCTCACCCCTACGTTCGAATAGGAACTTATGTTCGCTATCTATTATAACAAATGGAACCGGAGCTGTAAAGGCGCTAAATTTTGACGACAAAAAGTGGACAAAAATTTTTTTGAACCGAAAGCTTGACTTTGAGGGGGGATGTCATTAATATAATAAAAGTGTTCCTGCTGATGTAGCTCAGCTGGTAGAGCAACGCATTCGTAATGCGTCGGTCGGGGGTTCGAATCCCTTCATCAGCACCACTTAACTTCTCACATGCGGCGCGGTTTTCCGGGGTTTCCTGGAACCGCGCTTTGTTTTGTAAATCATTTCTAACCAAAGTCCCAAACTTTAGTCGGATAAAGTCCCCTGTGTTACATCGTTTTCTTTAGTTCATGCAAAAATTTATCGGGGGAGCCCGCTCGCTGGAACAGCGAATGCCTATACTGAAACAACAGAAGTCGCGATTAAAGTCGCAATGATCCTCGCCTGTTTATTGTTCCAATCGATTATATGCCTTGATACGTTTCCACCCTCCCTTTGTCGTGTTCGACGGACATGATCGGCGTTTTCATTACCAAGCTTGGCATTTGTGCCTTCATTGCCAGTAATTGAGGTTGCGATTGCCTTCGAAATACATTCCTGCATATTCAGAATTGATGAAGGAGTATGGGTCAGCGCACCTGAGTGGACGATAAGTCAAGCCATTCTTGGACAATCTAATCTAAGGATGAACACCTTATTGAGTAGATTCTTCGCGTGCGTATGTCTCAGCTCATGAAAGCGTATCCGGATGAACGGTACATAGTTGAGTAAGGCAATTTTATCAATGTTGAATAAAGGAAAATGGTTAGGAAATTGAGGTCGAGCAAATGCTCAGTCTCTTTGAGTTGCTGAAGGTGAATTGCAGTTTGGATGCAGGAAGCCAATGTTTGTGCCAATGCGGGGTTACAGCTACCGTCGATCGATATAAGCTGGAGTGATATGGTGAAGTGACACGCGAAGTCGATCAGCGGCACGGAGCGCCCCTCGCATAGATGAGTTGGTGACTTGTTTTTGTCAGGGGCCTTCAGCTTTCGGGCTCGTTTGGAGGAACTTTTCATTAATGGATCCGTAAATTAAGGATGTAATTTAATAGCAATTAAAGACCGATTGGGTAAAACGTTTAGTTACGTTCCCAGATCATTAGGCTCTTAAATTCAAAGATCTACGCAAAATGGAAAGAAACGCGGAAAAGCCTTGAAAAGACAGCATGAAAGCAAGACTGCCTATAGCAGCCCTCGCTCGAGGTGTGTGGATCAGTTTGCAATA
>Ga0207789_1000612_pt1 | contig 11498 bp, 6 predicted proteins | sample HigsolmetaGSP12D_FD_184840 | JGI IMG/M metagenome (GOLD analysis project Ga0207789, IMG submission 184840) | High solid enriched microbial communities from the Joint BioEnergy Institute, USA - SP1-2-D (SPAdes) | ecosystem: Engineered > Bioreactor > SSF (Solid state fermentation) > Aerobic >...
TCTTTTTTTCTCTTTTTTCAGATTCATTGCGTTCCGTCCGATTTTTTGCATGAAAACCGCAAAGAAAATCACGGTCTAGGCTCATGCGTTGGGAGCAGCTTAAATTGATCTTGTTCAGCAAGCCCTAATTATAAGAAATCATCATTTCATAAAGAAATTCCATTCTTTTATTTGTGTTTGCGCCCCGACTTGCCAGATTCAACAACGGATGCTTCAGCCTTGGGCAGCCCCTTCCAGCCGGCCGCCTCCACCGGACCGTTCGCCATTCCCCGAACGACTCTTGCCGGCCGCTCCCGGCCATCGCTTCCATCAAGCCATCCCGTCAGCACATTCTCCTTGAAAAATTTTACTCGACACTATCTCCCATAGTGTTCATTAGACGACACATCCGCTGTGATTGCTCATTGAAGCATTGCTTGTCTCGGCACCATAATAATTCAGATGGTTTCTAGTGAACTGGAAATTCATCTTTTGGGAGGGAGCCAGGTTTGGACAAGCACTTGAGCTGAATGTTCGTCAAAGTCAAGCGAGTGCGAAACCACACATAGCGTGTAGCAAGGAAAACCAAGGCTGCGAAACCAAAGGAATATCGGTTTATCGAAAGAGGGTGTGTCTATGATATTCTTGACAAAAAGTCGAAAGCTCCTTCCTCTTCTTCTGTCTTTCGCGTTGCTGTTGACTGCGGCGGTTCCTTACGGAGCCGGAAAGGCGAATGCAGCAATTGCGGCGGGGACGGGAAGCCAAATCGTCAAAATCGCCGCGGGAGCGTCCCATTCGCTGGCGCTCAAAGCCAATGGCACTGTCGTCGCCTGGGGACGTGACAGCGCCGGTCAAACGGACGTGCCGGCCGAGCTCGCCGGGCCGGGGAAAGTGATCGATATCGCGGCGGCAAGGAATTATTCTCTGGCGTTGAAAGCGAACGGCACCGTCGTCGCTTGGGGCGACGGTGCAACGGACGTGCCGGCCGGACTGACCGGGGTGGTGGCGATCGCGGCGGGAGACGCTCATGTGCTGGCACTCAAAGCCAACGGTACCGTCGTCGCCTGGGGAGACAACGGCGACGGTCAAACGGATGTGCCGGACGAGCTTAAGGCGCCAGGGAGCGTGGTGGCGATCGCGGCGGGAGGTTCGCATTCGCTGGCACTGAAAGCGGACGGTTCCGTCGTCGCCTGGGGAGGTCAATCGACCGTGCCGGGCGGACTGACCGGGGTCGTGGCAATCGCAGCGGGAGGTTCGCATTCGCTGGCGCTCAAAGTCGACGGCACCGTCGTCGCCTGGGGAAGTAATTCCAGTGGTCAATTGAACATGCCGGGCGGCGGACTGACCGGGGTCGTGGCGGTCGCGGCGAAATTGACTCATTCGTTGGCGCTCAAAGCCGACGGCACCGTCGCCGCCTGGGGAAGTAATGAGAAAGGCCAGTCGACCGTACCGAACGGTCTTTCCGGGGTCGTGGCCATCGCGGCGGGAGAGCTTCATTCGCTGGCCCTGAAGTCGGACGGCACCGTCGTCGCCTGGGGAGACAATAGTTATGGCCAAACGAATGTACCTGTCGATCTGGCCAAGCCGGTCAAAGCGATCGGTATCGCAGCGGGAGGGGCTCATTCGCTGGCGCTGAAGTCGGACGGGACTGTCGTCGCCTGGGGAGGTCAATCGACCGTGCCGAACGGGCTGACCGGAGTGACGGCGATCGCAGCGGGAGCGGATCATTCGCTGGCCCTGAAGTCGAACGGCACCGTCGTCGCCTGGGGAGATAATTCCCAGCATCAATCGGACGTGCCCGGCGGGCTCTTAGGCGTGAAGGCCGTCTCGGGGGGAGCGCAACATTCGCTGGCGCTCAAAGCGGACGGCACCGTCGTCGCCTGGGGAAACAATACTTTTAATCAATTGAACATACCGGCCGAGCTTAAGGTGCCGGGGGCTGCGGTCGCGATCTCGGCGGGAGCGCAACATTCGCTGGCGCTCAAAGCGGACGGCACCGTCGTCGCCTGGGGAAACAATACTTTTAATCAATTGAACATACCGGCCGAGCTTAAGGTGCCGGGGACGGTGGTGGCTATCTCGGCAGGAGGGATTCATTCACTGGCGCTGAAAGCGGACGGCACCGTCGTCGCCTGGGGAGATGATTTGTATCAACAACCGGAGGTGCCGGCCGGACTGTCCAACGTGGTAGCGATCTCGGCGGGCGGGTTGCATTCGCTGGCGCTCAAAGCAGACGGCACCGTCGTCGCCTGGGGAGATGATTTGTATCAACAACCGGAGGTGCCGGCCGGACTGTCCAACGTGGTAGCGATCTCGGCAGGAGGTGAGTTTTCGCTGGCGCTCAAAGCGGACGGTTCCGTCGTCGCCTGGGGAAGTAATTCCAGTGGTCAATTGAACATGCCGGGCAATGACCAACTGAGCGACCTGACGTTGCAGGAGGGCGAGCTGGACCACGAATTCTCTTCTTCGGTCACCAATTATAATACCTTAAAAAAACTGTCGGTATCGAGCGTGCATATCAAGGCCACGCTCGCCGACCCGGCTTACGCCCAGTTGTATATCGACAACAAGCCGGTAGCCAGCGGGAATTTCGCGACGGTCAATCTCTCGGGAGCGACGACGGTCATCCCGATTCGGGTGGAACCGTACTTGAAGCCGCCTCGGACGTACACGATCACCGTGCACAGAGACGCTACGCCTCCCGGCGTTCAGTTCTCCGCGAACGGCAAGGCGACGCCTGCGCGCACGGCGGCAAGCAAAGTCACCGTGACGGATGAAAGCGGCGTCGATCCGGCCTCGCTGCAATACGCCTGGACGCAAAGCACGGCCGTTCCCGCAAGCGGCTGGACCGCTTTTGCGAGCGGCGACACATTGCAGAAGACAAGCGGAGACGGCAACTGGTACTTGCATATCCGCGCGCGGGATCTGGCCGGGAACGTCGCCGACGCGGTATCGAATGTGTTCGTGCTGGACAACACGCCGCCGGCACTGGTGCTGAACGGCAGCAATCCGATGCCGGTCCCGCAAGGCGGGACGTATACGGAACCGGGGGCGACCGCGCTGGACGCGATCGACGGCCCGATTCCGGACTCGTCCATCACGATTTCGGGCGACGTCGACACGACGCGTCTCGGCCATTACCCGATTCAATATGCGGTCACGGACCGCGCCGGGAACACCGCTTCGGTCATCCGCGACGTGTACGTGTACGACGGGGACGAGCCGGCGATTTATTTGAACGGACCGAATCCGATGACGGTGGAAGCCGGCGGCGTCTTCACCGATCCCGGCGCGACGGCGCAGGATTTGCAGGACGGCGACCTTACCGACTCGATCATGGTGACCGGAACGGTGGATACGTCGACCATCGGCACTTATACGCTTAGTTATGATGTTTCCGACGCCGCAGGCAACGCGGCTGCGACCGTGACGCGCACGGTCTATGTGAACGATACGCAGCCTCCTGTTCTGACGCTGCTCGGCGATCCTGCGATGAGCGTACCGCTTGGCGCGGAGTTTGCCGATCCCGGGGCGCAAGCGACCGATTCCTATTACGGCGACCTCTCCGACTTCATTGTCGTGACCGGATCGGTGGATACCCGCACGGCGGGCGAGTACACGCTGCGGTACAACGTGCAGGACCCGTCCGGCAATGCCGCCGCGGAAGTGACGCGCACGGTGACGGTCACGGCTCCTGCGGACGACTCCGGCGGCTCAGATGACTCCGGCGGCTCAGATGACTCCGGCGGCTCAGATGACTCCGGCGGCTCCGGAAATCCGGGGACGAACGAACCCCCGGACAACGGCGGGTCTGCGATCACCCATCGGGTGATCGTCAAAATCAACGGCGAGGTCACATGGGTGGACGCCTCGTACGAAATGTACGGCGAGCTGAGCACCACCCGGATCTTCCCGACGGCGGGTCAATTGTCCGAAGCGTTGACCGCCAAGCCGGACCGCATCACGATCGAAGCGCAGAACATCGGAAACGCGGTCCAGATGGTCGTTCCGGCCGCTCCGCTGTTGCACGAGCTGGATGTTCGTCCCGACGCCCTGTTGGAATGGATCGTCGACGGCAACGGCCTGCGTATTCCGCTCAGCGTCCTGCTTGACGTTCCGAAGGAGGCAACGGTGACCTTCGGGATCGCGGCGGCTGCGGGTTCGACCAGCGACGCCGGGAACGGAACGATCGCGGGCGCCGGCGGGAAGCCGCTGCTCCCTCATCCGGTCGACTATTCGCTGGAGACAAGCGAAGGCAGCATCGATTGGGGCCAAACGTACGCGACCCTGACGGCCGTGCTGCCTGAACTGGCCGATCCGAATCAAGTGACGGCCGTGCGCATCGACGGGAACGGGCGGATACGGTTCGCGCCGGCGGTCTTCACAAACGACGGCTCCCCCCTGGCAACGATTCGTTCGCCCAACGTCGGCGCTTATACGGTCATCCGGTCGGATCATTCGTTTGCGGATTTGAACGGGCATTGGGCGCAAAAGGATATCGTCCTGATGGCGAACAAGCTGCTGGTCGCAGGCAAAACGCAAGACCGGTTTGCGCCGGACGACAACATCAGCCGCGCCGAATTTGCCGTCCTGCTCGTGCGCGCTCTCGGCCTGGACGATGAAGCGGACGGTTCGGCGCCGTTTAGGGACGTGGCGCCGGGAGCATGGTATGCGGGAGCTGTTCGAGCCGCTCAACAGCATCGGCTTATCGGCGGCTTCGAGGACGGGACGTTCCGGCCGGCGGCTCCCGTAACCCGCGAACAGATGGCGGTCATGATTGATCGGGCGATGGCGTACGCCGGACAGGAGCCGTCGGCGAACGCGGCCGCGGCGGGAACGTTCGCCGACGGCGCGGACATCTCGCCATGGGCGCGCGATGCGGTGGGCAGGCTGACGGGCGCTCACATCATCCGAGGTTTGACCGCTGCGAAGTTCGGCCCCCGAGATTACGTGACTCGCGCGCAAGGCGCTGTTCTGCTCAAGCGAATGCTGCAGGCGATGCAGTGGATCAATCCGTAAAGAAATCTCCTTCGCTCAAAAGCCGCCGGCGAGCCGGCGGCTTTTTTCTCCGTTATATAATCAATTCGATCCTTTCATTGATTCGTGTTTGTACCCTCCATAAATTCGGCAACGGGCGGTTCGGATTCGGGCAGCTTCTTCAGGCCGGCCGCATACAACGGACCGTGCACCAAGATGGTGGCCAGAATGCGCGCCATTTCCTCGGGCGGCTCCCGCCTGCTGCTTTCCAGCCATTGTTGGATGACGCCGATGTGCGCCGATCCCACGTACGTGGAAAAATATTTTGGCGGAACGAGACATTCGTTCTCATTGATCAGCACGTCAGGGCTATTGCCCAGCATCATCTCCCGGAAAAAATCTTTGAACCGGGTCTGAAACGTGATGTCTCCCTTCGGTCCCAACGCCGCTTTCATAAAACGGCTATGCTCGTTCAGGAACCGGAAGACGGTGATCACGAGAGGAAAAATCGCCAATCGGGCCGGCGAATGCCGCATCTCCGCCGTCACCGAAGGAACCGTCTGCTTCACCAGTTTGGACAGCTGGGCCATCATCTCTTCTTCGCACTTGGCCATCAAGTCGTATTTGTCCCGGTAGTGAGCATAAAACGTGCCGCGATTGATTCTGGCCCGCGTCGTAATGTCTTTGACCGTCATCGCTTCGAAACCTTTCTCTTCGATCAATTCCACCAGCGCGTCCTGAATCGCCTGCTGGGTGCGGACCACCCGCAGATCGACCGTTTTCCCTCTCATCCGAATCCCCCCGATTTTCCCGAAAATTTCAACCGGCACGTTGACCCGAAGTGTTTATTAGACGACACATCCGACGTGATTACTCATTGAGGTGTTGCTCGCCCCGGCATCATAATAACCCACAGGATGTCCATTAAAATTATAAATCCACAGTTGGTGTGAGCCAAGGTCAGGCAAACGTTTGAATGGAATTTTCATCCAGTCGAACGAGCGCGAAGCCATTCATAGCCAGTTGGTGGAGTCCAGCGTAAAATCGGTTCATTGCAAGCGGGTGTGTCCAGCATGTTCATTCGAAAAAGCCAAGGGTTCCTTCTTCTTCTGTCTTTCGTGTTGCTGCTGACTGCCGCGATTCCTTACGGTTCCGGGAGGGCGGACGCGGTGCAAACGGGAACGGGAGGCCGCATCGTGCAAATAGCTGCGGGAGTAGATCATTCGTTGGCGCTGAAGGCGGACGGCACCGTCGTCGCTTGGGGAAATAATTCTGAGCATCAATTGGACGTGCTGGACGATCTTAAGGCGACGGGGACCGTGGTGGCGATCGCGGCGCTGCGGGTTCGACCGGCGACACCGGGAACGGAGCGATCGCGGACGCCGGCGAGAAGACGCTGCTCCCATTCGCTGGAGACAAGCGAAGGCAGCATCGGCTTATCGGCGGCTTTGAGGACGGGACGTTCCGGCCGGCGGCTCCCGTTACCCGCGAACAGATGGCGGTCATGATTGATCGGGCGATGGCGTACGCCGGACAGGAGCCGTCGGCGAACGCGGCCGCGGCGGGAACGTTCGCCGACGGCGCGGACATCTCCCCATGGGCGCGCGATGCGGTGGGCAGGCTGACGGGCTCACATCATCCGAGGTTTGACCGCTGCGAAGTTCGGCCCCCGAGATTACGTGACCCGCGCGCAAGGCGCTGTTCTGCGAATGCTGTAAGCGATGCAGTGGATCAATCCGTAAAACAATCTTCTTCGCTCAAAAGCCGCCGGCGAGCCGGCGGCTTTTTCCACACGATTTCCTTAAACGAACCGAACAGGGGGCGCGAAGCTCCTTTATCCGCCCCCTCCTCAGCCCCTTACTTCTCGTACAGCTTCTTGATCTCCTGAACCGCTTCAGAAATGTCCGCGTCGCCCGACAGCGCCTTCTGCAGCTTCTGCGGCACGATCTCCCACAGGAGCTTGTCTTTGCCGTCGAAGAACGGCGCCGTGATGGCGTACTTCTGCGCTTCGATGAACGTCTGCTTGTTGTAGCCGTCATCGATGGCGAGGTACGCCGAAGCGGCCTGCTTGTTGGCCGGGATCGACTGGCCTTGCTCGGCGAGGGCGATCTGCCCCTCCGGACCGGAGAGCCAGCTGAGCAGCGCCCAGGCGGCCGGCTCGTTTTTCGAATACGGACTCATCGCGTTGCCCGCCACTTGCACGACCGTCTTCGTCTCCTTGAACTTGGGCGGCAGGACGGCGTCGAATTCGATGCCGGCCTTCTTGTACTCGTTCGCGCTCCAGCTACCGCCGAAGCTCATCGCTACCTTGCCGGTCGCCAGCGCCAGGAACGGGTCCTTCGACAACGACTGCGCCTGGCCGAACGTCGGCGTAATATGATCCTTGGTGACGAAGTCGGCGAACTTGTTCAGCACTTCGAGCGCCTCGGGCGAATCGAGCGCGAACGAGCCGTCGTCATTCACCAGGCGGGCGCCGTTCGACCACAGCTCCGGCTCGAGCACCGAATCAGCGGAGCCGGCCGCGTCCATGACGAAGCCCCACTGCGACGTCGCTTTCGGGTCGAAGCCCTCATCTGCAGCCGTCTTACCGTTTTTGTCAATCGTCATCTTTTTCGCGATGTCCACGAGTTGATCCCAGGTCATGTCGTCGGTCGGAACCGGCGCGCCGTGCGGATTCGTCTTCGGGTCCGCAAACAAATTCTTGTTGTAATACAGTACGACCGTGTTCGCGTCACGCGGCAGCGACACCTGCTTGCCCCCGGATTGGTGGGCGGCCAGCACGCCCGGCTCGAAGTCGCCGAGATTGAAGCCACTGCTCGCGATCAGATCGGTCAAATCCTTCATGGCGCCGAGCTTGGCGTACTTGTCCACGTAGGCGTAGCTCATCTTGAACACGTCGGGCAAGCTTTTGGAGGCGGCCTGTGCGGTGATGGCTGTCCAATAGGTGCCCCAGTCCTTGGAAACGACGTCCACCTGGACATTCGGATACTTCTCGTTGAACTTCTGGATAAGCTCCTTCGTTTGGTTGACTTCCTCCTCGGTGCCCCACATCATGTACGTTACCTTGCCGGAAGGCTCGGCTGCCGACGCGGACGAGGAGGCGGGAGAGCCGCCGGCCGGCGAGGAAGCGCCGGAAGCGGAAGGCGAAGCGTCTCCCCCGTTCGAGCCGCCGCAGGCGGACAGCATTAACGTTAACGCGGACAGCGGTACGAGCAGCTTGATTTTCGTTTGCATGGACATCGTGCTCCTTCTCTTAATTGGAAAATGATTGGCCGTACGCTTGCCGGATTGTCCTGAACCGCGAACGGATCGCCGACGTTCAGAGGCAAACGAAGCGGACGGCGGGCTTCTGGCGGGCTCGTCCCCCCCGTTCCCGCCGCAGGCGGACAAGGCGACCGGCGCCCCCGCCAGCGGCATGAGCCGATTCAAGCCGGACCTGCGGCCTCTGGATGTCATGCGCATGCACCCACCCCTTGTGTCTATTTGATTCCTGACATGACGACGCCTTCGACAAAATATTTCTGCGCACTGAAATAGATGACGGCGATCGGCAATAGGGCGAGAAACGAGCCTGCGGCCAACATCGGGAGATCCTGCGAGTTTTTGCCCATGATCAGTTGCAAGCCGACGCTCATCATCTGCAGCTTCTCGGATTGAATGAAGATGAGCGGGGTGAAGTAGTCGGTCCACGTGAACACGAAGGAGAAGATGAAGCCGGAGATGAGAATGGGACCGGACAGCGGGAACACGACCTTGCTGTAGATCGTCCAGTAACCACCCCCGTCGACGTAAGTTGCCTCGTCCAGCTCGCGGGGCAGCGTCAGAAAGTATTGGCGGAACAGAAAAATAAAATATGGATTCGCCAACAGAACGGGCACCGTCAGCGGCAGCCATGTGTCGTACCAGCCGATCTTGCTGAACAGGATGTACATTGGAATGAGCGTCACTTGGGACGGGATCATGAGCGTCGCCAGCACGACGACGAACAGCGCCGGCCGGAGCCGCGACTTCATCCGGACGAAGCCGAAGGCGATGAGCGAGCTGGAGAGAATCGTGCCGAGGCCGTTGATGCCCGAAACGATGAACGAGTTCATAATCCATCTCGGCATGAGCGTCATCGTCTCGAACAGGCGAGTGAACGCTGATAACGTAAACGGGCTTGGCAACAGCTTCGGCGGAAATATGTACGTCTGATCCTGCGTCTTCAGCATGGTGGAGACGAGCCACAGCAGCGGCCCGATGAAGACAAGCAGACCGAGCAGCAGCAGGACATATTGGGATGCGCGTTGCATCCGTCTGGCCGTTGGCATCAGCCTTTGGCGCCCCCTTTCTCGTCGCCCTCATAGTAAACCCAGCGGTTGGAGGACTTCATCAGGGCGACCGTAATGGCGAGAATGATGACGAACAGCACCCAGGATTGCGCCATCGCGTAGCCAAAGTTCAGGTCCCGGAACGCCACCTGATAAGTGTTCATCATGTACGTTTGCGAAGCGTAGTTCGGTCCACCCTTGCTGAGCAGCATCGCTTCCGTGAACATTTGGAAATTGTAGATCATCTGCATGACGACCGTAAAAAGGATGGAAGGCGTCAGCATTGGCAGCGTGATGTGAAAGAATGTCCGGACCGGGCCGGAGCCGTCGATGCGCGCGGCTTCGTACAGTTGCCGTGGAATGCCCTTGAGGCCGGCCAGGAACACGAGCACCGAGCCGCCGGACATCCACATCCCGATCGTGATGATGACCGGCTTGATGAGCCCCTCGCTGCCCATCCAGTCGATCTGGGAGCCTCCGAACCAGAGAAGAATCGTGTTGACGACGCCGTCGCCCGATCCGAACAGAATGAGCCAGATGACAATCGTCGCGACCGGCGGGACGAGATAGGGCAAATAGTAAAGCGTACGGAAGTAGCGGATACCCGGCACCTCGAAATTGAGCAGCAGCGACAGCAAAATCTGAAAGCCGACGGTTACCGGAACCCCGACGAAGACGAAGTAGAGCGTATTGCGCAAGCTCTTCAAATAAACTTCATCCGACCAGAGCTTCTTGTATTGGTCAAAGCCAATCCAATGCGGAGCAGTGATGGCATTGTAGTCCGCGAAGCTGTACGTGAGGCTGGCGATCGCCGGGCCGACGAAAAACGCCAGAAAGCCGACGATCCAGGGCGAGATGAAGAGCAGGAACGCCCCGTCTTCCTTCCATTTCTTGAGCACTCGGATCCCCCCGGGCGTTACTTGAGTTCGTTCAAGTAGACGTATCTCTCTTCCTTGATCGACCGTTCCGCCGCCAAGGCGATGAGCAAGGCTTCGCGGCCGACCTGCAGATCGGCGAACGGGCGGGCTCCGGTCCTCACGGTGTTCAGAAAAGCGTACCGCTGCTTCTGGCTGCCGGTATGTCCGCCTTCCACCGAGTCGCTGACAACGTCCAGATCAATGTGTTCCCGGGTGAAGTCTTCGCCGCCGAAGATGTCGATTGTCTTGTCCTTCTTGGCGATCATCTGCGCGCCGTTGCGTCCGATCAGGCCGATCTCTAGCCCTTCGTCCATCAGATTGTACGGCTTGAGATACATGCACAGGCCGAGCATCGCCTTGCTGCCGTTATCATAGTCGACCGTCACCCAAGCGTGGTCGACGATCGAGCTCGTCCGGATCGTCTTCGGCTCGTAGTGGGTGTAATGGTTCGTGATCAGTACATCCTGTCCGGCGCGGATGACGTGCTGGCCGCCGGACGCGAACACCCGAACCGGCTTGGCGCCGATCATCCAATTGAAGATGTCGAAGTGATGGCAATCCTTCTCGACGAGCGCCCCCCCTGACTTGGTCTCGTCGTAGAACCAGTCCGCGGGCGGGAACGGATCACGGAACTCCTTGCACCACATCATCGTCACGTCGCCCAGCCGTCCCCTCTTCAGCTCCTCGGCCATGCGCACGTACACGTTGGAGTAACGGTACACGAGCCCGATCTGCACGGGAACGCCGCGCTCTTCGGCGGCCCGGATGATCTCGTCGCATTGGGACAGCGTGGGCGCCACCGGCTTCTCCAAAAACAGCGGCTTGCCCAGCTCGATGAACGGGAGCGAGACGTCTCGGTGCAAATAGTTGGGCACGGAGACGACGACGGCGTCGTAGTCGTCGGCGTGCGCGAGCAGTTCTTCGTGAGTGTCGCAAATCTGCGGCTTGTCGTGCTTCAGGAAGCCGATCGCCCGCTTCCGGTTAGCCTCGTGAGGATCGGCGATCCAAGTGATTTCGCATTCCGGAATCCGGTCGAAGCCGTACAGATGCCCCGTCCCCATGTCTCCCAGTCCGACTATCGCCAAACGAATTCGATGGTTCAAGCTGCTTCCCCCATGTTGTCAATTCATTGCGCAAACTAACTAATTTTTGCGGCAATTATTAATCATAATTTACGCAAAATATCGCACTGGACAGTGAAAAGTTTTCACATTCAAGAAGCAAGCGAATCCGCATCCGGATGGGCCGATTGCTGCTTGGAACGAATTATTTGGGTTAGCGCCAGATGCGGGTTTTGAGCAAACAAGCGAAAAAG
>Ga0207789_1000613_pt1 | contig 11486 bp, 12 predicted proteins | sample HigsolmetaGSP12D_FD_184840 | JGI IMG/M metagenome (GOLD analysis project Ga0207789, IMG submission 184840) | High solid enriched microbial communities from the Joint BioEnergy Institute, USA - SP1-2-D (SPAdes) | ecosystem: Engineered > Bioreactor > SSF (Solid state fermentation) > Aerobic >...
ATCATTCAAAATCAATCATAAACATCCAAAGTCGGTAAAAATTATTCATTTTTCTTTAAAACCGGTAAAATTTTTCCTTCGTTTTCTATTTAAGCTAAAATACGAACAAATATCAATGTTTTCCTCTGTGTGTTATCTGGTTTTTTATGAAATTATGTTTCCTCTTACAACTATTTTTAATCAACTGCAAGCTAAGAGGAATATTATTATTTAAAACTGGAAGATTATGTAAATCTATAAAAAAAAGCAGGTTAATGACTTTCTAGAGTCAAACCCGCTTTTTTTCATCCAGTATTCACTCTATCCCACACAAACAGTTACTAAATCTTCTTTTTGCGGCTTAATGGTAATCAAAGCGTAAGTGCCCGATTGGTTTAACTGACCAGCAGCGGGGATGAAGAATCCTCACTGCTGGAAGTTTCACTTTATTTTGATACGGACTGGGGACTGGCTTGTCGAGTGAATATGTTTCATTATGATACGTTAAGTTCAATACGCACGGAGCAATGAATTCAAAAAAAAAAATTAAAAATACTTTTTCTTTCCTCGATCTTCTTTTAATATTTCAACTGCTTCTCTAAATCTTTGCGAATGAACAATTTCTCTTTCTCGTAAAAATTTCAAAGCATCGTTTAAATCTGGGTCATCGGACATATCAATAATCCATTGGTAAGTTGCGCGGGCTTTTTCCTCGGCTGCGATATCTTCATACAAATCGGCTATCGGATCACCTTTTGTTTTTAAAGACATAAAAAATTTAAATGTGTAGCGGATTATTTATACAGAGATAAAGCCAGTTCTGACTTTGAAAATATAAAGAACTGCTTAGGAACGAATAAAGCCTAGGTATAAAAAAACCTAGGCTTTATTCATCTAATCAACGTTATAAAACATCTGTTCAGTTTTAATGTAAAAAAATTACCCTCTGTTGAGGGCGTTTATGTATTCCTAAACTGAAAGACAGGGCATGCCCCGTCCGTGCAAACCGCGCGAAGCGATTTTTTCCTTAACCTTATTTTAAATGTTTTTTGTAAATGAGTCAATAATTTTATCAAAAAAGTTATAAACTGATACAAAATTAGAGTGTTTTTTATATAACTCTTTATTTCTTTTGGCCCTAACCATAAACTTGTTTAATTCATCATATCTGTGTTTTTTCATTCCTGTGCTACTAACATATGTGTGGTAAACATAAAACAATGCACATAAATCATGTATTTTTGTGTTTTTTAATTTTTTTCTAATTGCTTTTTTAGATAAATTGTCAACCGAGGACAGAAAATCGTACAAAAATCGATTTGTATTATTATTGAATTCTATTTGGTTTTTTAATGTAATTTCATTAATTATAGGACTGTTGTGTGCAGTTAAATTTCTAATATTCTTTACATATCTTAAGTTTTTTTCTAAAGGAGCGTAACAACTTGGTTTATTTTTATAACCATAAAAAAATTCGATAAAAGCTACTAGATCACCAAATGTCATTAATTCACAAAACACCCAAATTGGCGGGATTCTTTTTTTATATTTCCTATAAAGGCCGTGATTCGGATGTCTTTCATTAGAGATTGGACGATAATAATCATCAATTACTTTTTTGCTTTTTTTATTTTTATCATCCAAAAATTTCTGGACTACCTTTATTCCATCTTCCATTTGGTCCAATGTAATATCTTTGACAATTTTAGTTTTTAGTGTATGCTCAATATCTAAACACATATGAATTAAAACATACCTTAATCTCATATCAATTGTTGCTAAATCATTTAACATAAAGAAATCAAGATTTATGTATTTACCATCTTTATTTTTAGGAAAGTTTTTTCTAAAAGATCTTATTTTGTAATAAAAGTTTGAGTTCATTAATTTTTCTTTGGCTGTTTCCTTCGAGATTTCTTTAAATTGCACTCCTTTTTCCTCAAGCTGCTCTATAATTTCATCAAATGACAATTTTTTATCTTTTTGCTCCTCAATTAACTGCATCGGACTAATCGGCCTACCTTTTTAAAGATACTAGTCTAAAAGTCTTGGATAATTACATTCTAGCATATTCATTTTGAGTTATCCACTAAATCAGCCCCTAACCAATCGGCTAGGGGATTTTATTATCTAACTCTTAACTTTTGCCCTGGATAGATAGTGTCGCTCTTAAGCCCATTTAATGACTTAATCCTATCTACAGTCGTCCCGTATTTACGAGCAATATCCCATAAAGTATCACCCTTTACAACGGTGTGATAAGTAGCCGATCCACTTACTTTTAGCTGTTGACCAGGGTAAATCGTATCACTAGTTAATCCGTTTAAGTCTTTAAGCTGCTGTACTGTCATGTTGTGTGCTTGTGCAATACCCCAAAGAGTGTCACCGGGTTGGACTGTGTAGGTATCACCGGTTTGTGGTACAGGTTGTGATATTTTTTTACCACTTAGTGTTTCAGCGATTGCTCTACAAATGGCGTCAAAGTTTCTCCGATAGAGTTCAACGTCTGCGGTGCTTGTTACAAAGCAAACTTCGATAAGGATTGCGGGTTTCACTGTTTTACGCAGAAAGTACAGTTCTTTCCGCTGTTTTGCTCCTCGATTTCTTAGTCCGCTTGCGTTTGCGATGGCTTGGGATACATTTGCTGCTAAACCGCTTTGATCATAATAAAGCACTTCAACACCAAGTGGATTATTTGTACGTCCAGAACTGTTAAAGTGGATTGACACATCAAGTTCCCGATTTTTTGAGTTGTGGAAATTTACAATCGTACTTAAATTTTGATTTTGCGTGCGCGACGTATCATCATGAAACACATAAGTCGTAACACCTAGTTGACGTAAATATTCTGCTGTTTTATCGGTAACCCTTCTCGCCTCCGTTACCTCGTCGATAATGTCACTTGCTCCACGTACATAAAGCGCATGTCCGCTTGAAATTGCGATACTGTTTGCCATATATAAACATCTCCTTTTTTATAAAAAAGAGCGACAATCGCCGCTCTTAATCTTGCTTTGGTTTTTTGTAAGTTAGTGCTTGTTGGCTGTCAGTTAGCCCGGTTGTCGTCGGGTCAGTGACAATACCACCGGCAATAAGTACAAGTAAAATAGCGTCAACATACTTTTCGTAATGGCCTAAGTCCATCAGCCCTAAGTCAGTAACAATCAAACCAATCAACGCAAAAACAGCCACCCAAAACGGATAGCTTTGTAAACGTACTTTCCAGTTAATTTTCATTTTTTGTAACATCTCCTCGTAGGAAAATTTAACCTCCATGTCGAATTTTGTTAAAGGAAGGGAGGTGAATAGAAAAATGAATGAAACATACTTAAAATACTATATTGCATTACCAAATGACGGAACTCACAACCAAGGTGTTTCGTTAAGATTCAATGAAGAACTTAATCTGGTTCACAATATAGTTGTAAGCCCGGAAGACAAAAGATTTTTCCAGAGAATTAGAGTGTACTCTAATGGTTTCATTACCACAGAAGAAGTCTGGCGAGACTATCGAATTTTAAGGTTCAACAAACCATTCCACCAGGATGGTGACGTTCTGTATTTCGAGTTTTAATTTTTATAATCATTAAAACTTGATATTTGTTTCCGCAAATTCGGTGTAAGCTCACCTACTATTATTTTGGAAACCTTTTTTCCATCAGTTTCAACAGAAATGGGCAGTTCCTTGTTTTCCAACAATTCAAGGACTCTGCCCAATTTCCTTTCAATTCTATTAAGTTGTTCAGGGTCTACAGTATTGATAACGATACTTCCCCCTGCACTTTTAGTAAACGTTTCTGCTTTTATTGTTCCGCTGATGATTGCCATTTTCATTCATCTCCTTTTTCTAATTTATCAATCCGTTTATGCGCTTGTTTGCTAGATTCCTCGACCCTTGTCACTCGCTCACCTAGTGCGACCATCTGTTTTTCATTTGCTTTTAGGTCAATTCGGATATCATCAACACCCTTACTGATGTAGTCCAATCGGGTTTGTAATTTCGCGTCTTGTTTCGCCCCCTCTCTAGTGTCTGATTTTACATCTTTTTGTCTGTTTAATTGGTAGGTCTGATAGGCGATAATAACACCTAGCACCGACACCAAAATTCCGAGTTCAACTGTCAAATGACCACCTTCTTTTTTGTAATATAAAAAGCCCTACCTTAAACGGCAGGACTTAATTTTTCGATGATTGTTTGTCTAACAATCTCCGTTAACTTCTCGATTGATTCATTGCCTTGGTATTCTTCTGCGGTCAGTGGTACATAACCGCTAATATTGATTTCATGATTTTCCGTTGCCCCGGAAAAATACACCTGTACGGTATTAATTTTGCTATCGGTATAGCTGATGTTTATGTTCGTTATTTGTACATTCATTCTGCCTCACCTCCCTCTTTCGGCTGTAATTCCTCAAGTTTCTTTTCTAGCGATTCCGCATATTCTACAATCGCCTGTCTAGCCGCCTGTTCGTTTGCTAACTGTATTTCTAAATTAGCAATCTTTGTAGCCAACAAGTTTTGGACGTTTGAAAAATCATAGTTTATTGGTTTCATTTTCTTTTTCCTCCGATTCTATTTTTTCTACTTCGCTTTTTGGACCTACCACGACGATTTCTTTTTCATTCTCTTTTATGAGAGCCGTAATTCTCGGCTCCCGTTTCAACCACGCCACATTAAACCACTCCTTCCATGGTCATGTCGTCAAAGTAAACCCCTGCATAACCGACACGTTCGCCGATGATTCTTATATCTGCGGTTCCTGTTCCGGCAATAATAAAATAGTCGGGGCCTTTTTCGATTACTCGCCCATTGTTTGGAAACACAGCAAATCGGTAGTTAACCGCCTTTGCAAAACGGCTATCGAGTAACACCTTTGTGCCTTGTTCGGTCAACGGTACATCAAACTCGATTGTTTCTAAAAGTACCTGTGGGCTGTCAATCGGTGACATGCCGAGGTTTTTCCCGTCAACTTCAATAGATCCGCCGGATTTCGTGCCGTTTGCATAAAATTTATGTCTGACAATGTTGTCCGATGACCTAATGGCGAGTCCACTGTCCGTTTCGAGTATCAGTCGCATGTCAAAGTCGACGCCCGACCTCCTAGTAAAGTCGATGTATGGCGTCCCGCCTGCCCACGCTAATTCAATTCCTTCTCCGCCGACATAAATTTTCCCGTTCGTCGCAATGGCGTTTTTGCTAATTGACCACGCGTTTACATAGAGCCCGTCGGTCGCTATGCCGCCATTAACTTTTATTGATTTCTTGACGTTTGGTTCCGGGTCCTTCCACTGGTCGTAAGGAACAGTAGAAAAACGAGATTCAATGTTTTCAACCGAGAAGTAGTTCAAGCTTTCATTCGAATAGATTCGGATTCGGTTGTCGTCAATATCAATACCATTGACACCGTTATAGATTCCCTCCGTCCAGATTGCTCTAGCCTTAAAGCCATTTCTACTGTTCATGAATGACCACAGGCTATCTTCTGTGTCGTACACAGTCGGGTATGCCGACTTTACAACTTGCACGCCATCGACATGCACCCAGTTAGCGTTGACGCCCTTAATTACGAAAATAATTTCGTCGCTTCCTGTCCTAGCGACGTTTGGAGACGTAAATGTTAGGGCGTGCCTGGACACAGAATAGTCAGAAGCTACTGTATCAAATGATTGTGCGGCCACTAACTGCCTTGTACTAGTACCGTCTGTGTTATATTTTTTGTAATGCACCTCGAGACGTACAGCACCGGGCGTGTTATTATATGGGCGCTTTGCATGTACTGAAAATGTATACTGTGTATTGGCCGTTACGTCCCAAACAGGTTGTTCAATGTAGTTGGTGGAGTTAACCAAGATTGCACGGTTACCAAATATTGGCATAGCATCGGCAGGACCGGGACCTGCAATACTTATTGGCACACCGCGAGGAGCTCCAATAGTTTCCCAGTTTGTGTTGTCTGTGATAATCGGTAACCACCAATGGTCTATGTTATCTTGACTTGTCGGATCGCTTAGTTTTATCAGCTCAAATGAGTGGTCGCCTAGAATATTTGTTTTTTTGACAAGTGAGTACCTTATACCTGATTTGGTATCTTTTAAATAAAAATCACCGTCCTTCACTGTAACCTCGCCAAACGTACCAGAAGCACCTTCAAGGTTTCCGGCAAACTTAACATTCCCGTTCGCGTCGACGACAAATTGACCATTACCTACATTCAGGCCATTCAAAGACTTGATGTGTTTCGCTTCGAGCCAATTAAAATTCCCTTGGTCGCCAACTATTTTTCCGACGTCGAGGTTGGCGATTGCGGCATTTCCAAAAGGTGCGGCAACCCAATTCGACCCGTCAAATCGGTACGGCTTGTACCCGTCATCAGTGTCATACCACAAGTCGTTAACCTTACGCCCCACCGTCGACGGTGCGCTGGCTTGATAAAACACCGTATTCTTTCCGTCCGCTGTGCTTTGTGCGTTTTGTGCGTCCTCTTTGGCTTGGTCGATTGCGGCTTGGACGTCTTCAGGTGCAGGTGCCCAGTCGGTTGCGACATTACCGTTCTCTCCTTGACAGCGCCAAATGATAAAGCCTAAGGGCTTATCCATGTTTTCTTGCAAAGTTTTAATGTTTAGCTGAAAATAAGAATTTCCATTACCTTTTCCGCTAACAATGACCCGCTTTGATTCCCCGGGATTTACAGTTTCTTCTTTACCGGGGATATTTGCAGATATTATAACGGGGTATTCCCCTATGTTTTTTACCCATACAGAAAGTGTGTATTCCTGTCCAGCAACAGACGGCTTTACTATAGGTTTCACAAGCTTAATAGCACTATTCCCACCTGTGACATGTATTTCTGTTGCGTCAGTTGCATTCCACTCAGAGACCGCAACGCCTGTTTTATAAGAGTATTGTGCTCCTGAGTGTTTACCAAGATTAGTAAAATCATTGCTGTTTCTCAATAAATTCCTTCCACCGACTTTAACATTATCGTACAAAGGCGACCAACTATAATCAGCCGGATTTGTGCTTTCGGTAGCTGTAGTCTTGTTATACGCCAGCCCTAAGTACCTTTTCCCATTCGGGCTATCCGACATACCGTTCCCACGGTCATCATCCGCATATTTGACCCATGTGTAAGTCGTTACCCCGTCCGCGCCCTTTGTACCCGTTACACAGACAGGTGTCGTGTAAGATGTTTCTCCATCACTAAAAGTTGTTTTTGCCCGTGTCCATAGGTATTTACCTTCTTGATACGATGGGTAGGTTGTACTCCATGAACCACCTACTTGGGCTGTAGGACTAGTAGAATAATAGTATTCCTCAACAATTGATGTGACAGAGCGTCCCGGTGCTCCAGTCGCTCCCTTAGCGCCTGTAATACATGCAGGCGTACTTTCAACAGTTGTACCATTTGTGTAGGATGTGACTGTTTTTGACCACATGTATTTACCGTCTACCCAAGTAGGCGCCGTGGTACTCCAAGAACCACCTGACAATGTTGTTGCGGATGTAGACAAGTAGTACATCACATCAACCGACTGGATTCCGGTTCCTGTTTCACCGGTTGGACCTTTTGCACCGGTCACACAAACAGGATCTGTTGTTACTGTTGTACCATCCGTATAAGTGATTGTACTACGCGTCCACATGTAGCGACCGTCAACCCACGCAGGCGGAGTATTTGCCCAACTGCCGCCCGTTTGCGCTGTGTTTGACGTTGACAAGTAGTATTGTTCTTGGATGGACGATACGCCTTTACCTGCGGGACCTTGTTCGCCTTTGTCACCTTTTATCAGCGTCCAACTATACTTTGCCGGGTCGGTACTATCGGCTGGGCTAAAGTCCGTATATTGCCCGATATATAGCTTATTTGCGCTGTCGGTCGTGCTAAAACCTGTCCGACCGTCTGCACTGTTAGCATAAGCAATATGCAGGTATGGCGTCCGTCCGTCGGCTCCCGGAGGTCCTTGGATACCCTGTGCCCCGTCTGCACCTTTGACAAGCGTCCACTTGTATTTGGCTGGGTCTGTCGAGTTAGTAGGGCTATCGTCCACGTACATTCCGATATATTCTCTGTTTGAGTCGGTTAAACTAAAGTCAGTTCGGCCATCCGCGCTGTTTGCATATGCAAGGTGCGTATAGGATGATTTTCCATCTTGCCCGGGCGGCCCCTGTGCCCCGTCATTGACGTTTGTCACTGTGATTTGTCCAATTGATTTTGCGCCCTCGTTCTCAACCGTCACAATATATGTTTCTTTTTCGTCTATATTTCGAGCGTAAACCGTGATTGATTTCCCGGACGTTGCGCCGACAAAGTTTCCGTTTTTATCGTACTTGGACCAAACGTAATTATAAAACAACCCGTCTGTGTCTACTTCTTTTCCACCAAGGATGGTTACGGCGGTAAGGTCGGTTTCACCGGTTCCATTTTTAAAGACGGTCCCTGCCGACGACGTAACCGATACTTGGACGAGTTTAGATAGTTTATCATTGAGTTGTTTTTTAAGCCCGGCAATTTGTGCCTCGAGGTCAGCTTTGGAAAACTCTTTATAGTTACCAAGTTTAAAGTCTAGTATCTTTCCTGTACTTGGCTGTTCTTTTATCTCGAGTACTTTTGCTTCGAGATATAACGGGGGTGTATACCCATCGTCTTTAATACGTATTGTCATGTCTAGTCGAACTTTTTCATGCTCTTTGCCCGTTATGTGTTCGAGAACTGCCGCTTGGCATTCATATGTGACCAGTGCGTCAATACGCTTTTGTAGTGCGTTTTGACCCAACGTCCGCAATCTTTCGACGGTTACTTCCTCGACTGTAATTTGCGGTTCGTAGACCTCTATTAAATGCTGTCCGTTTCTGCCCCAACGCTGTAACGCGTCGTTGTCCTCGACTAATACGGTTAGTCTTTTCCCGTCTTGTTCAGGCCCCAACACTAGCAACGCGGTGACAATGTTTTGAGCGTCCTCGATACGACGTAAGCCGATTAAGTCCTTGCCAAACACTACCTCTTTCCCGTCAAACTCATCATCCGGCAAGGTCAGGTCAACATAGCGGACGATTTTATTCCCTTCAACCGCAACCCGGAAACGTAAATCGAGTCCAAACTCCGAAGCAATCCGTTTTAGCAGGTTGTAAGGGTTCGTGTATTCCTCGATTTTTAAAGTGCGAATACCGTTGTAATCAACCTTACCCTTTCGCCATTCCGTCCCTTCTAGCGCTTTTGTCGTCGCTGTATCGGCTGTTGCACCTTGCAAAGTCTGCGGCTCTATGATTTTGGCTTTTTGCAAGTCAGTAAAAGTAGCATTTGACTTTATAAACTTTTGATTTCGTGAGTTTTGCTCGGCATAAACGATTAAAAACTCACTAAAAAAACCATCTCTATCCTGCAATAGTAGACGGTTTCGTTTTTGCAAAATGTCAAACTTTTTTAAAGCCGTAAAATCAAATGTATTTTCGTTTTCAGATACTTTTTCATCATCAGTGTATTCACCAAGATTTAGGGTTCCGATTATTTTGTCTGACTGCTTATCTAAAATGTGAATTAACGCCACTTGTCGCTCCACCTCACTTTAACGCTTTGAATCTTATCAGCCGGTTCCACGGCTATATTATTTCTCCCCGGTTGCAATTTAAAGTAGTTCCCGATAAACGCCTTTTCGTCAATAATCGACTCGCCATTCCTTAGAATATTATCGTTTCGGTGGTCGAAAACAACTTTGTCACCAGCTTTTCCAATAATTGGTACTTGATTAGTCCCTAAATCGTTTAATCGGTAGACTTGTATATCGTCAATCCATTGTTCGCATACCGGAAAATCGGCGCGTTGTAACAATCTGATTTGTACCTGCGTTACTTTAGCCGCCGCTACGTTTGATGTATCTATCCAATTTGTTTCTGCTAGTTTAACCCACACACCATCGCCATCCCGTATGTGCCACATAAATGCCGTAAATCGGTTTCCCTGTCTAAATACCCTTATAACTCCACCAAAATAACTATTTACTTGGTGACTTTCAGGTAGTACTACATTACTCCTAGCTAAGACTTGCGGATAAAGGGTATCTACGCCCCCATAATGTTTTGTCATTTCGATATTACAAACCGATACACTACTTGCGTCTAAAAGCGACACACGTATTGCGCCGCATTGGTTGTTCCCCGTTTTTCTCATCCGAAAACCTACATCAAATTGGAAATCTTGTATGGTTTCAGAAAGGCTCGTTTTCATGGCCGGCCCATGCCATTGGTACGGATTATACCCGTAGTCATCAGCATAAAAACGGTCACCGTTCGCTTTGAGTTCTCCGCCTATAGGGACGCCACCCAAACTTGGTTCTGCCGATGTTGTCCAACCAGTGAGTGTTTGCCCACTCGTAATAAATATTGGCGTCTGCCATTGTGTTGGCGTTTCTTCCTGCTTTGCCGGAAAGCCGACCATGTTTATGTCAGTACCGTTTGATACTGCGACATATTCTGTGTCCCCGTTAAGCGTAACTTCAATTACTGGCTCGGTTTCGACTGTGCCTTCAACATCAAAACTGGCGGAAGATTCGAAGGTTACTTCTTTTTCGGCTCCGTATTTGTAGGGCGTTGGCATAGTTAATGTTAATGATACATTACCGTCCATATCGGTTATATTGTCAAAATCGTATTCGCCCTCTAAGTACGCATAAATTTCTTGGTTTGGATACATGTCACGAATAATAGTAAGTTTTTCCTTAGTAAAGAAAATGTTGAAAATCTTATGCTTTAACTCGTCGAATTCCAAAATACTATCTGCTTCCAATTGCAACTCAATTGCGATTTTCCGTTCATCTTCCCTCGCGTCGGAAACAAGCGAACCGGGCATTCCCGGCACTGTTATTTTTTCAAGAACTACATTTGGCGAATAGATATGAAAGTACGATACCCATGCACCTATTTCGTGCATGTCGTAGATACTTCCATCATTCTTTTTTACCACAAAATTAAAAGGGCTTTTCAACATAATCACCCCCAACGATTCGATTCAAATTCATCTATTTCTTTGATGTATCTATACTGATTTCTTGCGACTTCTCGCCCGTCTAACTGCGATACGACAGTGATATAAAACTGCGCATTTAATTTATTTTGCAGCGTTGTTGCTAGGTTGACGCCTGTGTTTTGATAGCTTTCTAACTTTCCGCCAATCCCTGTACCATCTGCATATGCCGGCAATCTCATGAGACCCTTTAAAATTTTTTCAGTTTCTTCGGCTGTAAAAACATCTGCGCCACGTTTCAAATCGTATAGGCCGATTGTTGGGGCGATAGATAATTCATTTCCCTGCCTAACAAGTTCCGGCCCTTCTTCGGCTAATATTGCGGGTCCCCCTGGATGGTAGTCCGTACCCTTAGCATATGCGCGTACATAATGGCCGCCACCGCTCGTGATAATATTTAAAGTTTTTGCTGTAGGATCGGCTAGTCTCCTGTAGTTGCCATCAAGATTTGTCCTGATATTTACATCCTTATAAATGCCTGATGATAGTT
>Ga0207789_1000616_pt1 | contig 11461 bp, 10 predicted proteins | sample HigsolmetaGSP12D_FD_184840 | JGI IMG/M metagenome (GOLD analysis project Ga0207789, IMG submission 184840) | High solid enriched microbial communities from the Joint BioEnergy Institute, USA - SP1-2-D (SPAdes) | ecosystem: Engineered > Bioreactor > SSF (Solid state fermentation) > Aerobic >...
CGACTTATTCTCCTTCAAAATTTCCAGTACAATTTGCGCTTTCTGCTCTGGCGTGAACTTCCGTCTCATCGTTGCCATACAACTAAGAAACTCCTTTTTTGCTGTCCAAATTTCTTAGTCCATTATACCATACATTAGATGCGGGAAAATAAAGTCAATCATTTAACAAACGAGAATCCCCTTTTTCTTAAAATTAGGAAGGTTCTCGTTTGTTTGTTTTTGCATGAAAATGAAATTTTTTGCAGAATTGAAAATCTGTTAACTTAACAATAAAATAAGAGTGAAAGGAGAGGGGTGGATTTGGATATTTTAAGATAAACAGAAAATATAATCACCCAAGCTTTTGAAGAACAAAACGCACTTCTTTTACAAAAAGAAAAAACCTTCTTGCTATACTCCTATGCGATGGTGATGGCTGAGACATATCCTCAGATAGAATATATAAAGCCAACAAATGTACAGCTCAGAGTAGATCCAGACTTCATGTATGAGGAGAACTATGTTTTATCCCTTAAGAAAATGCTGACTTACATAGAACGGATCCTACAGCAACAACTGGATTTGATTGAAGCCAAACTGCTTTTTGACTCTTGGTTTTACGGTTCTACTGATGCTGGGAGTTTGCAATATGTCTATCATGAATCAGAGCTGGTCAATATTTCGGAGGCGGCTGATTACCTCAGTGTTTCCCGCACTACTATTTACAAAAATATCGACCGTGGCCTAGAGACGGTCGGGGAAAAGTACAATCAGAAAATTCCACGCTTTATGCTTGAGGCATGGAAAAAACCAGAAGTTGCTTTCCAAATACAATGGGTTGCTCAATTGAAAAGAGCAAGGGAACAGACAATTGACCAACGCCTTGACGATGTTAACAAACAGATTACAGAATTTGGAAAAATTTGGTGGGTCCTTTCACATCTTGTTTTCCAATATGGACGAGCAAGAAATGGATGCACACCCTGAATCGGTCGATCTCCATGACTGGAGTGAACTGGAAAAGGAGAAACAGGAGCTTCTCGGCAGGTTAAGGGTTGAGAGATGACGAGTCCGTATATTTTGTACATTCCGCTATAAAAATGGCGGTATTAAGTTATGTGGCGAGATTTTTCGTTCTTAAATGCCACAAAATTATTAAGGTGAACGGGAAAACGAGCTTTATTCTCCACATAATCAATAATTATGTAGTCAAGTTATTTGTCAGGTTCGATATGGCCAAAATTTGGGCTAATACTTGAAAAGAGGAGAAATGTCCAATACAATTATTTTAATCACATAACCATTAAAAGAGTGCTTTTTCATGTGGATGATGTTTCGACTTTTAAAAAAAGGCGGAACGTTGCCCATTTGAAACAGCACTTTTTTTGTTGTCTGGCAAAGAAGGGGAGAGGAATTTGTATCTGGATCAATTTCGCGAAGAATTGTTGCGGGAAGGAAAGAGTTGGCTCACGGTAGAAGCATATTTGACCGATATCAAACAATTTCAGACATGGCTTCAGGATACGCTGGGGTACGAGAGCGACTTGATCACGGAAACCGATGTGCGTGAGTACAGACAATACCTGAATTTTCAAAAGAAGCTCAAACCAACCAGCATCAATCGGAAACTGAAAAGCATCGTGTTGTATCAGCGTTTCCTGGTGAAAAAAGGCGTTTGCAAAGAAGAAATCAATCCGTCCAAGGTTTTGCTGAAACACACAACGGAGCTGGATCGAGAAATTAAAGTCGTGGAAAAAACGGATTTGTATCGGTTGAAAAGGACGATTGAGGCGGAGAACAACAAGCGAGACATATGTATTTATTATTTGTTATTCGGAACGGGAATCAGGTGTTCGGAGCTTGTCAACATTGAACTGGATGACATTGTTCTGACTGAACGTAATGGCAAGAACAATTTCAGCTATATCCTCATCCGCAACGGCAAAGGGAACAAGTCGCGAAAAGTGAACCTGAATGCCGCAACGGTGAATGCTGTGAAGGCATATCTTCATGTGCGTCCACACACGGATTCGAATAAATTGCTCATTGGACAGCGGGGACCTCTTACGCGATTGGCCATAAACAAAATTCTGGACAAATACAGCAGGAAAGCCCAGTTGTCGATGAAAATAAATCCTCATGCGGCTCGTCACACATTTTGTTCCCAACTGATCAAAAGCGGCATCGATCCAAAGACGGTTTGCCTATTGACGGGGCACAGTTCGGTGGATCTGGTTTATCGGTTCTACGTCAACTCCAGTGCGGAAGACAAGCAAAGAGCGGTTGACGGGTTGCAAATCTGATAACACGAAACCATACAATCTTACCTTATTTTAAGTGAAAGTGCCATGAGTTGTTGCAGGCACAGTGCCGTTTCAAAAAAAAACGGATGCTGTTGTCTAAATGCGAACTCATGGCATTTTTTCTTTTCTGGCAATGGAGGCGATCAAGTGGCAAGAAGCTCAGATTGGACAGAGGCAAAACTGAAACGATTTTTGGCGGAGGGTCGCGGGCAAGGTGAACGTGAAAACTACCGCCCTTGGCTGACGGTAATGGATATTCCCAGTCGCGGCAGAGCTAGCCGTGTGTTTTCAAGAAAGTGCAACCGTGTGGTGCATCTGCTTACCGATACGCAACTTCGATACTTTTACCTGCTGGAATGGGATGAATCGATATTTGACATCAAGGAACAGTTTCCACTCCTGGATGTGGAAACCATCGTGGATCAAATGGACGAGTCGCTCTTAAAGCGGCTGAAGGATCCCAAAACGGAAGTGCCCCATGTAATCACTACGACATTTGTCATAACAGCAAAGGATCATGAAGGAAGAGAAATCCAGTATGCTCGTGCCATCAAAGATGCCGCCGAATTGGAGAAAAAGGCGACATTGGAGAGATTGGAAGTTCAGCGGCGGTACTGGGAAGCCTGTCATGTGGATTTTGCCGTTGTGACCCAGCACGAAATTCCCGTTCAACGAAGCCGCAACATTGAATGGGTAATGTCTGCCTTGAATGTCGAGGATTACGGATTTTCGATATCGCAAATCCAGACATATGCCTCGATCCTGCAGGAGCAATTGTTGTCCTCTGACCAAAGTCTCCGTGCCATCCTGACTTCCTTTGAAAGGGAGATGAAAGAAGAGGCGGGCACGGGGCTTTTGGTGCTCAGGTACTTGATCGCTTCCCGACTCATCCAGGTCAACATGGACGCAGACATTCAGCTGTCTGCATCTCCCAAAGACCTTGGGATAAAGGTCAATATGCTTCAGGGAGGGGAGAGGAGATTTGGAGCTGTGCGTTAATACCGTGATCAACTATGTCGGCGAACAGCGGCTTGAACGCATCCTTTGGATGGATGCGGAACAGACGGCTTGCTTTGTCATCGACATTCAGGGCAAGGAATTTCCCCAAAGCCGTTGGATGGAAGAAATCCGATACGGAATCGAGCAAGGCTTGATTGGGATTGAAGAATCCGATCCGTGGGCCTGCATTGTGGATCCCGACATGCTGTCGGAAAAGGAAAAAGAGAAGTGGGAAACGGATTGGCAGATCGTCCAGGCGATTGCTTCCAAAAATTTTGAACCGCAAATCTTTGTTTCAGCCGAACGGTCGAAGCTCATTCGCCAGGCGGCGGAGAGATTTGGGTTGTCGGAAAAGCAGATTGGGAGAATCCTCAAAAGATATTGGAGCCGAGGCAAAACCAAGCTGGCGGTGTTGCCCGATTTCGCCAACCGTGGCGGGAGGGGAAAGGAACGGATTCAGGCGGCAAGGAAACGGGGCAGGCCCAAAAGGTTTGATTCCATCTACGGGGAAATGAATGTGAGCGAGGATGTGAAAAAGTTATTTCGAATTGCCTTGGACAAGTATTACTTTAAAGCCAACCGCCCCTCCCTCCGCTGGGCGTATGAACAAATGCTGAAAGAATATTTTGCTGTGGATCGCAAGCTGGACAACGGAGTGGAACTTCCCGTCATGGAAAGCGGCACGGCAATTCCTTCGTTTTCGCAGTTCCGATACTGGTTTCGAAAATGGCGGGATTTGAAAAAAGAAATCTCCTTGCGGGAAAGTGCGAAAAAGTTCCATCAGCGGTATCGTCCTGTCTTGGGTTCCACTCAGCAAGACGTGTTTGGTCCTGGATCCGTCTATCAAATCGATGCAACGGTTGCCGATGTTTACTTGGTCAGTTCATTTGACCGCACGAAAATCATCGGACGCCCAGTTTTGTACCTGGTGATGGACGGGTACAGCCGAATGATCGCAGGTCTATACGTTGGGCTGGAGGGGCCAAGCTGGCAAGGAGCGATGATGGCGTTGAAAAATGCGTGCGAATCGAAGGTGGAATGGTGCCGTCAATTTGGGATTGAGATCCGTGAAGAAGATTGGCCATGCGTATATTTGCCCGAATCGATTCTGGCGGACAGGGGAGAACTGCTTTCCGACAAGGCGTTGTCCATCATCGAGCATTTGCAAATTGCAGTGAAAAACACTTCCCCGTATCGCCCCGACTGGAAAGCGGTGGTGGAAAAACATTTTGACCTCATTCAAACGCACGTAAAACCGTTTTTGCCTGGAGCGATTCAAGAGGACTTTCGGGAACGGGGAGCCAAAGATTATCGGCTGAACGCCACTCTCACCATCCAAGAGTTCACGCAAATCATCATCAAATGTGTTTTGTACTATAACAATCGACATTATTTGACAGGATACCAGCGGGATGCTGAACAGATTGCTCAAGATGTTCAGCCAATTCCCATTCAACTTTGGAACTTTGGCATCCAGCACCGTTCGGGAAGACTCCGCAGGGTGTCGGAAGATGTTTTGCGTTTTAATCTGTTGCCGACGACGGAAGCGACAGTGACGCCAGGCGGGATCCGCTTTCAAGGCATGTACTACACTTGCTCTACGGCGTTGAAGGAGAAATGGTTTGTTCATGCTCGCACACACGGTACATGGAAGGTAGCTGTGGCGTACGACCCGAGGAATGTCAGCCAGATATTTTTGCGGTTAGGCCGAACATCGTACGATGTGTGCAATTTATTGGAGTCCCAGGCTCGGTATCGCAATCTAAGTCTGGAAGACGTGAACTACCTGCTTGCATGGGAGAAGCAAAATCAGGCGACATCGCAAGACCTGGAATTGCGGGAGCGAATAACGCTAGCGGCGGAAATTGAAGCGATTGTCGAAGAAGCCAGGAAGAAAACCCGTGCAGAATCTCTTCCTCTGTCCAAATCTCAAAAACTGAGGGACATCCGAGAGAACAGGCGGCAAGAGAAAGAACGAAACCGAAAACAGGAAAGTTTTTCGTTGGTGAGATCTTCAGCAAGTGAACGTTTGGAATGGATGGATGAGGAAGAACAAGACGAACGAAGCTATTTTGGGCTGTTGAAGCAAAAGCAGGAGGATGCGTTTTATGGAGATCGTTAGATTGCCAAGCGGAACGGAAGCGGCTGTTGCGACATACCGAAAGCAGGTCATTCCCGATTTTGCGGGCAATCCATGGATCGAGGCGTTGCCTGACATTTTATCGCCTGAACAGGTGATCGAAGCATTGTCCAGTTATCCGCCGATGGATCCGTTGGAAAGACAGTTGGAACCGCATCTTCGCATTCACTTGATTCCGCAACGGCTTTCCCAATACTTTCAGCCTCTGGAACAACACCTGGTGCTTTATGATGCGATTTCGTCAATGATTCGGGGCGGATATGCGGAACGCAATCCTTTTTTGCCGAGCGTCATCAGGCGATTATCCCAAACCGAGGACGCAGGGTATAGGGGCAATGTTTTTCAGCCGCATTCGACTGCCAAAAGCATGGCGTTGATTGGCATTTCGGGTTCGGGGAAAACCAGCTCGCTGAACAGAATCCTTGCCCTCTTCCCGCAAGTGATCGTTCATTCCGAGTATCAGGGGCAAGACTTCTCCAACTGCCAAATCACGCACATTCGCCTGGAGGCTCCATATGACGGAAGCCTGAAGGCTTTATGTTTGCAATTGTTTTCCGCCATCGATATGCTTTTGGGAACGCAATATTTGGACAGGTACGGGAACGGGCGGTGGTCAACGAACGTGATGATCCCGATTTTGTCCCGACTGTTGCAAAACATAGGGACAGGAATTTTGGTGGTGGACGAAATTCAACATTTAAGTCTTGCTAGAAGCGGCGGTTCCGTCCAAGTGCTCAATTTTTTCACGACCCTGATCAACACAGCCCAAATCCCTGTCCTGTTGGTGGGCACACCGAAAAGTTTGAAGGTACTCACCTCGGAATTTCGACAGGCACGCAGGAACTTGAGCGGGCATGGCGGTTTTCTGTGGGATCGGTTGAAAAAAGATGAAAACTGGTCATTGTTCCTTTCAGGATTGTGGCAATACCAGTGGACAAGACATGTGGAGGAGTTGACGCAGGAATTGTCTGATGTGATGTACGAGGAGACGCAAGGGATCCCAGACATTGCCGTGAAACTTTTCGCCATGACGCAAGTACGGGCAATCGTCACTGGAAAAGAGAGGATCACCACCGATTTGATTCGCAAAGTGGCGAAGGAACAGTTAAAACTCATCCGCCCCATGCTCGATGCCCTGCGGGATGGACGAAAAACGCAAATGTTGGATTACGGGGACATTGCCGTTCCCGATGTGTCGGATTTTCTGCAAAGGGAGCAGAGCAAAATTCATGTGCAAACTTTCGTTCAGGAAGCCCGAAAACGAACCGAATCCAGGCAAGAACAAATTCTGCGGGTGAAAGACGAAGCCATCATCAGGCTTCAGTTATTGGGGATTTCCGAACGACAGGCTTCAGAACTGGTGAGAGCCGTGTTAACCGAGCAACCGAATGCTTCCGATGTAAATGAAGTCGTCAAGGCGGCTTTTCAATTATCCATGGGAAACACACGGGACAGGAAGGGTCGAAGCGGGAAGGAAAACCGTTTGGAAGACGAACGTGACTTGCGGTTGATCGTGAAAAAGGGCAAGGATGAGGGGATGACCGCCGCTTATGATGCCCTGAAACAGGCAGGCGTCATACGGCTCGACAAGTGGTGTGCGGGGTGATGGCGGGTGCTGGTGTTTTTTCCTACCCCCTATCCCGACGAGCTTCTGTATTCCGTTTGTGCCCGTTATCGCAAGCGGACAGGAGATCCAAGTCCCAAGAACCTGCTTCAGGATTTGTTCGGCAAGAACAACGTCCTGGCTTCCGTGGATTTGCCGTCTCATATCGGGGCGTTGGTTGCTCGGCTTCCTGTCGGTTCCAAAATAACGGCGGAACGATTGGTCATGGAGCATACCATGTATCCTTTTTACTCCGCGTTCCTTCCTCCGCAACAAGCAGAAGCAGTATTTTTGGCGATGGTCAGCGGAAGCGGTAAACGGATTTATGCCCAGGCGGGAGTCATGGCGAGTTCGATCCGCACCTCGCCAACCTTTCGTTACTGTTCCCTTTGTTTTCAGGAAGATTTGGCTCGGCATGGCGAATTGTTTTGGCACCGAATGCATCAAATTCCTGGCTGGGATGTATGCGTCAAACATGGAACGTGGCTAAACGACAGCAAGGTTGCCCAGCGGCAAGCGAACAAACATGTGTTTGTGGAACCAACGGAAGAAAACTGTCCTTTGGATGAGGTTGCGTACATAACGGATTCGGAACTGCTTTCGCATTACCGTTCCATTGGCAACGGCATTGAAGCCTTGCTCACGCAACGTTTTCCCCATCGGCCGCTCGATTGGTTCCACAGGCACTACGAAGCCAAACTTCGGCAAAAACATTATGCTTCTTTTATCAGCGGGAAAGTGGATCAAACCAGACTTCGCCAGGATTTTGTTCGTTATTATGGAGAGGAATTTTTGGAGCGGTTGCAATCCAACTTGCAGGGAGAATTCAATTGGCTTGCGGCGATGGTCAGAAAGCATCGGCGATCCTTCCATCCTTTGCGGCACTTGCTTCTGATGAATTTTTTGGGCATCTCGCTTGAGGAAATGTTTTATCAGGATGAGCAGTACAAGCCGTTTGGGGATGGACCGTGGATTTGTCTGAATCCTGCGGCGGAGCATTATCAACAAGCGGTTATCACAAATTTGGTCCTTAACACAAGTGAAAAGACCAGTGAGGTGGTTGGGACATTTTCTTGTTCCTGTGGTTATGTTTATACAAGAAGAGCTGGGGACAGAGACCCGAACAAAATATCCAGAGTAAAACAATATGGAGAGACTTGGGAACGCGAATGCCTGCGGCTGGCTAACGAGGGTTTAAGTTTGCGAGAAATTGGCCGAAGGCTTCATGCGGATCCCATGACCGTTAAGAAACACATCAGGGGAAAGGAAGTGAAGGATGGACGGCGGGATCTAGAGCGGGAAAGGGATCGAACCGAGTGGCTGTCCCTTCAGCAACAATATCCGAATTTCTCCAAAACTGAGCTTCGAAAACTGAATCCCGCTCTGTACGCCCGTTTGTATCGAAAGGATCGGATATGGCTTAAAAAGCATTCTCCTGAAACCAACAATAAGAAGACCAGGAACGTTCGGATCGATTGGAATAAACGGGATCTTGAAGTGCTGGAAAAAGTCCAGCATGCCGTAAGTCAAATTCTTGAATCTAACGGTAAGCCCAAAAGACTGACTGTGGGCAGAATCGGGGCAATTGCTGGCGTTAGGCCATTATTGGAAAAACATTTGGATCATCTGCCCAAAACCAAGAAATACCTGGATCAAACAGTCGAGAGCGAAGAACAGTATCGGTTGCGAAAAATTCAGTGGGCTATTGAGGAATTGAAACGGCAAGGCGAACCATTGCAGGAGTGGAAAGTGCTCAGGAAAGCGGGCATTCGCAAGGAAAATGCTCCAATGGAGTTTCCCAGGGAACGCGATTCGATTTTCCTTGAGAAAGCGGCAAGGATTTGTTATGATGATCTCATCTCATTGGATGATTGGAAAAAGGAAAGAAGTTAAAATGAAATTGTTCATTTCGCACAAAAACCATAAAATTCCAATCCAACGCTCAGTCGAAAGACTGGGCGTTTTTAATTGTGTTTTCTTTGAAACTGGATTAGACATGGAGGAGGTTAGGACAGTGAAAAAGTTGATGGAGAATCTGCAGGATAAACATTGGCTTCAAGATGTCTGTATGGAAATGTTGGCGTGTTTGCTCATGCTTTGTGTTGGCGTCGTGATCGGCTCATTTTTCAAGTCGTTGCTGTTTTAAAGAATGAACATGTTGGATTGGGAGGGAAGGAAAAATGATCGTTTTTAAGATTCAGGTATCTGAAGAGCTGAGAGAAAAAATCAAGCAAACGGTGCAGGATCAACTGCATGACCTGGAAGACGGCGAGCCCATTGCGATCCTCGATGGAGAGCGGATTATTGTCGGTTACAGGCAGGAGGGCGGAAAAGTGGTGATTGAGCAAATCGTGGAGAAAGTGATCGGTCCCTAAGACATGATGGGAGAACAGCAGAAACCGACAGAGTAAGAAAGGAAAGCCAAGGTGACAGGTCCAACGGACCGTTCATGAAAGTGGATTTTCAGCAATTGATGAATGAGCTTTGGAAGAAAACAGTGCGATATTCGAAACAATATGTAACGAAGGATCTTCAGAATTCAGGAGGTTCAGGAAATGGATAAAGAAACTGCCGACCATCATTTTGAAACATCAAAGTTAAAAGAGATCGTGATGCAATCGAAAGACATCATTTATTACTGCCTTGTCAAGCCAAAGCCGCAAGTGTTGTTTGTCAATGCGGCTTTGGAACATTATTTCGGCAGTGGCTCGGTACAACTATGTTATGAGCATCCCGAATACTTTTACCGCCGTTTGCACCCTGATTTCCGAGATATCATCCAGAAGAAATGGAGCGGGGATTTCGACTATGACAAGCCCATCATTCAATGTTGGCTGGATGAAAATGGACGAGAACGGTGGTTTGAAGAGCTGGCCACGCCTGTTTATGAAAACGGAGAGCTGATCGCGATGCATGGCATTCTCCGAAACATCGATGGGTGGATCCAGCTCCAGAAAGATCTGGAGTATCGGATCTCGCACGACGCTTTGACGGGGGCTTATAGCAGGGATTATTTTGAGAAATTATTGAAAAGATACGATAAAGAAGTAGACGTTCCTATGGCAATCATCCTATGCGACCTGGACGAACTGAAAACGGTGAACGATCGCTTTGGACACAGGGAAGGGGATCGACTGATCAAGGAAGCCGCCAAAATACTGGGGAATTTTCAGTCGGAAAAAGTGTTTGTTTCAAGAATTGGCGGCGATGAGTTTGCTATCCTGGTCATCGAAATGGAATTATCCGAAGTGGAAAAGCTGGTTGAAAAAATGGATGAAGCCATCAATGGCTACAATGACAGGGATTGGCCGATGAAGATGTCCTATGGATATGCTTATTCCCATTCGTCCAAAGGGAACATGGAACAATTATTTGAGGAGGCGGATCGGAACATGTATATCAGTAAATTTGGAAAAAAGGAATGAGGTTGAGTTAGCAGAAGGGAAGCCCTCTTCTATGTTTCTTTGAAAGTTTAACCCCCTTTCGGTATCTGCCTGTTCATGTTCGTGCTTTAATGCGATAAAGCTCAGACATCATAGAACCGAATCGCCGTAGATTCTGGATGAATACTGCTTAAAATGAATGAACAGGTAAAAATCGTAAAGGGGGTTATAAAACATGTATGGTCATCAGTTCTATCGCTTCCCCGTTGAAAGAAGGGTTCAGTTTATCAATACAGAGCTGAACAATGGTCATTATCAGTCGTTGGAGGAATTGGCGGACGATATTTTTCTGGATGCCCAAGATATGAAACGTGAACTGAAACTCCATGGATACATCTTTGTGCCAGAGATCAATCAGTTTGTGAAATATGTGGGCACATCAAAATGACTGCCAGTTTAATGGGCTTCTAAAATCAAGGAAGGGATTTTGTTTGTGGAATGGAACAAACCAGATTTAAGCTGATTATATCGGGCATTAAACTGATATCTGATTTTCGTCCGTTAGATACCATTCATAGCCGTTACGTCCGTGATGTTCAGTGTTCGATCGGCGATCGAAATACAGTCGTGATAACGGGAACGATTTGCAGTGAAGATCAGAACAAAAATTTCCTGATTGCAGAAGACCTGACCGTCTTTTTTCTTAGATTGTTTTCCCTGTTCGGGTTGAATTGCCGTATTGAACATTTTGAATTGGATAAGGGCGGCGATGTTTTGTGGGGCTATCCGCCAGTTCCCTTGGTTGATGGTAAGATGCTCAATGATCAAATTGGCAACGTCATGTCTGCTTTTTTTGAACCTCAATCATCCGCTGAGTTTCAAGTTATCCAAGCGTCAACGGGGGTTGATGTACCTCATCATTTTCGAACGTTGGCGGCATTTTTCTTTGAAGAGCTGTGTCCTGATTGGGACGATCATGTGTTGGGAGAATTTGTAGAGGCGTTGCTGGAGCGATATGAAGGTCAGTACGAAAAAAGACTGCTGGAACTTATCG
>Ga0207789_1000619_pt1 | contig 11442 bp, 11 predicted proteins | sample HigsolmetaGSP12D_FD_184840 | JGI IMG/M metagenome (GOLD analysis project Ga0207789, IMG submission 184840) | High solid enriched microbial communities from the Joint BioEnergy Institute, USA - SP1-2-D (SPAdes) | ecosystem: Engineered > Bioreactor > SSF (Solid state fermentation) > Aerobic >...
CCGGCAACCAGTAACAAAGACAACATCAATATTGACAATCTGCTAAAAAATTTCTTTTCCAACGTATTCCCCCCTTTAAAAATGTTGTTGTAACAGTAAAATACTACTACATGATGGGGGAATATTCTATATCATTTTTGCGGGTTTCACATAAAATTCTAATGTTTTTTTCATTTAAGGAAAAAACCTTTGAGCAACGCTGGACACCTCTTCGAAGGGGGGATTTTGTATCCGGAGATGGCCTGAAAAATGAAGGAGGAAATTTGAAGGTTTGTGTCGAATGTAAAGTATGTTTTTGAGGGAATGGGCAACAGGGTTCCACTCCCTTCAGCAATAAAGTGAATCCCCCATTTTATAAAACTTATGAATACATCATCCCGGTTCAACTGATCTGTGCGTATGTCCCGCAGTTAAAAGGGATCGACCCAAGTACGCCAAAAGACAAGGATTTCCATAGAAAACTGGGGAGCAAGAAACTGGCCTGGTGATTTGTTCAAGTTGTCCTTTTAAGAAAAAATAGCGGCATAACGCCGCTATTTTTTTGTTTTCAAGTCTGCAGATCTATGCTTCCTTCACAAGGTTAATGGTTTCGGATCTTCATCACAGCTTAAATGTAAGCGCTCTATAAGGTTGTGATGAAGTTGGTTGGGGGCCGAACGTAAATGACTAAAAATAAGTTCATTGGCTGACAACTGCATCTTGTTCAATTATAATGGAATAAAGATTCCTAAAAGGTGAAACGATGTGCTTAATGGATGTTACAAATTGGAAAGTAGATGAAAAAAGGCAGGTTTCAGGAACAAGAGAGAAATATTGGTTAGTTCATCCGGAGACTGGCCAACATTTTCTATTGAAAATTCCCAAGGAAAACACGGGAGAAGCTTGGGCGGAGAAAGTAGCATCTGACGTGGGGAGAGCAATCGGCCTCTCCACAATGGATGTGCAACTGGCTAAGAAAAATGGAAAAGTTGCCACACTGGCGAAAAATTTTATAAGCAAACAAGAAGAGCTATTTGAAGGTGGAGATTTATTTTTCAATATCGCAGAGGATTTTGACAGATATAGTCTTAAGCATTACCACTTTTTTAATATTATGCGTGTTCTGTCAGAATTTAAATTGAACCGTGATTTCATTGGAATTATTGTATTTGACGCCTTAATTGGAAATCAGGATAGACATTGTGACAATTGGGGAATTATATATGATAATAATGAGTATAGAATCGCCCCTGTTTATGATAATGGCGCTTCTCTAGGATTTCAATTGAAAGAAAACAGAATCCGTCTAATGGACAAAGATTGCAATATGTTTAAAGCTTTTAGCAATCGTAGTTATTCCTTGATAGGCTTGCCTGAAAAAAAGAAGCCGCGCTTTCTTGATTTATTAACAGTGATCAAACAATATTATCCTTTAGAGACCAAAGAATCGATAAATTCATTAAATAAAATAAACTTGCAGATGCTTCAGGAAATCGTAGACTCCATACCGGAAAAAGTGATGGGACCTGTATACAAAAAGTGGGTAAAAAAGTTACTCCTCTATCGTAAAGAATGGCTCTTGAACTGGTACAAAGGAGGTGCTTGAATGCAAAAAAATCCATGTGTCTTATGGCTGATCTGGCAAAATCAGAAGACAAGGCAGCGTTATCATATTGGCAATTTATTTCATGAAAATGGAAAATACATTTTTTTATATGAATTAAGCGGGAAGCGCAGAACCTTAAAAGAGGCTTTGGAAAATGGATATAAACCGCATCTGTCATTTCGTAATCTAAATAAGACATACGTTTCTGATCGCTTATTTGGACCATTTGAACGGCGGTTACCGGATAAAAGGAGACCGGATTTTGATAAGATTTTAAAAAATTATGGGCTGCCTCCGGATTATACAGAAATGGATTTATTGCGGGCTACTGGTGGACGGCTGGCTACTGATCCGTATGAATTTGTTGCCCCGATTCGTGTTTTTGAAGACCGGTTTAATTTTGACTTTTATATCGCGGGGTGGCGCTACTATGACGGAGAAAAAGTCATTAATCAGTTGAAAGAAGGCGCGGCTGTGCGTTTTCAATTGGAGCCTTCAAACAAGGAAGATGAAAAAGCTGTAATCGTTTTGTCAGAAAAAGGGGAATATAAATTAGGATATATTCCGGCTTTCTATAGTGGCTTTATGTATGAGATGATGGAGGAACATTTCGTTTATGAAGCAAGAATTGAAAAAGTGAGCCCTATGGCAAGGCCGCAATCAAAGGTAAGTATTTCAGTTACCGGATGTTTGGCGAACGGTTTTTTCGTAAAAAATGGCGAAAATGTTGAATCAGTACATGTGCTTGTTTAAAAACAGCTTACTCTGTATAATCGTTTCCCGTATACATTACTAGGAAATGGTGTTTCTGGATTGAGCCGGAAGATGGGTATTCTTGGCGGTGTGTCTAGCCGTTAGCCTTATTGATTCACCATAACATGAACTTCTGCAACTGAATGCATTCCGTGAAGTGACAGCACCACTTGAATGTGGATGCCCGATCGTTTTTTGAAGCTGAAATTTAGGATGCCCACCTGTAAAAACCCTTGGCCATTTGGCTCCAGGGGTTTTTTGATTTCTCACTTACATATCAAAAAAGACGAGATTTTTATGCTATCAAACCTCGGGGATCTAACCCGTCCATGTCCTATTTGAGTTTTGTACAGGCTAACGAAACAAAGGCCGGCTTGCAACTTAAAAGAATAAATAAGGGATTCCCTTCTGGTTCACAAAGTCCTGCTGCCCCCCTCGATTGGCCCCCATTAACAATTGCATCAAAAATTTTTTAAAAAGCGAAAAACGCTGTATATAATTAGGGTTTGCGAACGAATCCAATTTTAACTTTATCAGCAAGCTTTACCTTAATATATAGAAGAATGCATCTGCGAAAATGCGTGATTCTACCTTCTCTATACATTGAATCACGCATTTGTTATAAAATCTTTGCATTACATTTCGGCAAAAGCTATTATCACCCTTGCTGAATCTAGAAATTTTTGCTTATTCAGCAACCCCTAATTAAAATCTTCTTCCAATCCCCCATTTACTCTGTTGTCACGCAGTGCCCATTGCTTGCAAAACGTCCGGGTATGTTTCATATCGTCTAAGCTGTATTCAGGCTTGCTTGGTGAAAAGATAAAGGAATTTGCCGGAATCGTACCGGATTTTTCACATTCGTGTGAAAAAAGCCGCATTAATTGCAGGAAGCGGTTTTCTTATAATTGAGATCGTAATAAAGAATAAATCACAATTTGAGGTGAGACAGATGAAATGTTCATGGCTGGGTTTAGAAGGAAAGGTTGCCATAGTTACGGGCGGTGCATCCGGTATTGGACATAGTATTGCAAAAGCGTTACTGGAAAACGGGGTAAAAGTAGTTGTTTCGGATTTGGCAGTTGAAGATGGCGAGCAAGCGGACGGTTTTTACTATGTTAAATGTGATGTAACCAAAAAAGAAAGCGTTGACGAAATGGTGCGAAAGACGTTAGAACGTTTTGGCGCTATTGATGTTCTTGTCAATAACGCCGGTATCAATTTGCCAAGGCTGCTGGTTGATACAGCTGGAGAACGGCCGGAATACGAACTCGATGAAAAAGCCTTTGATCTTATGGTGAATGTAAACCAAAAGGGGCCGTTCCTGTGTGCGCAAGCTGTTGTAAAAGAAATGTTAAAACAAGGAAAAGGTGTTGTTGTCAATATGGCATCTGAAGCCGGCCAGGAAGGATCTGCAGGCCAAAGTTGTTATGCGGCAACAAAAGGCGCGTTGATTGCTTTCACCCGGTCATGGGGAAAGGAGCTTGGAAGATTTCACATTCGCGTAGTGGGTGTAGCCCCGGCAATTATGGAAAAAACCGGATTGCGAACGGATGCCTATAATGAAGCCTTAGCATATACAAGAGGCGTAACGGTTGAAGGATTGGCAACAGACTACAGTAAATCGATTCCGATCGGCCGGGAAGGAAAACTATGTGAAGTTGCTGATCTTGTATGCTTCCTTGCTTCGGACCGTGCCAGCTATATTACAGGGACAACCTATAACATTTCAGGCGGGAAATCACGCGGATAACCAACAGACAGGCAAATAAAAGCCCCAACCTTGTGAGTGCTGAACCATAAAGCCCAGAGGATATATCTGCATATTTTAAAAAAAGGGGGTTTTACCGTTATTTTGTCGAGTCTTGGATTCCCGGCTGTTATCGCTGATTGAAATTCTGCTTCATAAAGATTATTGCACTTTGGATGAATTCGCACAACGATTGGGAGTGAGCACAAGAACCATTCGTAAAGATATTAAACAGTTAGAACTTGAAATGAAAGGCATTGCGGAACTTATTAAAGATAAAAGTAAGGGCTACCGCTTAGTGATCGAGAATGAAGAAGCATTTCGGTGTTTATGGGAATGTTCAAAAACCGAAAAAGCGTCGGAAGATTCCCCGCAGTCACGATTGGCTTTTATTATTGGCAGGTTAATGAACCATGATAGCGCCATTACGCTGGATGAACTGGCTTTTGAAATGAATATAGGAAGAACAACGCTTGTGTCTGAAATGAAAAAAGCCAAAATGTCACTAAGTTCCTATAATCTGGTTATTCGGGGAAAGCCGAATAAAGGCATTTATTTAAGTGGCGCTGAATTAGATTTACGTTTTTTCATATTGGACAATTTATATGACTACTTATATAGCCATGATCATTTAGAAGGAGAACTGGAGAGAAAAATTAATGGAATAGTCAAAAAGCAGGCACTTGAATTAAGTACAAGAAAAAAGTTATTGCAATTTATTATTGTGATGCTAGACCGGCTTACAAAGGGCCGATCATTGACGGCGATGAAAGAAAAGTACATGAAACTTTTGGAAACAAAAGAATATCAGCTGGCATTAGAAATTGCTTCTATTCTTGAGGATGGTTTATCTATTAAGATTCCAACATTTGAAGTTTTATTTATCACCATCCCGATTGCCGGCAGAAGGACTCCGATAAGCAGTAAGATCATGATGGATATTTCCATCTCTGAAGACATGATAAAGCTGGTACATTTAATTGTTGAGGAAATCGGGTTTCATAAAAACATCATTAGCGAAAACCAAGCTTTCTTTACAGATCTTGAGTATCATTTAACACTGATGTTAAACCGCTTGATGTTTGATTTACACCTTGAAAATCCATTACTGTCTGATGTGAAAGAAAAGTATCCGGTCGCCTATAAGATGGCTGAGATTGCAGGCCAGGTTATTGAAAAGGAATATCATCTGAAAGTTCCTGCAAATGAACTTGGCTATATTGCCATCTATTTTGAAGTACTAAATTCAAAAAACGAATTGAAAACAAAGCGCCTGCAGCGGGTCGCCGTTGTATGCGGAACAGGAAGAGGAACTTCGGAACTGGTTGCCATGCAATTGCGGCGCATCCTAAAACAGGGCACAAAAATTGATCTGTTTTCAGAACATGAGGTGGATAAAGAAACCTTTACAGATTACGATATTGTTTTTACGACAGTGGACCTTGACTTTGAAACAGAGCCGCCTTTGATCCGGATCAATGAGATTTTTGATGAAGACAGAATTGAACAGGAAATTGAAAAAGTCACCTTCTTGCACAAGTTCAACATCAGAAACGGCGGAAATGACTCATTTATTATAAAAGCACTGATAGATCGTGATAAGTTTTTCATTTTAGACAGCACGAAGAGTTACCGGAAAAATGTAAACTTCATGGTAAATGAGCTGATTGCAAAGGGACATCTGGACCGGGGTTTTATGGAGCGTTTGAGGAAAAGAAGTGAAAAAGGGTTTATGGTGTTTGACCAGTCTATTGCCCTGCCACATACGATCCATTACCAGTCTTCCGAAATTGTCCTTTCTGCCGGGGTGTTTCCAGATCCAATTAAAGAGGATGGCAAAGTTATTAAACTGGTTTTTTTCCTTGGATTACCGGAACAAGCACATAGCGACCCTAGTCTATTAGTTAGAATTTATGATGAAATTATCCAGATGGCAAAGGATAAAACGCTCATTGACAGGCTATCCCGATCAAAGAACTATGAAGAATTTATCGCATATCTCAATCAGACCGGGAAATAGGGATTTTCAAAAAGGGGAGTGATGAAATGCAAATCATTTTTATCATGGTTTTTATAGCAAGTGCCTTTTTATTTCAGTTTGTCTTGGGCTACTTCCAAATTAGGCAATTTTCGAAAGCGTATACACAACTGCGAAAACTCGGAAAGGTAGCTATCGGCAAACGGCCTGGTAAAATCCGCTCCGGAACGATTGTACTTTTTGCATTGTCCCATAACGGCACTATTTTAAAAGCGAAAAAAATCCAAGGTGTCACCGTAATGGCGAGGGTGCGGGACTTACAGGGATTCGAAGGAAAAAACATCAAAACGATAAGTGAAGCAGATATGGCGAAATGCAACAAATTATTGCGGCTTGCTATTTTAGACGCCGTCAATAATTACAACATCATCATGAGCGGCGGCCAAATTCCGGACAAACCGAGTTTGTTGAAACGTGTGATGAATCAGGCAGACCGCTTAGCCACCATAAAAAAATAATATGAAGAGGTGAAAGGTAATGGATATTCTTGTTCATTTGGCCCAAGGATTTATGTCCTTGTTCCAAACAGGTGCAAAAACTTTTGTTTCGTGGATGAATAATATTGTTCCGGTCGTTCTGCTGTTACTCGTTGCCATGAATACATTAATCCGGTTAATTGGGGAACACCGCATTAATCGTTTGGCAAAGGCATCAAGCAAAAACCCGCTGTTAAGATATTTAGTCCTTCCATTTTTGGCATCCTTTATGTTGGGCAATCCGATGGCCTTGTCAATGGGACGGTTCTTACCGGAAAAATACAAACCGAGCTACTATGCTTCGGGCGCCTATTTCTGCCATACGAGCAATGGCTTGTTCCCGCATATTAATCCAGGTGAATTGTTTATATGGATGGGGATTGCACAAGGGATTCAGAAACTTGGCCTTAATACAGCCAATCTGGCAGTCCGGTATTTCCTCGTCGGATTGGTTATGAACTTTTTCGCAGGGTGGATCACAGACTTTACGACAAAAGTTGTAGAACGGCAGCAAAAAATCAAACTGAAATCTGAAATAAATTTAGACTGAGGATAAAGGAGGATGCTCCATGGCTAAATATCGTTCTGTAAAAATAGTGAGAGGAAGCGGCGGTTTTGGCGGCCCGTTAACGATCACACCGACTGAAAAAAGAAATAAGATCCTTTATATCACAGGTGGCGGTGCAAAACCGGATATTGTCGATAAAATTGTTGAATTGACCGGCGCTGAAGCTGTAAACGGATTTAAAACATCCGTCCCTGAAGAGGAGATCGCCCTGGCGATTATTGATTGCGGTGGTACATTGCGATGCGGCATTTACCCGCAAAAACGGATTCCGACCGTTAATATTATGCCAACTGGAAAAAGCGGCCCATTAGCAAAATATATTACAGAAGATATTTATGTATCAGCAGTCGGTGTCGACCAGATTCAGCCCGTCGACGTGGACGAGCATGCAGATGTGGCGGCTGCAGCAGAAAAAGAATTCGAGGCCGAACCCGAAAGAAAATTTAAGTTTAGTACCGATAAAAAAATATCACAAACTCTGGCAACACAAAAAGAACAAGGGATTATGACAAAAATCGGCCTCGGTGCTGGGAAGGTGATCAACACCTTCTATCAGGCAGGCCGTGATGCAGTCCAAACGATGATCAATACAATTATCCCATTTATGGCATTTGTCTCGCTATTGATTGGAATTATTGAAGGATCGGGCGTTGGTAATTTATTTGCAAAAGTAATGTCACCGCTTGCAGGAAATATTTGGGGGTTGCTTTTAATCGGTTTTATTTGTTCGTTGCCATTCCTGTCCCCATTGCTTGGACCTGGAGCCGTTATTGCGCAAATTATTGGGACGCTAATCGGGGTGGAAATTGGCAAAGGCAATATTCCTCCTCACCTGGCACTGCCGGCATTATTTGCGATTAACACGCAAAATGCCTGCGATTTTATTCCGGTTGGTTTAGGCTTGGCGGAAGCGGAAGCTGAAACAGTGGAGGTCGGGGTGCCTTCGGTTTTGTACTCAAGGTTCCTGATCGGGGTTCCAAGGGTGTTTGTTGCATGGCTGGCAAGTTTTGGGCTATATCAGTAATATAGAATATCATAGCATAATAGGGTACAGATCCATCCTGCTGCTTCAGCGCCACCACTAGCAGGGAATTGGAAAATTACCAAGACAGAAAAAGAAACTTAAAGGAGGTTGAAAGACGCGGTGTAAGACCGTTGTCCGTATTATATGAAAACCATCTATGAAAATACAATTAAAACAAAAGGGCCAATGGCGGAAAACTTTTTAGATGAGAAAATGATTATTTTATTCGGGGAAAAGGCGCCACAAGAACTGAAAGATTATTGTTATTTGATTGATGTAGTGGAACCGGCCGGAGAGATACAAACTGGTCAAGCATTATATATAGGAAATAAAGTTTTTAAAATCACATCGGTTGGAGATCTTGTTCAACGCAATCTAGCAGCATTAGGCCATATTACACTGCGTTTTGATGGCGCTTCAACGCCTGAATTGCCAGGTACCTTGTATTTGGAAGATAAAGAAGTCCCCCTGATGGATAGCGGAACAGAAATCAAGATTGTCAGTGCTTAAACAGGTTGGAAAAATGATTCAGGGAGGGAAAATGGTTGAGACTATACGTTGATTCTGCGGATGTCAAACAAATTGCGCATCTGGTTGAATATTTTCCCATTGCAGGTGTTACAACGAACCCGTCCATTCTCGTCAAGGAAAAGCGACCTTATCTGGCAGTTTTAAAGGATATCAGAGAAATCATCGGTGAAAACAGGGAACTCTTTGTCCAGACGCTTGGTGAAACGGCTGATGAAATGGCAGAGGAAGCCCGGTTTATCATCAGTAAACTGCCCGGCAAGACCATTGTGAAAATTCCGGTTACGGAAGAAGCAATCAAAGCGATGAAAATGCTTGCGCAAGAAAAAATCCCTGTGCTTGGAACGGCCATATACACACCCTTCCAGGCAGTAATGGCTGCTAAAGCGGGGGCAAAATATGTTGCCCCTTACGTAAACCGGATGGATAATCTAAACGGAAATGGGGTCAAAGTCGTTTCTGAAATTGCAAAGCTGTTTTCTATCTATCATTTGAAAACGGAAATATTGGCAGCCAGCTTTAAAAATATCCAGCAAGCAATGGATGTCTGCCTTGCTGGAGCTGAAGCGCTGACTTTATCTCCTGATTTTATTGGTAAACTGGTATCATACCCGGCAACCGTAAATGATATAAAAGATTTTAAAGCACAATGGACCGCGCAATTTGGGTCTGCTCATTCGGTTTTGGGGAACTATGGTGAAGTTTAATCCGGCCGGTTTGAAAAATTGGAGCCTTAAAAACGAAATGGCAGAGGACTTGAAGGTGAAATTCGGGTATTTTTCCTAAGAAGCATCCAGCGATAGTTCAGCTGGAAACAGCCCGGAAAGTTAAAGGAATGTCATTAGTGAATAAAGGGTTATATACAGTTGAAAAAATAGCGGCATAATGCCGCTATTTTTTTTAAGCATTATGGATTTCCGGAACTCCGCTTTAAAAAAGCCTCAAGAAAATCCGATAAATGCCTCCGCTCTTCTTCAGTCAGCTTTTGCATGTTGTCTAACAACCGTATCATATCAGCAGATAATTTGGATTCATAGCCGAAGAATTCAGCCAGTGAAATTTCAAGGGCATCACAAATGGTTGAAAGTTTGTCTAAAGAAGGGGTAGTTCTGCCATTTTCAATGTCGCTCAGATAAGACTGTGAGATGAAAGCTTTTTTGGCTACTTCATTGCCTCGCAAGCCTTTAGCTGTTCTTATATTTTTAATTCGGATCCCGATGTCCACTGATTATCACCTATTGCCATTATATATTGATCGAGCTGGCTAGGCAGGAAAAATTCAACAAAATAATACGTAAATAACGTATTCTTATATTTACAATACGTTATTAGAGGAATATAATACAAATCAAATAGCAATTCCTTCAAAAATCATAACTTTTGGCATCTCGTTTCCGATTTCTTCAACTTCTATGACATCCGCAAAAAGGAAACTGTTGTTGTATCATTTCTGTTCTCATCATGGATGGATTGCCGATCTTTTAATCAGAAATTCAACAGGTCCTATCTAAGAGCTATGTCCCTTTAGAGGAGAGACTGCGATAACTGATTATCGCCAACATTTAGTAAGCGGTGGTTGGTGCCCCTAATAGTGGCACGGAATGTAAACGATTAAGTAATCGTTTACAAAAAAATTTCCTATAAGTAAACGATTACTTTTCCAGGTGATTAAAATGGTGAAATCTACAATCAAAGATGTTGCATTGGAAGCAAATGTTTCTACTGCCACTGTATCCCGGGTGTTAAATGAAAGCGGGTTCGTTAGTGATGAGATTAAGCAACGTGTTTACTTAGCGATAAAGAAACTGAATTACCAGCCAAACGCAATTGCCAGAAGTTTAAAGCAGGATAAGACCAATACCATTGGTGTTGTGATCCCAGATATTACAAACATGTATTATATGACGATCGCAAAGGGGATTGAAGATACCGTTCAGGAGAAGGGTTACAATCTGATTTTCTGTAGCAGTAACGAAAACCCTAAAAAAGAAAAGAATCTTTTGCAGCTGTTGGTTGAACAAAGGGTGGACGCGATCGTATTGGCTACGGCTGGCAGTAATGAAGAAAAAGTGAAGGAAATTTGCCAATCCGGGATGCCAGTTGTATTGGTTGACAGAATTTTTGAGGTTGAGGGGCAAGAATTGGATTCTGTAACAGAAAATAATTTTGAACCCAAATTACGAAAGTGCAGCGATTTGATAGCTAAAATCCACACACGTGGAAGTAAATGTAAAATATGGAATCCAAATCTATAATTTCAGGTGGTTGAAGGTATACTTTCCCCCTCCCCACCTTTGCGGGCTTTTTAATTTCCAGTATTCAGTTCCTGTCTCTCAATCAATCATGCGCACACTTTGAATCATTTTCCGGAATGCCCATTTGTGGGCATATGTCTCACAAATGTTCAATGAGACCCTCCGGCTGTGAGACGTCAGCACGCCGGCCGAATAAATAAACTCTCTTCGAAACCGCCTGATGGTATAGGACTTGAACGCAGCCGGGCAATGGTCCTTTTTAAAGATCTCGAATAAATTGTACGCCAGTAATTTAATCAGAAGATCCATATGATTTGCCCCGAAAGAATCTGTTGGAATCTTGTCCATCGAAAAACCATATTTAGACTCTTTGATATAGTTTTCCAGACAGGCTCTCTGATTGTAAAATCTCCAAATATCCATAGGTTCCCAGTCCATCGTTGTCACAATGGCTTCATAATCCCA
>Ga0207789_1000621_pt1 | contig 11412 bp, 12 predicted proteins | sample HigsolmetaGSP12D_FD_184840 | JGI IMG/M metagenome (GOLD analysis project Ga0207789, IMG submission 184840) | High solid enriched microbial communities from the Joint BioEnergy Institute, USA - SP1-2-D (SPAdes) | ecosystem: Engineered > Bioreactor > SSF (Solid state fermentation) > Aerobic >...
GCAAAAAATGTGGATAAGACAACAGGATTCGTATGCCCTTTTTTGTAAAAAAATAGACACACAAACCATTAAAGGCAGGAAAAGCATAGAAAATCATACCTAAAAATGAAAATGTGGTAAATTTTTTAGAGTAAATTTTTTTAATCTAATCTAGAAAATCAGTACATCGCAAAAAGCTCCCGAAAAAATAATGTTGACAGCGTTTACCCATTTATGTTATCTTTATTATGTTATCTTTATTATGTTATCTTTTTACAAAACATTTTATTAAACAATTCGGCTTGTAACTGATTTTATCAGGCAATACCGATAGACAAACGCTAGTCTATTGGTGTTGCCTTTTTTATTTACTAAAGGGAGGTTTTATGATGGCTATTTTTCCAGAAAATTTTTTATGGGGTGGCGCAATTGCTGCAAATCAAGCTGAAGGTGCTTGGAATGTAGACGGAAAAGGTGTCGCCATAACAGATGTCACCGAACATGGTATCGCAAAAAATCAACATGATCAAAAAGTAGAACCAGGAAAATTTTACCCAAGTCATGAAGCGATTGATTTCTATCATCGCTATGCCGACGATCTAGCATATATGGCGGAAATGGGATTTAAATGTTTCCGGACATCCATTGCTTGGACAAGAATCTTCCCCACCGGTGAGGAAGAAGAACCGAATGAGAAAGGTTTGGAATTTTACGATAAGCTTTTTGATAAGATGATTGAGTTAGGAATGGAACCGGTTGTTACGATTTCCCACTATGAAACACCACTCCATTTATATACTAAATATAATGGTTGGGAAAGTAAAGAATTAATCCCTCTATTTGAAAAATATTGCAGAGTTATCTTTAATCGGTACAAAGATAAGGTTAAATATTGGATGACTTTCAATGAAATGAATAATGTCCAAACCATTCCATATGCAGCAGCTGCGATGGATTTAACCGGTAATCAAAGCAATCAGTTAAGACAAATTTACCAAGCTGCCCACAATATGTACGTAGCAAATGCTCTTGCCAATAAGCTAGCAAAAGAAATTATGCCTCATGCACATATGGGCATTATGTTGTCTCTTAGTCAGGCCGCTGCCTATCCAGCATCACCAAGACCTAAAGATGTATTTGGCACGCTTCAATTTCAGAGACGGACTTTTATTAATGCAGATGTCCAGTTGAAGGGAAAATATCCAAACTATATTAAACGAGTTTGGAAAGAAAACGATGTCCATATTGATATGACAGATGAAGAATTACAACTTATTGCAGACTATCCATCCTCATTCCTCGGATTTAGTTATTACCGAAGCAGTATTTTTGAAGATGGGATGAAAATATACGGAGATACAGGCGGCGTTGTCGGCAAGAAGAATCCTTACTTAGAAGTTTCTGACTGGGGATGGCCAATTGATCCCCTCGGTTTACGTTGGATGTGCAATTTAATGCAAGACCGTTATGACTGTCCATTATTCATCGTCGAAAATGGGTTAGGAGATAACGATATAATAAGCGAAGATGGAAAAATTCATGACAAAGCCCGTTCCAAATATCTTATTGACCATGTACGGGCAATCGGTGAAGCCATTCAGGATGGCTGCGACATTATCGGATATACGTGGTGGGGACCAATTGATATCGTTTCTGCTGGTACAGGCGAAATGAAAAAACGGTACGGATTTGTCTATGTAGATAAAGATAACGACGGTAACGGCACACTGGAAAGAATGAAAAAAGATAGTTTTGATATTTATAAAGAAATCATTGAAACCAATGGGGAAAACTTATTTTAAGAATATGAAGCAGGCTCAGTACGGATCATAAGCAGCCTCTTCCCCAATTGATGGCGATTCATGAGGGGCCTACCGTTCTGGTGGTACATGGGACAGGTTCAACTTCCAAAGAATGTGGACCTGTCCCCTCCGCCAAAACCCATGACTCACTTGATCTTTTTGGTGAACGGGCCTACCTAAATTTTTAAAAAGTAAGGTGATATGGCATGGAGATAGTACGAATTTTAAATAATAATGTAGTTGAGGCAAAGAAAGAATCAGGGAACCATGTAATTATCATTGGTAATGGGATTGGATTCAGAAAGCATAAAGGGGACTCGGTGGATCAAACGGATATCGATAAAGTATTTATTTTGACAAATAAAAAGTTGTTCCCAACAGTTGAAAATTTATTATTAACTGTTCCAACCGATTTAATAGAGTCTTGTAACTTAATCGTCAATTACGGAAAAAAAATTCTGGGTGAAAAGATTAATCAAAATATCATTATTACTTTAGCCGATCACCTAAATCATGCCATTAAAAATGCCCGTGATGGGTTTACCACACCAAATCCATTAAATTGGGATATTAAGAGATTCTACCCAGATGAATATAGGGTTGGGAAATATGCACTTACAGTAATCGAAAGAAATCAATTTATTTCCCTCCCAGAGGATGAAGCCGGGTTCATTGCCATGCATTTTGTAGATGCTACGATTATGAATGAAAAAAAATTTACCAATGTATCAACTGTAACAAATATTATTAAGACTATTTTAAACATAGTAAACCAAGAGTCAAAAGTCGTATTGGATGAAGATTCACTTATATTTACCCGTTTTCTAAGACATATACAATTTATGGCAGTTCGAGCAGTCGAGGGTGTAACTGTTACCGATGAATTTGACAAGGAAATAAGCAATTTAATTAAACAAAAATATAAAAATGAATATTTAATAGCTCAAAAAATAGCTAAAACCATCTTACAAAAATATAATATTGAAATATTAAATTCAGAAATTATGTATATGACAATGCATCTTGCTAGACTACTGAATAGTTAGGGGGAAGTATAATGACACATAGCAAGGAAATAAAACAGATTCTCCAATATATTGGCGGTAAAGAAAATATTAAGGGCATTACACATTGCATGACAAGGTTAAGAATTAATCTTTTTGATAATAATAAAATAAATTTGGAAGCGTTATTTGATATTGATGATGTACTAAAAGCACAGGTACAAAACGGACAATTACAAATTGTGATTGGACCTGCAGTAGCAAATTGGTATGATGAAATGGTCCAAATAACTGGAATCGGTGACGCAACAGACAATGCCGAGTCCGATTCAGGAGAAAAGAAAGGGTTCTTCAGCCGAATACTAGAAATTTTATCCAACATCTTTTTGCCCGTAATCCCAGCAATTGCCGGTGCAGGGATGATGAAAGCTTTACTCGGTTTACTAAAATCCTTTGATTTAATTTCCGATAAAAGCGACTTATATACTATATTAAACTTGATGGCAGACACAACCTTTTACTTCTTGCCATTTTTGCTAGCGATTTCTGCAGCAAAATTATTTAAGACAAATGCCGTATTATCCGCAGTTTTAGCTGGTGCCCTATTATATCCGTCCATTCTCAATAATGTAGGACAAATCGATAGTTATAATTTTTTAGGATTACCTATCCCTGTCATTTCCTATACCTCCTCCGTTATTCCCATTATTTTAGCGGTATGGGTGATGAGCTATGTTTATAGATTCGTCGATAAACATATGCCCGATATGTTAAAAGTTATTTTTGTTCCAACAGTGGTTTTATTAGTGATGATTCCTTTAGAATTAGTTGTTTTAGGACCTCTAGGCAACTACTTTGGATTAGCCTTATCAAGTGTAACCATGAAGTTGTTTAGTATTTCTAGTCTCATTGCTGGTGGTATATTAGGGGGGCTTCGACCATTAATGGTAATTACCGGTATGCACCAGGCCATAACACCGATTGTATTCCAAAACTTTGCATCTTTAGGTTATGATATTTTAATGCCAACAATGATTATGTCAACATTCGCACAAGCAACTGGTACATTGGCCATGGCATTGAAAACAAAATCGACAAAAGAAAAGTCCGTCATTTATTCAGCAGGTGTTTCAGCCATTCTCGGCATTACCGAGCCTGCATTATATGGTGTTATTATTAAATATAAACGCGTTCTTTTATCCGTTTGTATCGGCGGTGCGCTAGGTGCAGGCTACGTTTCTCTTATGGGGTATCATCTATCCAGCTTTACACCATCTAATATTCTTAGTCTTGCTGTTTACGCATTATCGCCAAAATTCATACATGTCATTATTGGACTGCTTATTTCCATCATATCAACTTTTGTATTAGTGATGATTCTACAACCTAAAGTAGGAGACCAAAATGAACAACATACGGTAAAAGAAGGTGACCTTGTTTCAAATAACCGTGCGGAAACAAGTATTTACGCACCAATGAACGGAACTATTATAGATTTAAAAGATGTACCCGATAAAACATTTTCAAGTGGAGCTATGGGAGATGGTTTTGCAATTATCCCAAATGAAGGTATCGTCGTCGCACCATTTGACGGAACAGTCATTGTAACAGCAAACACATCACATGCGATCGGATTAAAAAGTGAAAATGGGGTTGAAATCTTAATCCATATTGGGATAGACACTGTTGAACTTCAAGGAAAACACTTCAATATGCTTGTCAAACAAGGTGACTCAGTGAAACGCGGACAAAAATTAATTGAGTTTAATCTAGATGAGATTAATAAGACGTACGACATCACCAGTCCGATAATTGTTACAAATGCAAATGCAAAAGTAAGTTTGAATACAACAAACCGTGTAGTCCTTAATCATGACGTAATTGCTTCCAGTTCCCTTTAATTCATAGGGGCAGGCTTGATCTGTTTGGTCAATGACCTGTCCCTGTATTCTTCCCTTTTTACAGTAAAAATTCACTACTTCCGGTTTGTTTTATAACGGTATAACAAGAGAGTATGTAATTCAAGGAGAGTTTTTGGATGTGCAAGAAAACTTGATTTTCTATGGTGGCATAGGTACAGGAAAGACATTCCTTTCCACTTTAATTACCTTAAATATAATCAAAAATAAAGGGGAAAAAGGTAAAATTTTATACGGCGGTCTCGCTTGTAAATGCATTGTTAGAGGCCAACGAAAAGAGAATTCTGGAGAAATTAATGAAACAATTTGAAAAGCTGGATCTTTTAATTATCGATGAATTGGGGTATATCCCTTTACATAAGCAAGGTGCAGTTTGTTTTCAGGTAATATCCATGTGTTATGAAAACAAAAGCATGATAATTACCACCAATTTACAATTTGCCAAATGGAATAATGTGTTTGGCGATCCAATTTTAACTGAAGCCGTCATTGGCAGATTAATTCATCATTCTCATCTAATACTTTTTAATGGTGATAGTCATCGGTTTAAAGAGTCTCTTTTACAGAATCAGTAAGGGAATTTGGCAAGTGGCATTTTTAATTGCTATTTCATACAATTTTTACTTGCCAAAAACACTGTTACATTTACTGTAAGGGATTCGGACAGTATTGGACTTTATCTTGTATGGTAGATTCGTCCGTCCCAATTCAGCCTTTTATGTAGTTTCTGTTCGTCAGTTCGAGAATTTGCGTCCGTCTTCCCTCAGATTCCGCGTCACCACAATCACTCTTATCATTCACTAACAGTTCCTACTGCTAAACCTGTAGTGGACTTTCTCCACTAAGTTATTACCCATGCCAGGCGGGCACACTTTACTGAAAGTAGCGGGCATAAGCCAGCTACCTTGCTACTCTCAAAAAAGAAAATTTGCAAAATAAAAAGAGTTCTTCCACTTTTTCTTTTGCTTTATTTTAGAGACTTGTCAATCATTTCACTTTAGTTAACAATCAATTGAACAGCTTTTTAAATATCGATAACCGAATGTTAATATAACAAATAATAAAATCGATAAATAAGAAATACTCCAAGGTAAATCAGGGTACTGAGAAGGAGTAATAATTAGATAACTACCTTCAACTAAATTAGAAAACTGCATATTTAATATTCCCTTTTGATTATAAACAAAAAAGAATTTCAAAATTCCTTGAGGAAAATATTGATATATTATAGGTTCAAAAAAACTGATTAGAAACAAAGCAACAATACTTAATAATAGATTACGAGTAATTAATGAAAGAATAAAAGCGACTTCTCCCCATAAAAAGCCAATAATACTAATTGTTATTACTTGGGTGAATAATTGAAAGCTGATAAGTTGGCCAGATGATCCAAGAAACATATGTATTAAAATCCCGAATATACATGCAATTACACTAAGGACAAAACTAATTATAAAGATAGTAATTGACTTATAATAAAAAATTTTAATTCGACTGTTCGAATTCACTAACATATGAAAAGTATTCCATGAGTATTCTTTGTAACCTAAAAGTGCACCCACTACAATATACAAGATTGATCCGATGACATTAAAGGATAATAGATAAACCGAACTAAAATATGTTGGAATCTTTAAGTTTATATATGGAAAAGGATCAAAAATAATATATATCATAAATAAAAACAAAATACTAAGGATTATCCATATTAACAAATTATTTTTAATCTTCATAATCTCGGCTTTAATAAAATAGATCATTTGTATTCATTCCTCATTAATATTAATCAATATTTTGTGGGTTCCCTGATATAAAACAAATTGAATCGATCCCTCCCCGGCGGTGGACTGGAAAGAAAACGTTTGGCTATCACTTATTTGCTTTTCCACTAATTTTTCTCCCTTTGAATTTCTTATGATAATTCCTAATTTACCACCCTCTTGGCTCCTATTTATTGAAATTTTATTATTCTCATTTAGCATTGTCTTAATCTCAACTGTTTGTTTTTTCTTAAGTTTTCCAGAAATCTCCAGATTGGAAACTAATTCACTAGAATCTCCAATATATGTTGTATTAATTTCTAAACCATCAGATATTAGAGAATCCCCTGAGTCATTTAACACACTAAAAGCAATTATAATAATTGCCACTAAAGATAAAAATATTAATAAAAATTTTTTCAAAAAAGCCACCCCTATGCACGGAATTCACGTTTCATAACAATCATCATTTGAATTAGCATAATTGAAATAACTATAAGTAAGCACACAATTAAACTTACTCCAAAAGGAAACTGATCCAATACAGCTAATTGAATTTGTGGATCCTTAGACAAGTTTTTGAATGATACATTAACTAGGCTCAAAGAGTAATAGTCAAATGTAAAGTATTGAAAATATGGTACATAAAAAGAGATTCTTTCAATTATTAAAGGTAATATGACTGCAAAGATGATGCCACCATATATCTTTTTAGTAAGTACTGTACATAAAAATCCAAGAAATGCAGATCCCAGTAAATCTAGAAAGGTGGTTAATAACTGTGGAATTAAGATAGACCATTCTATATAAATATTTTTTTTTGGGATGATTAGTAGACTTTCAATTATTCCAAGCAGAACCATTGATAAAACTAATAAAAGAATAGTAAAAATTAATGTTATAATTTTTACTAATACAGAATAAATTCTTCCAGTTGAGGTAATAGTAAATACATTAGTATTATTTTTATATTCAATTCCCGAAATAAAAGAGCCTATAACGACAACCGGTATAAAACCCACTAAACAAATTAGTAATAAATTAAACGAACTTAAATATTGTGCGTTAAGTAGTTCAGGTGAATAGAACCCGGATTGTCTATTCATACCTTTTTGAAAAAAAATAAACAAAATAAATAACAAAAATACAGATAATACAATTCTTAATTCTGGTTGCCGCTTAATTTTCAGAAACTCAGCTAATATTCTATTTATCATCATTATTATCACCTGCAAATTGATGAAATTTGTCAACAAGTGATTTCTTATTAATATAATAAGAAATTGGAAAAATCCCCTCCTCATATAAAACTTTTAAAAGTGATTTATAATTATCTTGTATTGTTATTGACATTGTACTGCCATCCACCCTAAATAAAAATCCATTTTTTTCAAGAAAGGCTCTTGCCCTATCTATATCATTTGCCAATATTTCTATATGAAGTACTTTACCGTTTATTTTATCTAATCTCCCCTTGTCACTTATTCTCCCTTTGTTAAAAATCAAATAATCCGTTAATATATCTTCTAATTCAAGTATCGAATGACTAGAGAGCAAAATAGTCTTCCCTTGATATTTCAAGTTATTGATTAATTCTTTTAACCAAAATACACCATCGACATCTAATCCATTTGTCGGCTCATCAAGTATAAAAAGTTCACGTTCATTTGCTAACACCGTCATTGCTATTTGGAGTCTTCTTTTCATACCTAAAGAAAAATCTCTAACTTTTTTTTTCGTATCTTTAATGGATACCGTCTTTAAAATTTGTGAAATTTGCTCTCGTTTCGGTAAGACCCCTTCTTGTAAGAAAACGATTTCTAAATTTTCCCTTGCAGTTAAATTTGGATACAAAGCAATATTTTCTGATAAAAACCCTAATCTTTTTTCCCCACCTTTTGGAATTGTATCAAATACTTTAATAGAACCATGTGTGGGGAAAATTAGTCCGGTTATTAACTTATTTAGTGTTGTTTTTCCTGCTCCGTTTTTTCCCAATAGACCGACCACTGTACCCCTTGTTACCGACAAAGAAATGTTATTTATTGCAATCGTATTCTTATATGCTTTGGTTAAAGCATTCGTTTCTATTACTACATTATCCATTAAATCACACCCCAATATATTTAAATTAATAGAACAATCTATGACTATATATTGCTAGTAAAACTAGAAATAGACATAGAGTTGTTCTATTATATAATAATGGCTCTTCGCTAATTAAAGTGATTATATAGAAATTTGGTTCTCGTAATCTTATATACTGGAAACCCTGTTAAAGGCGGACAAGGGAATGAGGTCAGTTTGCTCGCTCAGACATTCTCCTCCTGATAATCAGGTTGGGAGAGGTTTAAACCCGTAAATTTCTGTCCATAATGTTTACTGGACAAGGGAATGAGGTCAGTTGCGAGCGATGCATGGCTCCATACTGATACTCATTTTTTTATTGGTTTAGGGCAAAATCTAATTTACCCTGTAGTAAATAGACCATGGCAATAATATTCTTGTCCGAGCGATATCCTCTTGCTTTCCGTTTAGCGGCTTGAAAGACACTATTAATTCCTTCTAATAAGCCATTATTAAGTTTTGACGAGAACCATTGAATAATCCCGTTATAGTGAGCTTTTATCATTTTTGCAACATCTACCATTGGTTCCAGTCGACAACGAAGACCCCATTGGATCCAATCCTGTAATACCATTGGTGCGATTTCACAAGGATATTGATAAATTTCTTGCATGGTTAGACGCATACGGTAAGCCTTAGCTGTGTCAAGGTTGCAATCTTTTAACCGAACCAGCATTTCCTTTTGATTTTTTTGTTAAGTTGTTTTCATTTTTAAGCCACAACTTTTTTGTTCATCTCTGCGGACTTTATCGACAGCTTCATTTACAGCTTTAATGACATGGAATTTATCAAAGGTAATGGCCGCATTTGGAAATTGTTCCTGTGCTCCTTTCATGAATGCCGGGGACATATCCATGCATAATTCAGTAATTTTACTGGCATCTCCGCCTTTGGATTCTAAACGTTCTTTACATTCTTTCCATGTGGTGGAATCCTTTCCTTTAGCCACATGGATCACATTCTTTTTTTCTGGATCCATGAAAATGGAGATGTAATTGTGTCCCTTTTTGGATGAGGTTTCATCCACACTAATCATGGTTACATTTGATAAATCTTGAGCTTCAATAGCATGGTCAACATAATAGTGCAAAATACGCCATAACCTTGTATCATGTTCACCAGTAAGCCGACTGATTGCATTCATGGGCATGTCTTTCGCTAATGTAATAATCCATGCATCAAAAAGAGTTGTAAAGTTAGCACGATCTTTAATGGCCCATGACACCCTAACTCGGTGGATCTTTCCACATTGGTCACAATGGGTACGAGGCAATTCAGCATGAATATAACAAGGATATTCCATAAAGTTTAGATGACGCCATGTTCGGTTATAATCAGCAATATCATATACAGGTTGAGATTTCGCACCACAGTTTGAGCAAGTAAACGTAGAACCTTCATGGAATGTTACGTAAACATCCAATTGTTCTCTTATCTCATCAAATATACAGCTTTCAATAAACCAAGGTTCTTGAATGTGAAACACTTTATTGATATCTTTAATTTCAATGCCCATAATAGATCACCTGAATTCTATTAGTTTAGAATTCAGTATTAACACTAATTTCTCATTTTAAACAGCGAAGAAGCATAATAATTTAAAATAATTATGGTTTACCAGTAGCTGTTATTCCTTTAGTCACACTTTGTAATCCAATTGAAAATTGACTTGTCGCAATACCTAACACAAACTTTGCTTGAGAATATGCTTTTGCTTGACTTGTATTCTTTTTAGATGTCCATGCAGCTGTTTCATTAGTAGATGACCAAGCTAAACCAGTACTGTGTTTAGGGTAAACCTTTCCAAAACTAGTTACCTTTTTCCCATTTGTATCGTACCAACCTAATACACCCGTTTTAAAGATTTTCAAACCAGCCCAAGAATAATATTGCTTATAATTACTAGTAGACTTTGTTGCGGCCGATACTTGATTGTATGCAGTTGGTATTACTGCAGTTGAAAGAAGAAATCCAATAACGAGAATACTTACACTAATTTGTTTTGATACAATTCTAATCATATTTCTCACCTCCTTTTTTGTATTTTACAATAAAACGTGAATAATCGCAACACTATATATTTTCCCGTTATTAGTAGTAATTTATAATTTCCAATTTTATTTAAAGGACAACTTATATAAAATAAAGATAATCCAGATATTTTTGCCATTCTAAAATTAGTACAGTCTAAATTGATTGGTTATTAACTTTTACTTTCAGATCTCGGATAACTTTGGAGAAGTCCATTTTACATGTTGATGAGACTGATGGACAAATTATCAATCGGTCAGGTGGAAAGCCTGGCCAATCTAATGCTTATAACTGGGTTTATCGAAGTGTACCCAGTCAGGGGCCTACTATCGTTCTGTGCCTAAGTATCGCAGAAACAGCTAAAGCGAATTGTAGATTTCTATCGATATCTAGTGAAGGTATTGAGAGACTTACCAAATTTAGATATTCATAGAGATCCAGATATTATAAACAACTATTTGTGGTCAAAAACGATCCAGGCGGAATGTAGCAAATAAGGTGAAATAACCGTAAATCCGATTAAACAATCATGGTTTTACGGTTATTTGTCGCGCGTACCGTGAAGGTATGTTTTTTTTTATTTCAGGCTTACATTATTCTTAATCCCATTTCATCTCAAGTAATTGTTGTATTTTTGTAACTTCAGTTTTTCCCGTTTCTTTGTTTATTAAAGAAGTATACAGATGGGGAATAACCAGTTCTGCCCCATTATCTAAACATATTTTTACAATGTTATATACATTGTCTACCGTAATACCACCAGTTGGTTCAAAAATTTTTAATCCCGCCC
>Ga0207789_1000625_pt1 | contig 11328 bp, 9 predicted proteins | sample HigsolmetaGSP12D_FD_184840 | JGI IMG/M metagenome (GOLD analysis project Ga0207789, IMG submission 184840) | High solid enriched microbial communities from the Joint BioEnergy Institute, USA - SP1-2-D (SPAdes) | ecosystem: Engineered > Bioreactor > SSF (Solid state fermentation) > Aerobic >...
ACCAATATTTTACCAAAAGAATAGGTGTCTTTCTTTATGTTTTAAAAAATGTCAAATGATAATTTTGTACTTCCCAAAACCATTTACATCAAGCATTTAAACAAGATTTTGGACTGCGAAAGCTGAGTTATTTACTAAAAAATTTTATAATCATGAGTATAAAAGTAGTAATAGTTATGGTCGTACCTATGGTGAACATAGAGAAGCATTAGAATTTGGTAAGGAAGAATATATAAAATTGATGGAATGTGCAAAAGCATATAATGTAGACTTTATCGTTACACCTTTCGATACAGAAAGTGTTGATTTCTTAGAGGAAATCGGTGTATCTTGCTATAAAATCGCGTCTGCAGATGTAACAAATACAGTACTAATTGAATATATAGCTAGATTACATAAGCCTATTATCTTGTCGACGGGGGCGTGTACTTTAGATGAGATAAGACTCGCCTATGAGATTATTAACCAATATCATGATAAGTTGTGTATTTTACATTGTGTAGCTTCTTACCCAACTGAAGATAAAGATACTAACTTGGGTTTTATCAAGACCCTGAAAAAAGAATTTCCTAACACTATTATTGGCTATTCAAGTCATGATCTTGGTATATTGGCTCCGATTGTTGCAAATGCTCTAGGAGCTACAGTAATTGAAAAACATTTCACATTAGATAAAAATTTGAAGGGTTCTGATCATAAATTATCATTAGAGCCTGATGAAATGAAACAACTTGTAGAAAATTTGAAAGCAGCAACACTTATGTATGGTAGTGGTGACAAAGTATTAAATGAGTACGAACTAGATGCAAGAGTAAAAATGGGGAAAAGTATTTATTCTGCAAAGCCTCTCGAAGCTGGCACCATACTGACGTTAGATGATATTACCATTAAATCACCTGGAGGATTTTTACCTCCATATGAAATTAAGAATATCTTAGGTAAAAGATTGAAATATTCATTGAAAGAAGAAGAACCAATAACTTTTGAAATGTTAGAAGTAGTGAAGTATGATGCTGAAAAAGTTGCAAATTAGAAGATTAATTAAGAATATAGAGTTAGTAGTTTTTGATTTTGATGGGGTTTTTACCGATAACACCGTTATTGTATCCCAAAGTGGTTTAGAAAGTGTAAAGTGCTGGAGAAGTGACGGATTAGGACTCGATATGCTCCGCGAATTAAATATTAATACCGTCATCATATCTGGTGAGACAAATGATGTGGTGCTTGTTCGAGCAAATAAATTAAAAATTAAGTGTTACCATGGAATTAATGAAAAAGAGGCAGTTTTAAAATCAATAATTAATGAATATGGATGTAAAAGTGAACATGTGGCTTACGTTGGTAACGATATAAATGATTTATCCTGTATGAAGTTGGTTGGTTTACCTGTTGCTGTTGGAGACGCATATCCTCAAGTAAAGAAACAAGCGAGTATCGTATTAAAAAGAAAAGGCGGACAAGGAGCCGTGAGGGAGTTTTGTGAACTCATAGTAAATGTCAAAAAAAATAAAAATTTATTTTGGGGAGTATTCAAATGGTAGATCTGTTTAGTTTAGATAATAGAGTTGCAATAGTTACCGGTGGAGCAGGTCAATTAGGAAGAGAATATTGTAAGGTTTTGGCTTCAGCTGGTGCGAAAGTTGCTGTATTTGATATTGAGGGAGAAAGTAATATATCTGCTCTTTTAAATGAAAATATACAGTTTTTTAAAGTTGATGTTACTAAAAAGGATAGTATTGAAAAAGCATTAGAGCAAGTAATTAATCTATGGGACATTCCAACTATTTTAATCAATAATGCGGCAATTGACTCTCCACCGGATTCTGCCTACGAGCTAAATCTTCCTTTTGAGGAGTTTCCTGAAGAGCTATTCGATTCCATCATGGAAGTGAATGTAAAAGGAACTTTCTTGTGTTGTCAAGTGATTGGGAAAGCCATGCTAAAGAAAAAGAAAGGAAGCATTATTAATATTTCTTCTATTTATGGTATCCTATCTCCTAACCATGATATCTATGAGTATAAAAACAAAGAGGGGAAGAAATGGTTTAAACCTGCGGTTTATTCCGTTTCAAAATCTGCCGTGGTTAATTTAACCCGCTATCTTGCTACTTATTGGGCTAAAAGTGGAATAAGAGTTAACACAGTTAGCCCTGCCGGAATTTTTAACAATCAAGACGAGAAATTTCTCGAGGAATACTGCAAAAGGATTCCGATCGGCAGAATGGCTTATCCTCATGAGCTGGGGGGGACCATTTTATATTTAGCTTCTGATGCTTCGTCATACGTAACAGGCGCCAATATCATAGTAGATGGAGGATGGAGTGCTTGGTAAGTTTTCCGCAGTTATATTATGTTGTATACTTAACAATCTAGTTTGCACTTTAGGTTACATGAAAGGAAATGGTTCGAAATGGAACACAAAGATATTTTGGATTTAAAGGAAATTGCACTAAAATCTCGTAAGAGAATTATACAAATGGCAAGCAAAGGAGGATGTTTTGTTGGATCTACTTTTTCATGTATCGATATTGTTACATATCTATATAAAAAGTTTTTGAATATTTCTAGTGATTTGTTAGACGACCCATCACGTGATTATTTATTTTTATCTAAAGCACATGCTGTTCCTGCACTATATGCTACTTTTGTAGAAATGGGCTGGTTAGAAGAAAGTCGATTAAATAATCATTTGAAAACTAATGATTCAATTTATTGGCATCCAAATAGAAGTATTAATGGTATTGAATTTCATGCTGGATCACTAGGTCATATGTTATCGGTCGCTGCAGGGGTAGCTTTAGATATTAAATTGAAAGGACAATCTAATAGAGTAGTTGTTATTGTGGGAGATGGTGAATTAAATGAAGGTTCCAATTGGGAGACACTTTTAGTAGCAAATTCAAAAAATTTAGATAACTTTTTAATCATTGTTGATAGAAACAAATATCAAGCTAATTATAAAACTGAGGAATTAGTTCCGTTAGAACCGCTTGACAAAAAGTTTGAAGCATTTGGCACTGCTGTACGAACAATAAATGGTCATGATTTCTTGGAAATTGAAGCGGCATTAAATGAAGTTCCTTTTCAAAATGGAAAACCGTCGGTAATCATAGCAAATACTGTTAGAGGCAAAGGTATTCCATCTATCGAGGATAAATTTGAGACATGGTTTCTTGAGCTTTCAGAAAGCCAAGCATATGAAATGATTGAGGAATTACAGATATATAATAAACAAACTAGCAAAAGGGGATCGAATGTTTTATGAGATATGGAGATTTAATAAAGCAACACATTTTGGAAGATGAACGATTTTTTGTTTTGACAGCCGAGAATTTGGGCGGCATATATTACATATTGGAAGATATTAAGAAAAATTACCTTGACACAGGTATTGCTGAGCAGACAATGCTGGGAATGGCGGCGGGTTTAGCCTTAAGAAATCGTATTCCTATTGTACATGCTATTTCTTCTTTCTTATTGCTTCGGCCTTTTGAATTCATTCGTACAGATATTGGTTTACCTAATCTTCCAGTAAAACTTGTAGGTTGCTTGTCCGGTTTTTTATCAGAAGGAAATGGGCCTACTCACCAATGTATTGAGGATGTATCACTTATCAGAAGTATACCTAATATAAATATTTTTTGTCCAGCGGATACTCAAGATATGCTGTTAGGATTGCCTGCAATTCTTAAAAGTGAATCACCATATTACATCAGATATATACATGAAGAGAATGACGTTGCGCACGAAAAATTTGAAATAGGAAAAGCGGAAATATTTGGTAAAGGGACTGATGTAGCAATAATAACGTATGGTTTTCTTTTCAGAGAAGCATTGAAGGCTAAAGAAAAATTGGAATCACAAGGAATTTCAGTAAGGGTTCTTAATATGCGTACCTTACGTCCAATTGATGAATCGGCTATTTTAAGGGCTTGTAAAGAATGTAATCTTGTTGTTACTTTAGAGGATCATTTAATAGAAGGTGGGATATTTACAATAATTTCAGAATTATTGGTTAGAAATCAACAGATAGCTAAAGTTCTTCCACTTGGTCTCAAGAAATCGTTTAGACCTGGGTTGATAAAAGATATTTTAGAGTACGAAGGGTTTTCGGCAGAGAAAATCACTGAGAAGATTATTAGCGAAATGTGATTGTTGCGATGCTGCATCAGAATGGTTTATGAGAGTCCAAAAGCACAGTTTAGAAGAAGATTTTTAGAAATAGTTATATATTAAAATAGTAGAATTTGTAAAAAACCAAAGGATTTCCGCAGGATTTTTCTGTATTTTTATCATCTCTGAGGTCTCCCCCAAATCCTAATACGGATATATTTTTTCGTTTGCCGGGTAGTCTCGGGAAGAATGTCACGAATCTATCAGCTTGGAGATGTTACAGTGAACGAGGCTTTGCCATACGCTTATCGATTCTATCGACAGCACCGCCTTGCGAAGTAGTTTGTGTAATTTACAATCCGTGAAGGGAAAATTAAAACGTCTCTTATAGTATACGAGATATAAACTTCACTTTTATGTGACAATAAAAGGTGTTATGCTATCCTGTTGCGTTTGTATCTGCAAACCAATACGATGGTGTTATTGTACCTAGTGAGTTATCTCCATTTATTTTAGGAGTTGCCGTCTACGACAGTAAGAATGTCTGCAAAGCTTCAGCACATGAAGTACAGATGAATATGTGTAGCGGGATTGACCATTTTCACGTCCTAATCATACTTCTTATTCATAAAACAGAATTGTTATTGTAGTTTTGCGATACGCTTTAATTAAAAATAACTGTTTAGGGAGTCAAAAAACATGAGATTTAGGGATTTTAATCGTAATATTAAAATTAGAATCCTAGAAATTTTCATTAGTCGCTTTATTGGTAGTATGATTTTTCCTTTTATGGCTATTTATCTAGCGGATCATTTTGGAGAGACACTCACTGGTATTCTCCTATCTCTCAATGTTATTATCGAAATGGCTGCAGGTCTTTACGGCGGTTATTATGCTGATCAGCATGGAAGAAAAAAAATTATGGCGGTTAGTGAAACGCTTCGAACCATAGCGTTTATTATAATGGCCGTCGTAAACAGTCCATGGATTCAATTACCATGGATTACATATATGATGATGACTATTAATAGTATTTGCGGGGGGTTATCCAATCCTGCAAGTTACGCTATGCTTATTGATATAAGTACACCTGCTCAACGTAAATTATTGTTTTCAATTAGGTATTGGGTGATAAACTTTTCGTTTGTCGTCGGAGGAATTATTGGTGCCTTTTTTTCAAAACTCATTTTTTTGAACTGTTGCTAGTTTTATGTTGTGGGGCTGCTTTTACAACGATACTTATTGTTTTCTTTATCGATGAAAGTTATGTCCCGTCAATTGAAAAACAGAAAGAACGTTTTTCATTAATTTACATTTTCAAGGGATACCAAGAAGTAATTCGTGACAGATTATTCATTTTATTTATTTTAGCGAGCACACTAGTTTTCTCATTGGAACGTCAATTAACCGGATACATTGGTATTCGACTCAGCCAAGAAATGGAGAGTCAACAGTTTTTATTTTGGAGAATAGATGGTGTCGAAATGTTGGGGATTTTACGAACAGAAAATACGATTTTAGTAGTTCTTACTGGGTTTTTGGTTGTTAAAATTATACAAAAATTTAGTGATGGAAAAGTTTTGTTAACAGGAGTTGCATTGTTTATCAGTGGTTACACGACTTTATGTTTCTCAAATAATATCTGGATATTGCTTTTTATGATGTTAGTTCTAACTATCGGTGAAGTTACTAAGGCTCCGATTGAACAGTCTTATCAAGCAGCACTTCCCCCTGAACATGCTAGAAGTTCCTATGTAGCTCTAGGTAGTCTCACTTATCACGTATCATCAATTATTGCTTCTTTAACTGTAACAATGGGTGCATTCTTTTCATCATATGTAATTACAGGAATAGTATTTGTGGTTGGGATGACAGGCGCGATTATTTTTTATTTTATTCTTCCTCAGCTTGAAGAAAGGAAAAAATCACACGATACTTTAATGAAAAATAAAGGGGCATAATAAAATTAAGTTATTATAACTGCAAAAGAAGATACTTTTAGGTAGAACGAACGCATAAATGCATATAAAAACGCCGCCACCTTGGGAATCATATACAACGACTAAAAAACTGACTTTCAAGGGGCGGATATTATTATGATTTCCAATTTAGTGCTTGAACACGAATTCACTGATGAAATGGATCCTTTTTTAGAGACATTATTTCGATAAATTAACCAATTTTCTTTTTCAGAAATACCTTATGTTACAGGAAGGCCAACGGTATCTAAAAAGGAACTGGTCAAATGTTTCTTTTTGAAAACATACTTTTCAATTAGTTCTTTGTGGCAGTTGTAGACGTCATCTGTTGGTTTGGCTATTTTCATCGTATTAGTGGACTGCCGGATGTTCGCCGTCCGTCTATCTTCTTACTAATTAGTAAATAAATTCAAAAACATGGCTTTTCCAATTTTAACACTCAATTTCTAAGAGACTTAGGTGTTTTCAGAATCCAAAAATAATGATCATCGACAGTATGGCCCTAGAAGCAGCTTATATGATTCCCAAACCAAATGGTAAATATCCGATCGATATTAGTGTCTTTAAGGCTATAACCTACATCTTTGTGTTACCCATAAAAGGAAAATTATCTTATCGTACGATTTTGCGATGGCCAATCGAAATAATGCGGCAATGGCACCGGAATTATTTTCATCATTACGAGGATGGAACATTAGGTTTGCTCTTTGCGATGCCGCATATGATAGTGAACAGATCTGTAAAACGATGGAAAAAGTGTCCATTTTTTTATTTCTTCGGTTAACTGCCGTAATCGTAGAACGCAAAGATGCCTATGGCCTTGTGAATCCTGTCTTCTTGAAAACCAGATTCGGGAAGTGGATGTTTGGTCTCCGTAGTTCCATCGAACGGATATATAACCACTTGAAGATCAATGTGGGTTAGAACGACCACAGTGGTACGGGTTCCATTGCTATCTATTACATATGCAATTATGCATTCTTGCGCGCAACTTTGAGTTTCTACTCTAGTTTTTCAACACCATAACTTTTAGGTACTTTTCAGTTTATTGATCAAAGTACTAACTATATATAGTTGGGTTAGGAATAGCAAAACATAAAATATTTGAAATTAATACAAGTATTTGTTAAAATGATTTACAATAAGGGAAGAATTATGTCTTTAATAATTACTATTCAGAATAATACGAATAATACATAGTGATAATATTATTCAAAAGTAGTACTCCTCTTACTGTAACAGAGGATCGATGCTTGGTACGCAACGGAACATAGATAAGAGTAAATTATTTGTTTGAACTTTTTTAAAGGATATTAGTAGCAAAGAATGGATAAACCATTATTCGAATGAGTGGAAGAATTATTTCCTTAATAAGGGTGATTTTGTATGCACTAAACCACGTCCTTTTTTTAGTGGACGTGGTTTATTTACATACATATTGGCACATACAAGTTGGTAAAATTACGTGTTCTTACCGTTTATTTTTGATGTCATCATTATAATTTATTAGTTCTTTAGCCAACTGCCATGTGCTGACCAATAGGTAGTGTGAGAGGAAGCTAAATAAACTGATTATTTAGCTCCTCCTCGATTTAAACTGGTTTAAAGGAGGAAAAGAGATGAAGAATTACTTAGAACAACTTTCAAGTGATCAATTAAAGGAATTAGAGAGACAGTTTAACATTTATGCTAGTGGTGTTGAAGAGATTATTCATGTAGAAGAGTTGAGAAATAAAATCGCTAAGTCAATAATCTTAAATACTCCTTTAAAAGTAAAATTAGGTTTAGACCCGTCAGCTCCAGATATTCACTTAGGTCATACAGTTGTATTGAATAAACTTCGACAAATCCAAGAAAATGGTCATATTATACAGTTAATCATCGGTGACTTTACTGGGAAGATTGGGGATCCTACAGGGAAATCATCTGCCAGAGCACAGTTAACCGATGAACAGGTTAAAGAAAATGCTAAAACTTATTTTGAGCAGTTTGGAAAAGTGATAAATATGAATAAAGTAGAGCTGTTCTACAACTCAAGTTGGCTATCTAAGTTGAATCTTGAAGATATCATAAATTTAGCATCTTCAATAACGGTAGCTAGACTTCTTGAAAGGAATGATTTCGCAAACCGCTTATCAAATGGAAAACCTATTTCTTTGCATGAATTTTTTTATCCGTTGATGCAAGGATATGATTCAGTTATCTTAGAGAGTGATATTGAGTTAGGAGGAACGGATCAGCATTTCAATGTATTAATGGGCAGGCATTTACAAGAACATTTTAATAAAGAGAAGCAAGTAGTTATTTTATTACCATTACTAGAAGGCCTTGATGGTGTGGATAAAATGTCAAAATCAAAAAATAACTATATTGGAATTAATGAGCATCCTAACGAAATGTATGGAAAAGTTATGTCTATCCCAGATAAACTAATGATTAAATATTTCGAATTAGTAACGGATTTATCTGTTGAAAAGATAAATGAAATTAAAGAGGGACTTGCAAGAGGGATAATTCACCCACGTGATGCTAAAATGCTACTTGCTAAAACAATTGTGAAGATGTATCACGGTATAGAAGCTTCTGAAAATGCTGAGAAACATTTCAAAATGGTCTTTCAACAAAGAGTTTTGCCAGATGAGATTCCAATTGTAAAATGGCATGGTGCAAAGAGTACGCCTATACTAGATTTATTAGTTAGCCTAAATTTACTGGAGTCAAAAAGTGAAGCACGTAGAATGATAAAAAATGGTGGCATAAGAATTAATGGTGAGAAGGTAAGTGATATACACCTTCAAATTTCAATTGATGACGAACTAATCATTCAAGTAGGCAAACGTAAGTTCATTAAATTAAAAAAAGTTAACTAATTAGAAATGGGGAGTTTTCGTTACACGTGTACTGATTCAATAGAGATTTAAATTTCCTTAATTATTTTAATGTAATTTCCATTTAAAATAAACTTAATGGTGAAATAATACGACGCCCTGGGCGAAGCCCGGGCGCTATCTATTTACTGAATAATTTGGTCTAAAATCCTTACTTTTTCTTCCCTTCTTCCTTTTTGACTGCTGCGATCATTTTGGACTCTTTCAAGGGCTGAACAAGAAATTCATCTTTTTTCTTTCTTTAGGCTTCCTCTATTATTATGTATTTCTTTTGCCTCTCAATCCGATGTATCAATTTTCGATTTAATCTCAATAATTTCTGATTGGATTACTCTTGCTTTTCAACTTTTTCTAGAAGTTGTTGTATGAGGTCGAAAGAACGTTCAAAATCCTATTCTTCAATTTCGTTTTCAGGGAGAACGCTAGGTCCGGTTCGGATGCTTCACTTCATAACTTGATGTAACAACTTTTGTGGCGTTCTCTAATGAAAATCACTATATTAACTTTTGGAAGTATCTTAAAGCAACCAAATCCTACTCCGCAAACAAGAGCTTTTGATTATCCGTTCTCAAAAACTGATACTCGTTCTCCTTCAGAGCAAAACAACGCTTTCTAATAGGTTGGTTTCTATATCGAGAATCAAACTTATTTTCTTGGTCATGTATGCTTTCTCGAATTTATCATTGTACCTTCCATCTTTTTATAAAACGTTCTGAAAAACGTTCCGAAAAGCGTTCTTTTTATAAATTATACATCGAATCCTCAGATTCCTCCACTACTAACACTACAAGTATGTACTTCATAACAACACACGTGCTGATGTTAGGTATGAATACGGAGAATTTGTCGCGATATATGATAAATGGCTACTCATGGGAATATCGCAAGGAGCAAAAAGGCGACATATTAGTTGGCTCCATTAACATTTGCTCTTTGTTTGTGTCACTTGTCATGACACTCTCCCTTCTCGTTATAACGTTGGTATACTCATCCTCGTTATGAAGGCAAATGTCCTGCAAACGAGAAAGTCAGATACCTATAGCTCAGATAAATATTTATTTAAAAATTATAACTCTTTAACTAGACATATAATTCACATTATATGACGAACCATCCATTCTTTTTTATGATATACTCGTCATATAATGTTGTTTTTTAAACCGATTATTTGCTCTTCAAATCCTTTTAAACTCGTCGTATAAGTGAAAGGGTGAAAAAGATGTTAAATGAGTATGTCACCTATCTTCAGGAAAAAGGTGCTTCCCCAAACACGATCATCTCCTACACCAATGACTTAAATATCTTTTTCAATGATTTACATATCCGTCCGGGTGATTACGTTACATCGGCCGACATCCGCAAATGGATCCAGCAAATGTTGAATCCGACCGAAGGAAAACCGTTGGCCATTTCCACCATCAACCGCCGGCTCAATTCGCTGCGAAGCTTTTATTCGTGGGCGGTCGAACATCATAAGCTCGAACAGAACCCAATGAAAGACATCCAGGATTTAAAATCGGCCGATGAAGAGAACGAAAAGATTATGTGGCTCACGGAAGAAGAATTTGAGGACTTGTTGCATCGGATGCGGAAAAAACCGGTTCGCAGCAGAGGAGTGGATCCCGAGGAGAAATATCGCCGTGATCGGGCTGTTGTATATCTGCTTACCTATGCAGGATTGCGGGTCGAAGAGCTATCGAATCTCAAATTAACGGATTTAGATTTAGAGATGAAACGAATTCGAATCGTGGGGAAAGGGATGAAGGTAAGAACGGTGCCGATCTCGAATATCTTGCTGGCAGAACTCGAGGATTGGCTTAAGTTTCGCGCGGAAATGGCGAAAAAGAAACCGCATGTCGCCGAATCGCCATATGTTTTTTATAGCCAGCGCTCGCCGAAATTTTCGGTCCGGGGCATTCAGCGAATGATCGAAAGCTACAGCCTGCCTAACAAAAAGCTAACCCCTCATATGTTCCGGCATACGTTTTGTAAGTGGATGTTAAAGGCGACGAACAACGATATCGAGAAAGTGCGGAGGCTTGCCGGACATAGCAATATTGCCACGACGTCTCGATACTTAAAAGACAGCTATAGCGATCTGGCGGATGCGGTGGAGGCGTTGCCGAAGTTTTAAAATAAGGGGTTGTTACTTATTGTTAATCATTAATCTTATCAAACAAAAAAGTCGAAGTCATAGATACTTCGACTTTTTATTTATTAGGTGCGCCGTGCATGGCGATTAACTAGGCGGTGAAAGTCCGCTATGGGGGTAGGTAGTGACCAACCATTAGCCAAGAGCAAGGGTGTCCACTGTGAGGTGGAATCTGAAGGAAGCTGGAGGCAAAATT
>Ga0207789_1000627_pt1 | contig 11261 bp, 14 predicted proteins | sample HigsolmetaGSP12D_FD_184840 | JGI IMG/M metagenome (GOLD analysis project Ga0207789, IMG submission 184840) | High solid enriched microbial communities from the Joint BioEnergy Institute, USA - SP1-2-D (SPAdes) | ecosystem: Engineered > Bioreactor > SSF (Solid state fermentation) > Aerobic >...
TCAAGAGTTTCCTAGAACACTATTTGTCTGTACGGCAGTAAACTCTTGGAACCGCCGTATACGGAACCGTATGTACGGTGGTGTGAGAGGTCGGCTAACCAATTAATGGCTAGCCTCCTACTCGATTTAAAGAGTCCTCGCTAAATCGACCTTTTAGTCAGCCCTATTTTGTTGAAATGGAACTGGCATGATTTGGAGCAGTGAAAGGAGAATGCTGATATTTTTTCAATGAAAGACAGCTTTTGAGGAAAATATACCTTTTCAATTTTTTAAAAGCAAACACCCAAAATGGGCATTCCATTGTGGGTGTCATTTTGTTTTTAGCTGGATGCTTTACTTTGTTGTTCTTTTTCTATGATATTAGTATTCTCTTTTGGTGAGGGAGTTTCATTTTTTTTTGTTCCCGATAAAAACCAGCCGCCTATTGCGATTGATAACATAACAACCCAGAATATCGTATTCCAGATTGGACCTTCCACAAAAGCGTGTGGAATGATATGGATGGCATCGTGGGCCAATGTATGCATCGCGAGTTTTATCCCGACCCATCCGACAATTAACATGGCAGCTGATTCCAGACTTGGACGTTCGGTTAATAAGCGGATAAATAAAGCTGAAGCAAATCGGATCACGATTAAGCCAGCAAGAGCCCCTAACACGATAACAATAAACTGAGCAGTGTCCATGCCACCAATATGACCGAAAGTGGTAACCGGAAGTGCAATAACTAAAGCGACCGCAGCTAAGATGGAATCAATCGCAAATGCAATGTCTGCTAGGGCAATCTGCGCGACAACACTTTTGAAGCTCTTTTGCTTGACTTGTTTTGTTTTGTGTTCCGTTTTTATAAAATGTTTTGCAGCGATGAACATTAAGTAGGCAGCACCAATTGCTTGTACTTGCCATACATTAAATAAGTAAGAAATGATAAAGATCGCGCCAATTCGGAATCCGAAGGCAAGCCCTAATCCAATATTTAAAGCCTTTTTCTGTTGTTCCTTAGGTAAACTTTTTGCCATGACCGCTAACACCAATGCATTATCAGCCGATAGCAAACCTTCTAATAAGATTAAAACGAGTAAAACAGTTCCATACTGTAAGAATAATGATAAATCCATCCTATACCTCCAAAGATTTTTTTAAATGTTAATAAAAAAGACCCTTGAATTATGAAATGAATCATAATTCAAAGGTCTTGTTAACAACGCCAGGTTGCCAATAAAACCGATGGGATGAAACTCCCCATGTAGTGACGGCCTTATTGTGAAAACTACTCCCCTTTGAGATTAGCGAGTTCGAATTATCTTTATCTAAAAGTATATAGAAATCACAAAAAACATTCAAGAACTTTTTTATGGAAATGATATTTTTTGCCGTTAAATGCAAGATCACTATTGATCATATTATTTAAGGAAACCCGGTCCATATCTGTATCACGATTTTTATACGGATTGTTTCGGTTTTCATTGGACATTTTATCACCCCCGATTTTCATTTGATTGGGGTTTCCTTCCCAGTGAACGAATACATTTTTAACTTTGCGGATGAAAATGATTTTCTTTTAAAAGAGCGTGTATATTCTCTGAAGAAATTTTCTTTTCATCGTACTCAATTTTTAGCTCCCCGTCATTCGTGTCGATTAAAACGCGTTCAATCCCATCCTTTCCTTGCAACAGCTGTTGAATTTGCTGGATGGGGGCACGTGATGTAGCACTTGGAATCAAAATGGTTTCTTCGGCCATCTGTTTCGCTCCTTTATGTATTAGCATGGTGTAGTTTAGTTTTTGATATGTCCCCAATTTTATACTTCGTTTGACTGCAGATAAGACAAAAAGTAACGAATAAGTGTGGGGAGAAAAAGGTAAAATAAAGTTAACTTTGGAAAGGGGATTTTTATACAACAAATAGACATCAAATTTTGGATTAAATCAGTCAAATTGCTAGACAATTAGAACAACAAGAGGCGTTAAATGCGCAAAAACTAAGTCAAGGGCAGGTCAGCAGCAACAAATAGTGGGTACCGAACAAAATGCTGTCCAGCTACAGCAAATCCAACAATTAATTCAGCAATACCAACAACTGAACAACACCCAAGGCTTTCAATCTTTTACAGGAACGGGAAGTGGACAAACAACCGGTATTCAATCGGTTCTTCAACCGGGATTTGCCGGTACCGACGCGGAGAAAGTAAGACAAAAAAACAATCTGCTGAAAATCAAAACAGCGGCAATTCATTCAGCTAAGTAAAACAGCCATTACTTTCCGAGCGAAGTAATGGCTTTTCTTCATCATTATTTTTTATTTCTAAAATATTACCAGCTAGCTTTTTTGACACCGGGGATTTGCCCTTTATAAGCTAATTCACGGAAGCAAATACGGCATAATTGAAATTTACGCATAACAGAGTGAGGGCGGCCACAACGCTCACAACGTGTGTATACTTGGACTTTAAATTTATGGTCGCGTTTTTGCTTTACGATTAATGATGTTTTTGCCAAGTGATGTTCCTCCTCCTTCATATGATGAAAAGAATATTATACCAAAATAATATTGAAAATGATCAGGGGATTTTTGGAAAAAGATATACAATCAGAATCTCCATTTTTGAAATGAATTTTATGTGAACTTTAGAAAAAAATGATAAAGGGGCTTTATTAATGGGAGAAAGAATGCAGAAACGAAATGAATATGAAGATAAGGTGCTTGCCCTGAACGGAATGGATAAAACAGTTCTCGACAACATTCGGTTTCGTCACATTGGTGAGACAAAATTAAAACGTTTAAAAATTAAGTGATGGTTATTACCGGGGCATCAAGTGGAATTGGACTTGTTACGGCAAGGATGGCGGCTGAAAGGGGAGTATAATGTGAAAGGAGTGGATTATTTTGGCAACCAACCAAATACCACGGGATGACGGATTTGATAACAGTCTTGCTTTGTTGAAAGAAGGGTATTTGTATATCCACAACCGGGCGGAAACGTTTCAGTCCGATCTCTTTAAAACCCGGATAATGGGGAAAAATGCAATTTGTATGAGGGGGAAAGAGGCTGCCAAACTTTTTTATGATGAGGATAAGTTCCAGCGAAAATTGGCGGTCCCGAATCGGATTCAAGAAACATTAATTGGAAAACGCGCGATTCAAACACTGGACGGTCAAAAGCACCGCCTTCGAAAATATTTGTTTATGTCGTTAATGACACCCCAACAGCAAAAACAACTGGCGGAGAAAACGGCTGAACAGTGGAAACAGGCAAAAAAACAATGGAAGATGAAAAAACAAATTGTCCTTTTTGAGGAAGCGAAAAAGGTACTATGTAAAGTTGCCTGTGAATGGGCAGGTGTTCCTTTGTCAGAAAGAGAAGTAAGTGTTCGTGCAGATGATTTTATTTCCATCGTGTATGCTTTTGGCAGAGTTGGTCCGGTACATTGGAAAGGGAGAATCGCTCGGAACCGTATAGAAAATTGGTTAGAAGCTGTAATCGACGATACTCGGTCCGGAACGTTACATGTAGACGAAGCCACGGCACTTTACAAAATGGCTTTTTTTCAAGATGAAAAAGGTCAACATTTCTCTACCCATATGGCTGCCGTGGAACTAATGAATGTGATAAGACCGATTGTAGCCATTGCAACTTATATTACGTTTGCGGCCGTTGCGTTACATGAGCATGCGGGACAAATGGAAAAATTGAAAGCGGGAACGCATGACGATTTCGTGCGGTTCATTCATGAAGTGCGCCGTTATTATCCATTTGGTCCGTTTGTCGGAGCGCGGGTGAAAAAAACATTTTATTGGAAAAATGTAGAGTTCAAAAAAGGGACGCTTGTATTTCTCGATATATATGGCACGAATCATGATCCACGTATTTGGGAAAACCCGAATGAATTTAACCCAGATCGTTTTCAAAACTGGGATGGCAATTTGTTCAATTTTATCCCGCATGGCGGTGGTGATCCAGCTAAAGGACACCGTTGCCCGGGAGAAGGTATTACCGTGGAAGTGATGAGGGCAACGCTTGATTTCCTAGTCAATCATATAGACTATCATGTTCCGAGTCAGGATTTAAGTTATAAAATGAACCAAATCCCTACATTACCAAAGAGTGGATTTGTTATGAGTTTCGTTTAATCACAGAGGTTTACCTAAGGATCAAAAAACAGTGGGACAGCTTCGAAAGGGTACTGTTTTGAGACATATCATATAAATGGCAATGAAAATAGCTTGCAAACTGACAAAATTTTGCAAGCTACTTTTCGAATTTATGGAGCTTTATTGAAACCAAATCTCTACCTTTTTCTTTAACTAAATCAACCGTTACTTTAAGTATAATGTTTTACAATCTATTTTATGAATAAGAAAAAGGCTATCCAACCTTACCCAAATAGCTTCTTGTTATATTTGGAAAAATTATCGTACCATTGTTGCTATATTTTTCGAACAGTTTTGTTAAAGCAGTAATGAAGGGATGATACTCCTTGTCGGTCTCCTTTGGGGAATAGGAAGCAGATAAGTATCTGCCTAGAAATTCTGCCAAATTAAGTTGCAAGTCATTACGAAAACAGTTAAAATCATACTTTCCATCTTTATAAAATTGATGAAAAGGAATTGGCGTTTCCTCCATTCCGCCGCTAAAACCTTTAAAATTTGGACAATACTTTTGGCAAATATCAGCACTTTCCTTATTGATATCGCTTGACCCATCCCGGCTGTTCCAAACAAGGGCCACTTTTGCATCCTGTTTCAAAATCCGTTGACATTCCAATCTGAACCGCTCCATGTTGAACCAATGAAATGCCTGTGCTACCGTTACTAAATCTATACTGTTATCATCTAAAGTTGTGTTTTCGGCTGTAGCTTTAACCGAAATGAAGTTGGAATTAGGCTTTATCGTTTGTTCAGCCACAGTTCTCATATCGTCATTTGGTTCGACTCCAATTACAGTATATCCCCTTCCAAGAAGCTGCCTGCTTAAAATTCCAGTCCCTGATCCAATATCTGCAATAATAGAATCTTCTTTTAAGCCAGTTTCAGAAATTAAATAGTCAATGTATTCAAGCGGGTAGCTGGGACGATATTTTTCATATATCTCAGCTTTTCCTGTGAATTTATCTGTTGATTCCATTCATAACCTTCCCCTTTTTGCACTTAAATAATAATGTTTATTTTGAAACGAATAAATATAATAAAGCAGAGTACTTAGAAAATGAAAGAGTAAAGAGTACATTATTGATTAAATCTATTAGAAAGATATCTAAATTATTCTCTTTTGTCAATTCTCTATAAATACTGAAACCCTTGATATAAAAGGGAATTAAACACTGCCAATTTAAGTATCAATTCCTTTGCCAATTATGAACAATGCACCTCAAATCGAAAAACTTTCGTCACGTTTTCCCACTGCTTTTTAATCATTCACTGAATCCAGGCTATTTCTTCTAAAGTATCCTCGGTTCCGATGGTAAAGGATTAGTGAGGCAAAGATAAAGGCTGATGCAATCCAGATGGCTTGGTCACCTAAATGGATTGTAGCAAGTGCACCAATAAGAGCGCCAACTAAAAAGGAAATAATAATCACTGAAAACTCTTTGAACTGTTTTTTTGCTTCCAAATTGTTCTTTACTATGGCTGAATAGGCCGCTTGAATGGCAGTACGAAGATTCCCAGTTGTCATCGTTGAGTTATAAGACCATTTATCCAGCTTATTAAAGGTAGAAATTTGTAAGGATGAAACGAATGCAATACATACAGTAACAACCATGTTTGGAATACGCTCAGGTAAAAATCCAACAACCACGAGGGAAATAAATTCAATAAAAAGAATGGCACGCCTTGAGCTATAGACCAAATGACGAACTTTAGGAACTTTAACGGTCTCCGCCACAAACACACCAAGAATAAAAGCGAAAATAGGGGGGAGATAATAAATTGTTTGCTTCCATTCACCTAAAGCTAATGAGACGCCAAGTAGTACCATATTTCCCGTCTGCGCATTGGCAAACACACCATCACGACTGATGAAGGTATAAGAATCTAAATAACCACCAACAACAGCAAGTAAAATTCCTAAATAAATCGAATTTGATGATAACGAAGGGATAATTGTTGATTTTTTTTCCATGAAATTTTCCTACCTATGTATTACGTATATATTGTTTAAATGCCTTAATTATATGATACTCTGTTTTTTATGCATGATTCATTATTAGGGAATTTTGAGTAATGTGACAACAAAACAACCAAAAAAGGAGCTTAGCACTTATCAAGACCTTAATTGAAAAAGGTTAAATAAATAAAGGGCATAACATATTTTATATGACTAAGATTTTCCTCAACTAACGCAATCGTTTGTTTAAGTGCATTTGAAACCAACAATTACCAAAAGTGATTATGAAAACACCAAACAATAAGAATCATACTCACTATTCCCCAAGCTGTGGTACTTGCTATCCACCAAATTATTGATTTAGCTTTTGTAGAACTTTCCTCGTCTTCCATATTTGCTTGTATAAAAGCGAGCTTTCTTTCCATACCTTTTTTCATAGAAGTGAGAACAACAAATCCGATTAATATGAACCCAATAGTTAACCAGAGTAATAAATCCATCTTTTATACCTCCCTTTTTGGTGAATTTCTTACCTGTCAATCTTCTTTATTCAATTTACCTGCCTTTTTTTAATACTTCTTTTAATTTTATCATTAAATTGCAAATGAGTTTGGAAATTTTATCAAAATGGGCAATGCTAATTATAACGTATAGGAGTGAATCCAGGTGTTGTTATTAGAAGCCGCAAAATCATATGAACATATGACCTAAAGCAATATTTAGCTGAATCAAAAATTTATTTAAAACCAACGAGCTTGGCTCATCGAATTAGGTTTAAAGAATCTCTATTCCGTTGGTCACACAAAGAAGGGATCATCGACAGTAATCCTGCAAGAAAAATTAAAGAACCTAAAGTTGGTAAGTGAATTCCAAAATATTTAACCGAAAAGGAAATTGAACAATTGCGAGATGCTTATGATTCTTCAGTGGAAAAGGCGTTGTATGAATACACGCACGAAGGAAAATGCGACTAGTATTTTTCAAGGAGTCTACGTATATTCCCTATGCTAGGCTCATACATTGGTCGAATCTTGAAATAAGAGGATATATGCACTTATATTGAATATATAATCCTCTTAAGTATAGTCTATTTAAATGAAAAGCTCCTTAAATTAGTCGATGATTACACGGTACTTGTTTTCTCTTTATCACGAAGTAAAGGATAAAAGAACACACCGCTGACGAGTAAAACAACGCCGAATAAAAATGTTTTTATATCCGAGCTTCCAGAATAAATAACCCAAATGGAGTAAATTGCCGCGATGCAGGCAATTACACCATCTGTCCACCGCTGTTTGAGATCCAGGTATGTTTCTCCAGTTATAGTCAATTTTAGTTGATATAATGAAGAAATTAAATATGGAATGAGAAAAGCGAGTGTAGCAATATAAATGACAAAATCAAATGCGCTTGACACTGATTGAGAAATTGTTGAAAAAAGAAATACTTGAGTCAACGCATTTGTCAGATATAAGGAAAAAACAGGTAATTCTTTTTTTATCTTCTTTTGCAAAAGACCGTATAAATAGACCTTGTTTTGCTGCTTGATAAGGAACTTCGGCACTTAATAAAATCCAACCGATGGTAGATCCAAGAAGGCTAATAATTCCTAGTCCGGACAATAGATAAGCACCAATTGGCCCTAAACAACTTCAATTGCATCTACTAATGGTTTTTCTGATTGAATTAATTGATCTTGTGGAAGGATGCCCATAACCAATAGACTGATTCCAATATAAATCGCTAATGCCAAGATGAGACCTAAAATGGTCGCTTTCTTTATGTCTTGCATTTTTTTCGCACGTCCAGAGAATACGACGGCCGATTCGACACCACAGAACGCCCATAACGTTGATATTGCGGTTGTCCACCTAAACCAATGGATAGTCCAGCATCATCAAATTTAGGCGTGTAAAACGGCAAAATATTACTTTTTCAAACGCAAATAAAGCAATAAGAAAAACCCAATAACTTTTGCTGCAGTCGCAACAAAATTCAGTTTTCCAGCGCCTTCCATCCCTTTTAATATGATAAAATGTAATCCCCATAAAAGGATTGTACAAACAATGAAAGTTAATAAATTTCCTACGTATAGTGTAAATGAATCAATTGCTGCAATCTTAATTTTACTATTCATTATTGGAAAGAAAGTCGATAAATAGCTAGCAAAAGTTGTAATTATTGCTGCATTACCGGCGAAGTTCCCAATCCAATAACCCCAAGAAGACATAAAACCGGAAATAAGCGAGACCTTTGAATTTTTTGAAGATAATTCTTTTGCGAAAATTTGCGGTCCGCCATGAAGCTCCGGTTTGCGAATTGCTAAATTACCAAAGACTAAAGCCAAGAATAAAACACCAAATCCAGTTAATCCTTAACCAAGTAGAACACCGGCGGGACTGGCAGCCTCTGCTAAGGTTCTTTGCAACAAAAAATGCCGGAACCAACCATGTTTCCGACAACTAAAGCGGTAAGAATCTAGAAGCCAATATTTTTATCAACCATTGAGGCATGCTCCTTTCATAATACAAACACTTGTTTTTTAACGTGATTCAAAAAGTATCAAGCAGGAGGAAGATTGCCCTCCTACTCGATTGCTATTCAGTTTAAAACATTGGGTTACCTTTCATGCCAACCCAAAGTTCAGACTTCTCCATTTGAGCAGCAAGTTGTAGGAGCCAGTCCTCTTTTCCCTTTGGTGCCATCACTTGCACACCGAGAGGAAGACCTGCAGCAGTTCGATGAACAGGAACGCTCATTGCCGGTTGACCAGTTAGATTGGCTAGCTGCGTGAACGGGGTATAGGTGAGGCTGGCTTCAAACATATCATAAACTAATTTTTGTTGTTCGGCTTTATTTAGCTGACCAACCTTCATAAGTTCGGCAATCTCATCTTCGTTATGGGTTAGCTCACCAACTTTTGGTGCCGAATTTGCTGTAGCCGGTGTCAAGTAAAGATCATAGGTGTGATGAAACTCGGCCATTTGTGCTGCGGCTAAGTCCCATTCGTCTAGGCTTCTTGTGTAATCCGAAGCAGTAACTGATTTTCCTGCAACAGTTAATACCCAAGCAACGATTTCCATATCATTTACGGTTATTGGCCGTCCGAGTGCTTCTTCCATACTATCTACCATACCGGTCATTTCCCCACAGTTCATGATGTAGTAATTTTCCATTAAGCGGATACCGTCAACGTTGTTTGCTTTTTCTTCGACTTCATGCCCTTGTTCTTCCAACCATTTTACCGTTTTATACACTGCTTGGCGGGCTTCTTCGCTGACAGGTGTGCCAACGGGTGATTTTGTTGTGAACGCAATACGGAATTTTTTCTTATCTGCACTTTCAATGACATTCCTAAATTTCCCAGGGAATAACGGTGTTTGGTAGGCTGCTTCTGGTTGTACGGTTTGTAGAAGATCTAAGAGAGCCGCACTATCCCTGACAGAGCGTGTTAATGCAAAATCAATCGAAGCCCCTTGCCATTGTCTTCCTACACCAGGACCAACAGGAGTCCTTCCTCTTGTCGGTTTTAAACCAAATAACCCTGTGAATGATGCAGGAATTCGAATAGATCCACCTCCATCACTTGCACCAGCAATCGGAACAATACCGGCTGCTAAGCTTGCTGCTGAACCACCACTGGAGCCACCTGGTGAATATTCGATATTCCAAGGATTACGGGTAGGACCGTAAATTTCCGGTTCGGTAATATTTTTTAACCCAAATTCCGGTGTGTTTGTATGTCCGATAAAGAGGAATCCTGCTTTGCGGAGGCGTGCAACAAGATTAGAGTCTCGTTTTGCAAAATGATTAAGAAAGAGTTTTGAACCGGATGTTAATCGTTCTCCTTCTACAGCTTGTGAAATATCTTTTAAAACAATCGGAACTCCTGCAAATTCTTGTTCATCAATCTTGAGTTCCTCTATTTCTTTCATTACTTTCTCTTTACGTGTACGAATGACGGCGTTTAAGGTTGGATTGACTTCTTCTAATCTTTCAAATGCCGAATCTACTAGTTCCTTCGGTGAAACTTCTTTTCTTTTAACTAACTGGGCTAGGCCCATTCCGTCATAAGACATATATTCCTGCTTGTCCATTATGCTATCCCCCACATTGCTTTTTTAAATATTTTCAATTTCATTGTAAGGGATAAATGCTAGTTTTCAAAGTGAGTGTTTATTTGAAACATATTTGACAAGAAAATTGTACTTCATGTCTTTGGATTTTGGGACTATTTCAAAGTAGAAGCGAAAATTAGTCGTGAGAACGAAAATGTTTTTTCGCTGAACTACGGCTCTTTGGTTGCCTAAAGACTCGGACGCCAGAGTTTTCTTTACCATAAATTACCCGGAGAAAATAGAACTATAATATCTTCTAAAAAAAGTTTTTTCCCTATGCATAAATATGGAAAAGTCAAATATACCTATATAGAGCTAAAAATGAGGTTGACCAAATAGAAAGAGTTTACAGAAAATTCCGTCTTCTAACCAATTCTATTTTTACCATAAATTGCTTGGAAAAAATAGAACTATAATATCTTTTAAAAAAATTTTTTCCCCTGTGCATAAATATGAAAAAGTCAAATATACCTATATAGAGCTAAAAATGAGGTTGACCAAATAGAAAGAGTTTACAGAAAATTCCGTCTTCTAACCAATTCTATTTTTACCATAAATTGCTTAGAAAAAATAAAACTATAATATCTTTTAAAAAAATTTTTTCCCCTGTGCATAAATATGAAAAAGTCAAATATACCTATATAGAGCTAAAAATGACGTTGACCAAATAGAAAGAGTTTACGGAAAATTCCGTCTTATAACCAATTCTATTTTTATATCCTAAAAAACTTGGGACATCGTTTGTTTTAATGGTAACTTGAAAGATTTCAAAATTTAGGCTGGAAATATTTTATTCAACATCTGATAACATGATCACCTGATTTATTTCAACTCAACCAGTTTTGTTGTCATTGTCGAAACAGGCAACATTTCAAAACAGGATTACTCTCAAAAAACATTGCTTCATCATTTGCCTGTGCTGACACATTTTCATGTTAAAATCCCTCTTTCTTATACATAAAGGGGTTTTATAAAAAATATCAAATAGGTAAAGGAGAGATTTTATGGAAATCAAAAGGAAATTAGGTTTAGGAATT
>Ga0207789_1000629_pt1 | contig 11250 bp, 12 predicted proteins | sample HigsolmetaGSP12D_FD_184840 | JGI IMG/M metagenome (GOLD analysis project Ga0207789, IMG submission 184840) | High solid enriched microbial communities from the Joint BioEnergy Institute, USA - SP1-2-D (SPAdes) | ecosystem: Engineered > Bioreactor > SSF (Solid state fermentation) > Aerobic >...
TGCCATTTCTCTCTATTACATTGCTATATTTATTAAATAGTAAAAAATATATTCCGCTAACTGAAGATCGTAATGGGTTGATTTCTAATTTCATCCTGACCATAAGTATTATTCTTTTCGCTGTTTTAGCAGTAAACGAATTGATTAAATTGTTTTAAACGTGCTTGACCGGATGAAACGGGAAATAATAATTAGAGGTCCATGTATTTTTAAAAAATTCTGTTCTTGTACGTTAAAAATGGATAAATTTCCAGCAGAGAAGCGAATTCGACGTAGTAGGAAATTTTAGGTTTAAGTATAACGTGAAGAAAAAGTTTGTCTTCCTAAGATTAAAGCTCCCATTCGAATAGCAAAATAAATAAGCAGCACCTCCTCATTAAATATGAGTATCAATCAAAGGAGGTGCTGTTCATTTGTAAAAAGAAATACCCTATTTGGTAATAGTTTATTAAAAATTCTGTTATCCCGCTCCTCCATATAACCTTCAGTTAGCAGCTGCTGTGTTCGATGGTTCACCAGTTTCATTGGGAGGCCAAAACAACGCTTTCAATTAACAAAGCTTTAACCAGACTGACAACTCATTTTAACACTTTTTCTTCAATATGCTTATGATACTTTTGAACAAAAGCCTTAGCCATCTTGGTAACTCCGGCAAAATCATTGGTTTCCGCAGGTTTCAACAAGTTTCCTCCAACACCAATAATTTTACAACCTACGTAGATCCAGTCTCCCATATTATCTATGTTTATTCCACCTGAGGGCATAATCTCAAGTTGTGGTAAAGGAGCTTTTACATTTTTTACAAAAGCCGGACCGATAATGTTACTTGGGAATAATTTAATAATTTCCGAACCTGCCTGCATCGCTTCTTTCATTTCATTAACAGTCATGCAACCCGGAATATAAGGAATTTGATAAAGATTACATAGCATAGCAGTTCCCTTATCGAAAGTTGGGGCAACAATAAATTTTGCTCCAGAAATATGTGCAATTTGAGCAGTAGTGGCATCAAGAACAGTGCCGGCCCCTATCAGTACATCATGTTGATCTTTATATTTCTCTGTAATTTTTCTTATTGCAACATCTGCGTTAGGAACCGTAAAAGTTAATTCAATATTTTTGATCCCGCCTTCTATCAGAGCATCTGTAATTGCTAATGCATGGTCAACAGTATCAGTTCGTAAAACGGCAACAATCCCATTTTTTTCTAAACCCTGTAAAATATTGCCTTTTTTCAATAAGCTCACACCCTTTAATTTCTTAAAAAGAAAACCAATTTATCATTAATTACATTTAATTTTAAATCACTTACTTATTTCTAAAAGGCTGGTACCAATCGAGAAATTCCAACAAATTTTGGATAATGTAATGAACCATTAAGTCTATCTTAACGGAAGAATATCAATTTCTTAAGAAACGAGTTTAGACTGTCTGACAAACTAGGTTATCTTTTTTTATATTTATCTTTTTTATTATTTTAGAAATCCTCATTTTCCTTATCAAAATTATTTTCCTCTGATGGCCACACCACCATACTCTGTTGACCTTCGTTTAAAATAACAGTAACCATTTCACCAATAGGAGTACCAATCATTCTCTGATTGATTGCTTCAATTAGCACCGGTAAGTTAACACCAGTAATAACAAATATTTTTTCTTGCTGTTCATCAGGGAGTGAATGAATGGCTAAAGTAGCCTGATTATAAGGGCTTGCACCAAAAAGGTCTGTAAAAATAATAACCCCATCATTTTGATCAACTTTCTTAATTGCTTCAAGTATTTGTACATTTAAATCTTGAACATTGTCTCCTTGAAACAGATTCAACGGTACGATGTTGTCTGTGCCACCTATTATAAGTTCAGCAGCGTCAACTAAACCGTCACTCAATCTACCATGGGTTGCGACAATTATTCCAATCATTTGAATTTCCTCCTCTCGACTTGTTCCAAAAAGGAAAACAAATTATTCATATTGCTTTCATTCAATTTCTTTTTTTGTAAATCTTTGCGTGATAATATAAATTGGTCATCCTTTTTATCTCCACTAATGATATAAACCAGACGATCATTCGTAAAAACTAATGAATCAACTTGATCCACTGATTCTATTTCTCTGTATTGATTAGAATTAGGCATTACTTGATAGAGTGGTTTTTCAGAACCAATGCTATCTAGCATGTAAACTTTTGCATCACTTTCGTTCATTAATTTTTCCAATCCTACATCATTTGTACAACCAGCATCTACCAAAGCAAATGCCAACCGTTTTGAATGAAAAGAGGCTATGCAATTCAAGAGCAATAATATGGAAGAAGTATTTTGTATTAAGTTATTTCTCTTTGGTAAGCCTCTTGTAACTTTATTCAGAAAATAAAAGTATACGATATAAAACAGAATACATAATATGAACCAAATGCTTCCTATTTCCTTTGTTTGAAATATCGGAATGGCCACTAACAAAGTAAATAAAAATCCAATAATAATATATAGAATAGAAGAAAATAAAATGAACGTTGTTAAACTCTTCTTACGATGTTCTATATCAAAAAAATGATATGGACTACACCGAACCGCTGGCGTATCATAATAGGTACAGATAATTGTATCTGCTTTTTTTATATTTCCAACATAAAGATTTTGATATTCGTTTTTATCTTTCTCATTTAATTTAAATGTGTCAAGCTTAATATCCTGACGAAATGGAAGTATGTCAGCTGATAAGCTTTTCAAGAAACGCTTTTTTTGTCTTATTGTATAGCGCTTACCAAAAACCAAATGATAGCGAATATACCAATCTTTCAAAAGTTCTTGTCGATTCATCCATATCATTCCTTACTTATGTTTATAAATTAAACTTACCCAATACTTCTTTCAAGCTCGTCCTAGAAGCGGCGGGCGTTGATTGGAAGTAAATATTTTCAACACCATAATTTTCATTTAATTCTTTTAATTTCAGTGCGTTTTCTTTATTTAAATAGACAGATTTGGTAACTAGAATGTCTTTTTCAGGATCCTTTTGAGCGATACCTCCAATATTCAATTCTTTCATAGGAACACCATGTTTTACTAACTCATAAATTACATCAATGGTTTTTGCAATTAGTATACAACTATATTCCTTAAACTGATATTCATCCCAATAATATTTACATTTATCTAGTGTCATAACGATTGTTTTTTGTCCTGTACGACTTCCAGCACTTTTATAGAGACCTTTCATAAATTTGTCATTTGCAACAACATCATCCACAACAAATATGGAATTTACCCCATTACGTTTCGATAAGGTCATCATTACTTGACCATGAATTAAACGTTCATCCACACGAGCTAAATTTACTACACCCATTCATTTTGTCCCCTTCCAAATATACTTTTATTATAAAATTCCAACAGCTGCAAGAACAGCCAATATTAGAGTTAGCCATAGTAGTGCTTGGGTAACTTTCAATCCCTTCTTCGTATAGTACCAATATACTCCTAATACTACTGCTAGAGGTAACATTCCAGGTAAAATAGAATTTAACGTTTCTTGTATATTAAACTCACGTCCAGATAACTCAAACTTCAGAGAGGATGAAACTTTTACATAGTTTCCAGCCAAAATACCCATCATAAACAAACCTAGGATTGAAAGCAAATCAATGACATTTTGAATACCTGAACTTTGCATTAAGGTTGTTGCATTACGGCCTCTCATAAATCCTTGACGTGCGAAAAATAATCCAATCAATACTTGATAGGAAGCAAAGCAAATAAATGGGAAAAGTGCGCCTAATGCACTACCACTTTGAGCCCAAGGAATTGCAATTGCTATAAAAATATATTGAATTGTACCTGAGTCAATAGAATCTCCAATACCCGCTAAAGCTCCCATTAACCCAGCCTTCGTATTATACATTAAATCGTCTGTCATCTTTATTTCTTCCTGGTTATACTCTTCTCGAGCACGCTCTTGCTCCATCGAAGACATTAAACCAGTAATGATGCCTCCGCCCCAGGTTAACTGAGTGTTAAAAAATAACAGTTGTCTTTTATATGCCGCACGTAAAGTATCATCATCTTTATACAATTTACGAAGTATTGGCATCATAGCCCATAATAACGAGGCTGCTAGATAACGGTCAAAAGAGTGAGGGATCTCATTTGCAAAGTGCCATCTTAAATAGGCTTTTGATACATCTTTATTTGTAATTTGTTCCGGTTCTAGGTTTGAATCATTTTTTTCGGCAGTTGGTAAATTTTTTCCCGTATCCTTCATTTTAAATTCTCCTTTCTTTACCTATTAGAAATCATCATCGTCATCGTCAAAATCATTTGTTTCCATTGGACCAGTTGAGACAGCTCTATTATTTATATCCCTTTTAACTAGAACAAATATTGCCGCAATTAACGTACCTAAAATTGCATACGTAACCATGGTTATTTTTAAACTTGCAAAAATAACACTCATAAAAAATGCTAATAGGAAAAAGACAATATATTCTCGGCGACCGATGACATAAATAGTGGTAGCAATACCTATTGCAGCTAAACCACCACCAACAACCTCAAGAATATGAATTACTACAGTTCCTTCTAATGCTTTAATAACATCAGCTATTACTGGAGCACCAAAATATAATGCAATAAAGACCAATGGAACGAACAGGGTAAAGGAAGCTATTACAGGATAAAGTACAATACTTCGAGAAATTTCACTATCATTTAATTTTTCCACTGCCTTATCAGTTAGTTTTCCTAAAAAAGTATTAATGAAAAAGCGGAATTGATACAAATAAGCGCCTAACAATCCTACTGGAACTGCTACCGCGATTGCTGCTTCCGGTTTTAGGTTACCTAATAAAGCTACCGGAACAGCTATTGCTGCTGCAATCGCCGGCTCCGAAGGCATGGTGCCTCCAGGGGAAAATACACCCATATAAATCAACTGAATTGCTGCTGTTATCACCATTGCTCCTGCAACATCTCCCATTACTATCCCTACAACTAAACCTGTCATTAATGGAGAAAAACGCAATGTTAATGTTGCCCCACCTAAAAAAGCACGTGACATTACGGCAGCTACCCAAAGTGCAATAATCAAACTTTGCCAAAACGTTAACGTTTCCACGTTTTACAACCCCCTTATTTAATTAATATAATTTTCCAGATTTATTAACGTTTCCGTTAAAACGGTTTCATTTATTTCAATGGGAAGTAAGTGTACTTTTTGTTTACTATTAACGAATCGAATAATGTCTCTCAATAAATCATCAGGAAAAGGATATATTCCCATTTCCGATAAGGATTTCGGTAAATTCAGTTTCTCATAAAACGGAATCAATTCATCTATGACTGACCATTTTCCTTCTAATGCCAATTGATAGAATATTCCATAGGCTACTTTTTCCCCATGTAAATATTTGTGCGCTTCTGGAATATAGGCAGAGATCGCGTCGTGGATTGCATGTGCCGCAGTATTACGTGCATATTTATCACCAAAACCCCCAACCAAACCAGAGACTGCAATAATAATTTCTGAAACATGAATGAATTCATCGGAAATTGTTTTATTTTTCATATCTTCAATAGACTTCATCGACTCACTTAATATAGTATCTTTACACATTCGGGCTGTAAAACGTGCTAGCTGCGGAAATGGTTCTCTACTAAATTTTTTTTGCTCCAAAATCAAGTCAGATTCATACCATTTAGCCATGGTGTCTGCAATCCCAGCAATAAAATATTTAACCGGTGAATCAATGACTAGTGCTGGATCTGTGATAAGAAATGCAGCTTGGCGTTTAACATGTTCAGTTTTTCCTTCTGCTAAACCATTATCTTTATACATAACAGAAAGTGGTGTCCAAGCTGCACAATTGCTAGCTAGCGTAGGAACTAAACCGAATGGTGTATTTGTCAAATGACAGGTGTATAATACTAAATCACTTAACTTCCCTCCTCCTACTCCGATAACAAAATCAATTTCATTTTCTCGAATGGCATCTGCAATGCGGTGACATTCATTATAACTACATTCGCCATGATATTGTACATAAATTATTTTATTATCTAAGCTCACTACTTTTTTCAAAAATGGTTTTGCTTTTTCCCAAGAAATTGTTCCGTGAATAATCATGATATTTTTAGCTTGATATTCTTTAAGTATTTCAGGTATAATATTTATTGCATCTTTACTATATCGGTAAAATTGAGGGCCAACTTTCACATCCAAATCTTCAATCATTTTAATACCTCCTATTTTAAGTAGCAACTGACTGGTTGTATAGAGCGGTTTGGAAGGATTCCTTCAGCCATCATTTCACAATCCGTTACACACTTATTTCCCATACCTTCCAGACACTCTATTGTATAAGCAGAAATATGTGGAGTCATGATAACGTTATCAAATGATAAATAAGGATGATCAGATCTACCAGGTTCTTCTTCTAATACGTCTGTAGCAAAACCAGCCACTTTCCCATCCCGTAACGCATTTACCATCGCTTCTTCTTTAATTAATGCTCCTCTGGCGGTATTAGATATATAGACATGATCTTTCATCATAGCAAATTCTTTTTCGGATAACATATGATAATTATCCTTATTAAGACTTGCACATATACTAATTATTTCTGCCCTTTCCAATAGTTCATTCAATTCAACTTTTTTTACACCAAATGCCGCTAAATCTTCCTTTGTTTTATAAGGATCATACCCTAATACTTCGCAGCGAAATCCATAATAAAATATTTCTGCAACACGACTACCAATATTTCCTACTCCAATTACACCTACCGTTTTACCACTAATCCCGTTACCAATAAACTTTGCTCGTTCTATCCATTTGTCTTGCAAAACTTTTTGATGGGCATGATTTGTTTGACGCATTACATTTAATAGATTAGTAATATTATTTTCTGCCACTGCATCACGTTCAATTAAAGCTGGTACGATGGAAACAATTGTATCATGTTCTTTTGCAGCCTCAAGATCGATATTATTGTAACCAATCCCATGTCGCGTAATTAACTTTAGTTCATCTTTGTATTCAAAAAATTCTTTTGTAAAAAATGGAGTTATACTTGAAATAATCATGTTAAAACCATTTAGCTCTTTTGCTAGTGTTTTCCCATCAATTTCACCATCAAAGGTAAATCTTTCCACATCTCCTAATCGAAGCAATCTTTCCATATGTTCTGGAAAAATTTTTCCAAAACTACTTGAATTTACGATTGCAATTTTATTTTTTTTACCCATAATTACTACTCCTTATTTTCAACTATTTCATGTCCACCAAATTGATGCCGAATCGTTGATACCACTTTTGCAGAGAAACTGTCATTGATTTTAGAAGCATTCCGGGTAAATAAGGAGCTTGCAATAACTGGAACAGGGATATTTAAATCAAGCGCCTCTTCTACAGTCCATTTTCCTTCCCCACTTGCGTCAACAACCCCACGTAAATTATCTAGTTTTGGATCATCTTCAAAACTTTTTTCTGCCAATTCTATCAACCAGGAACGAATAACAGAACCATGATTCCAGACGGAAGCAACTTTTTCAAAATCATATTCATATTTACTTGCATTCAATACATCGAATCCTTCTCCGATAGCCTGTAACATACCATATTCAATCCCATTATGAATCATTTTTAAATAATGACCACTTCCTGGTTTTCCTGTAAATAAGTAGCCTTTTTCACAAGCTAATTTAGAAAAGATTTCTTCAACTTGATCAAAAGTCTCTTTTTTACCACCAACCATTAAGCAAGCACCATTACGCGCTCCTTCTATTCCTCCAGACGTTCCACAATCCAGGAACTCAATTCCCTTTTCTTGAGCTAATTCAAAATTCTTAACACTATCTTTGTAATAGGAATTTCCAGCATCAATTATAATATCACCGGGATTTAGTTTATTTGAAAGCGTTTTTATTAATGTGTTAGTAACTTCGCCTGCAGGTGTACTTAACATGACAATTTTTTTCTCTTCTAAAAAATTTAATAATGCATCAAGTGAATTTTGAACAGGCAAGTTTTCCTGAAAAGCTTTTTTTCTAACACTCTCTGAAGCATCATATCCAACTACATCTACGTTTTTTTCCTGCAAGTTTAGTAATATATTCCATCCCATTTTACCTAAACCTATTATACCGACTTTCATAACAATCTCCTCCAAAATTTATTGACTCTCGGAAATAGCATTCAAAGCGTAAGAATTAATTGTCAAATTTTTTTAAAGATAGCTTGATAGGCTTGTAGGTACACATGTCATACTCAGTTATTAATAAAGAAGAAATTTTTCAAAAACCAATCCTAAGATTTTGTGTTTTCACATCACTTCCTTATAGAAATTCCGAGAGTATATGAACGATTAAGTTTATATTAGCAAATATTTTTTATTCTGTAAAGGGTTTCATAAAAAAATATTTTTTACTACACTTAATTATGTTATTATAAATTCAAGAGTTTCAACCAATAATTGTTTACTTTTGATTGTATGATTTTGTGATACTGAAAAAGTTACTGCTGAATATTTTATTCAACTAGGCAATAAAGTAGTAAACAAAACACTTATTCAAAATATTTGCTAATTTTTTTCAAAGACAATTGTGATAGACTTGTGGACATGCATGTCAAAATCAGTTATTAATTAAATAGGAAGTAATTCAAAAACTAGTCCCAAATTTTTTGTTTTCTCTCGTGAATCAATATGTATGATTAGTTTTTTCTTAACAAATATTCTTTCGTTTTGTAAAGGCACTCAAAAAAATTTTTTATTTTTCTTAAATATGATATTAAAATTTCAAGAGGTGAAATATACTATGACCTATGATTATTTGAGAAATTTACTTCGCCCCCGTTTAAAAGGTTTTAGTGATACTGAAAAAATTATTGCTGAATATTTTATTCAACTAGGCAATAATGTTGTAAACAAAACACTTTCAAATATATCGGAGGATATTGGTGTCTCCGAATCAACAATTTTTAAATTCGTTAAAAAAATTGGTTTTGAGGGTTTTCAAGACTTTAAAATTACTGTTGCCTCAAATTTTCGTACAAACGAAGAACGTAGCCAAGAGATTGTCGTTTTCCCTGATATTAGTAAATCCGATTCTCCTTATGTTATTGCACAAAAAATTGTAAATTCAAATAAAGGGCTATTAGAACACTTACTTCATTCTTTGAATGAAGAGCAACTAAATCAAGCATTGAACTTAATCTACCCGGCAAAATGCATTCACTTTTTTGGTCAAGGGGCTTCATCTGTCATTGCCCTTGATACTTACCATAAGTTTTTACGAACAAAATTTCATTGTAATTATGTTTCCGACTTACACATGCAGCTAAGTTATGCAACAAAATTAGGACCCGATGATTGTGTCTTCCTATTTTCACACTCAGGAGAGACATTTGAAACCATCCAAATAGCAAAAATTTTGAGAAATAACCAAGCGAAAATTATTGCATTAACAGGAAATTATGATTCGGAGTTAGTCAAACTCTCGGATACTTCTTTTGTTGTTTATTCTGAGGAATCTGCTTTTCGATCGGAAACATTAACTGCACGTATTCTTTATCTGACTCTTATTGATATTTTATATGTGTCAGTCATGTATCATGATGAAGAGAAAAATAAGAAGTCGCTCGAAAATATACGAAAAGCTCTATATATTACAAAAAAGCGTGGTGTACAAGAATGACAATTAAAGCAATCGTATGTGATATGGATGGAACACTCCTTACTTCCGAAAATAACATACCACCGAAAACATTCCGTAAGTTGATTGAGTTACAAAAGAAGGGAGTTAAGCTCATATTGGCCAGTGGTCGTAGCTATCTTAGATTACTTCCAGATGCGTTAAAACTTGATATGGATAAATATGATGGACTTTTGATTGACGTAAACGGTACTTCCATCTATCATGTTAAAACCGCTAAACGTACTCGAATTAGTATTTTAGACACTTCTAATATTCATGAAATTAATAATTTCTTTTCTTTATTTAATGTAGAAATGCAGTACAGTCAAGATGATACCATTTATACTTATTTACCTGAATCAATTTATAATATCAAACGTAACATTCGAGCGGAAATGCGACTTCCTGAAGATTACCCATGGACAGGTGGTATGTATAGCTGGTTGTGTGACACTCGTGACGGATATCCAAATCAAATTTTGATTCGTGATTTGAAAGATTCACCTGATTTTTGTAATAAAATGTCTATTGTGCAAGACCCTCTTTATATGGAATTTGTCCGCCAAACATTAATAAACAATCCTTTTTATCATAGATATGAATTTGTTTTTTCCGATGAGAGAAAAATGGAAATAACAAACAAGGGGATTTCAAAAGGTAAAGCATTAGATATTATTATGGATAAATACGAGATTCGTGATGATGAAATAATTGTATTTGGCGATAGTGAAAATGATATATCTATGTTCAACAGAAAAAAATATTCCATCGCTATGGCAAATGCTCTTCCTAATGCAAAACAGAATGCCAATTACATTACCGACAATAATAATCAGGAAGGAATTTTTAATATGTTAATCCGTTTGGAAAAGGAGGGGTTATTTGAAGAAGGGGGTTTTGACATTGAATCCGGACGGAAGTAAATCAGTAAATAGTTTAATGGGTAAAAGAAATAATCATCAAACTATAAACAGTCAAGAATCTTTAAATGGTATATATAGATAAGAACATTGTTGTACATGAAGGACAACTTGATTATTTATACCATGTACTAGTTGATTTAATGAGACATATCTTCCACTAAATTTCCAAATGAGGTTTCTGATTATAGTTACAATAATGTAGAGGGCGTTTCAAGTTGTATATGGAAGGAATAATAAAACAGTATTTACACTATTATTGCAGAAAAATATTATGGACACCATACTTCTAATTGGATGGTGTCCATAATTGATTTTAATTTTTTAAAGCCCAAATTTCTCCACTATTGTACTAAAATCCCAATTTATATTTTTTTGATTTTCCCTCTTTTGCTTATCAATCACATCAACAAGATATTTCATTTCCAATTCCAAACTTATTATGGTAAGAAAATAAATTTAGTTCTATAATGGTCATTAGTAAAATTTTTTTGATATAAAGATTTTCATATCCACACCATGGAATTGGAGGACAACATGAAAAAGGTTTTACAAATGGCCAGTGCATTTATCGGGATTATCATTGGTGCCGGTTTTGCTTCCGGTCAAGAGATATTACAGTACTTTGTCAGCTTTGGAT
>Ga0207789_1000634_pt1 | contig 11130 bp, 10 predicted proteins | sample HigsolmetaGSP12D_FD_184840 | JGI IMG/M metagenome (GOLD analysis project Ga0207789, IMG submission 184840) | High solid enriched microbial communities from the Joint BioEnergy Institute, USA - SP1-2-D (SPAdes) | ecosystem: Engineered > Bioreactor > SSF (Solid state fermentation) > Aerobic >...
GTCATCCAGCCGGGCGAAACCATGCTGAACAGCCTGAATGAAGAGGAAATTAAAGAACTGCTAGGCATGTAAAGAAAATGCTGATGCGTTTGCATTTACGGCCTGGTGGGGACCGGTATGTAAGGAGGCTTTGAACATTCAAAGATCGGCATTTCTGAAAATCCAAGCAGCTGGCCAAGAATTGAAACTTTGGGACTTTCAGCAAGGATAGCAAGGATGCTTCAGGTTTCCCGATTACGGGAAGCCTTTGCTGACGCCCTAAACAAAGTTTTCGCAGCTTTCAGCAAGGATGCTTCAGGCCTCCCGATTGCGAGGCTTTCCCTTCCCCGGGAGATGGCTGGGTGTATAAAAGAGAATTTGCGCATACCTGGTTGGAGCTTTCCCAGCCTGGTGGCGACCGATATGTAAGAAAACCCCCCGCGGTTATTTGGCTGCGGGGGGTTTTTGGGATGGGAGGGGCGGTTAATAAATGGAAATTTTTATTTTTATTCAAAAAGTAATTCCGATTATTGTTATATAATGGAGGATGAAAGGAGGAAAATCATGGAGTACATTGCGCATATTCGGGAAAGCGACAAGAAGGTACAGACAGTTGAAGAACACTTATTGGCAGCAAAGGAATTAGCTGAAACTTATGGAGAAAAGATTGGTGTGAAGCACATAACCGGGCTTGCTGCTCTGCTTCACGATCTGGGGAAATATACAAGTGCATTCCGCAATTATGTTTTGGAAGCGGTAAACAACCCTGATCATCCGCCAAAAAGAGGAAGCGTAGACCATTCTACCGCCGGAGGAAAGCTTTTATTCAAAATGTTCCATTCAGGAAAAGCCAGCCCTCATAAAGCATTATTAGCTGAAATTGTGGGTAATGCAATCATTTCTCACCATTCTTATTTGCAGGATTTTATCAGCCCGGAAATGGACCTAAAGTATTTAAACAGAGTTGATAGTAAGGAAATTGACGAATTTGAAACGGCAAAAGAAAATTTCTTTGAAAAAGTCATGAGCCCAACACGCTTTTCCAGTTATGTAAATCAGGCTGAAATTGAATTGAAGAACTTTATTATGAAAGACGCATCGAAAACGCTCACACATAAGATGATGTTTTTAACGAAGTATATTTTCAGTGCATTAATTGATGCTGACCGGACGAATACGAGATTGTTTGAGGAAAATAAACCAGAAAAAGAACAATTTTCGGTTTCAAAGTTGTTTAATCAATACTATGAAAAACTGTTACTTACTTTAGACAGTTATAAGGAAAACTCGAGCGCTAATGCCCGTATCAATCGATTAAGATCCGAAATGTCCGAGCAATGCGATGCCTTTGCCGAGAAACCGTCTGGTATTTATACGCTTTCGATCCCGACAGGAGGAGGAAAAACTTTTGCCAGCCTGCGATACGCATTAAAACATGCCCAACTTTATAACAAAAAGCGTATCATTTATATCGTGCCTTTTACAACAATTATCGAACAAAATGCTGAGGAAGTGCGGAAAGTTTTGCAAGACGATGTAAATATTCTTGAGCATCATTCAAATGTCGTCGAAGATGCTGATGAGAATGATGAACAACAGGACGGAATAATGAGTGTGCAGCAAAGACTGAAACTTGCAAAGGATAATTGGGATGTTCCGATCATTTTTACCACGATGGTGCAATTTTTAAATGTATTTTATGCGAAGGGAAGTAGAAATATTAGACGCCTTCACAATATGAGTGAAGCGGTGCTAATCTTTGATGAAGTGCAAAAAGTTCCGGTGCCTTGCATTTCCTTATTCAATGAAGCACTAAATTTTTTAAAAACATATTGCCATTCCAGCATTCTGCTTTGTACGGCAACCCAGCCGGCATTAAATTATGTTGAACATCAATTACAGGTCAGCCCAAATCCGGAGATTATCCGTGGTCTGGATAACGTAATAGACGCCTTTAAAAGAGTTGAAATTGTTGACAGGGCAACTGATGAAACCTTTAACACCGAAAAGCTTGCAAACTTTATTGAGAAAAGAATGACGGAGGTTTCCAGTGTTCTGGTTATATTGAATACCAAGGGTGTTGTAAAAAAATTATATGAACATTTAAATTCAAACGATAATAATATCAACATTTTCCATTTAAGTACGTCTATGTGTGCAGCCCACCGTAATCAAATTTTAGAAGAGGTAAGGCACTGTCTGGATGCCGGTAAAAAAGTAATATGTGTAAGCACCCAATTAATTGAGGCGGGTGTTGATGTGAGCTTCGAGTGTGTCATCCGTTCCTTAGCCGGTCTGGATTCAATTGCACAGGCGGCAGGACGTTGCAATCGGCATGGAGAGAAAGAGACCGGTTTTGTATATGTGATCAACCATGAAGAAGAAAATTTAAGCAGGCTTCCGGAAATAAAAAAGGGAAAAGAGACTTCAAAGCGAATTTTTATCGATTTAAAAAATACACCATCTATCTATAATGGAAATGTTCTGTCTATCCAAGCAATGGAAAAATATTTTAAAGAGTTTTATACAGCGTTTGATGCAAATTTAGATTACAATGTTCCGTCTCTTCAGAAGAATATGGTGGAAATGTTAACAACTGATCCCAACAACTATAGTTATGTGAGGGCTTATTGCAGTAATACGAAAAAGAAGTATCCCTTGTTCTTAAGCAGCAGTTTTTATACAGCTGCAGAAAAATTTCGTGTGATAGATGATAAGACAACTTCCGTTATTGTTCCATTTGGGAAAGGAAATGACGTAATAGCCGAATTAAGCAGCAACGCAACCATTGAAGATCTCAGCAAACTCATGAAAAAGGCACAACAGTACACTATTAACCTTTACAGCCAGGAACTTGGAAAGCTTGAAAGAAATGGCGGAATCATAAGTTTGTTTGACGGTAAAATATTGGCTCTCAAAGAAGGTGCATATGATCATGAATTCGGTTTGAATGTGGAGAATGACAGCGAATTGGATTTTTTGTCAATTTAAAAACCTATCATAACAGATAGGTTTTTAAATCATATAATATATATTTCAATCCGCGCTTTACCAGCGACTATATTATCATAACACAAAAAGGGAAAGAAAAATTTTTTCATATAATATATAATTAATTATTGACTTAAAAAAAGGCACATTGTATACTGAATTTATCAAAACAGCCAAAAAATGAGAGGAGGGGAAAAATGAGGAATTCTATTGAATTTGAGGTATATGGCAAATATGCTTTGTTTACTGATCCGTTGACAAAAATGGGAGGTGAAAAATTATCCTACCAAATACCTACCTACCAAGCGCTAAAGGGGATAGTCGAATCGATCTATTGGAAACCCACTATTCTAATGGTAATTGATGATTTGCGTGTCATGAATCCTATCAAGATGGAGTCTAAGGGTGTCAGGCCGATTGAATACAACGGCGGCAATACACTGGCAAATTACACATATTTGCGTGATGTGCGTTACAAAGTGAGGGCACATTTCGTCTTTAACCCGCACAGGCCGGATTTGGCATTTGATCGTAACGAACATAAACATCATAATATTCTGAAACGATCCTTGAAAGCTGGGGGAAGAAGAGACATTTTCCTTGGCGCCCGGGAGTGCCAGGGTTATGTGGAACCCTGTGTATTCGAGGAAGGTGAGGGTTACTATGACCAAACAGAAGAAGTGTATTTTGGAACAATGGTTCACGGCATAAATTATCCAGATGAAACCGGCCGTAATGAAATGGAAGTCAGATTGTGGAACCCTGTTATGAAAAATGGTGTAATCCATTTTATCCGGCCGGACGAGTGTAAACTGGTGAGAACAGTTGCAGAAATGGAAATGAAAGCCTTTACCAAGGATAATGTGGAGTCTGCCGATGTGCTTTTAAAAGAACTAGAGAGGGGAGGGGAATTGTGAGTGAGCTGGTTACTAAACTTATATGAGACTTATCAAGCGAATGAAGAGCAAGTCGGAAAAATTGAAAAGAAAAGAAATGATCAGGAGTACACGCTCCTCCCGATATCACACACCACGCAAACTGCACATTTAGAAGTACAGGTAACGGAAGATGGAAATTTTTATTATGCGGAGGTGATATCTGATAAAAAGGATGCGATTACGTTAATCCCATGTACAGAAGAATCATCCAGCCGTGCCGGTTCAAAAATAGCGCCTTACCCATTGCATGATAAATTGATTTATGTAGCCGGCGACTTTGTGGCTTATGGAGGAAAAATAAAAAAGGAAGAGCCTTTCCCTTATTATATTCAACAATTGGGTGAGTGGGCAAATTCTCCGTTTAGTAATGCGAAAGTGCAGAGTATCTATGCATATTTAAAAAAGAAACAGTTAATCCACGATCTTGTGGAAGCGGGAATTTTGTTTTTGGATAATAACGGACAGCTAATTGACAAATGGGACAGTAAGTATGGTGATAAGCCTCCATTATATTCAACAGTTACAGGGAGCGTTGAGAGCGCTTTTGTAAGGTTTACTGTTTATTCGCCTGAAAAAATTCTGATCAAAGTATGGAAAGATCCGGAAGTGTATGAATCATTTATAAAATTTTATAATCAACATTTAAGTGACCGAGATCTTTGTTATGTAACGGGTGAATTTTTGCCAAGCACAGAAAGGCATGCTAATAAAATCAGAAATTCCGGAGATAAAGCTAAACTGATATCTGCGAACGACTCAAGCGGGTTTACGTACAGAGGAAGATTTACTGAAAGCAAACAAGTGGCAAGTATTAGTTATAAAGCATCGCAAAAAGCACATAATGCGCTGAAATGGTTGATCAACAGGCAGGGGAAAATAATCGATAACAGAGTATTTCTTGTATGGGAAAACGGCGGAAATGAAGTTCCATCTGTTACCGAAGATTCATATGACATTACCAGTCTTGATCCTTTTGCAAATGGGAGCAATCCAAAAATAGCTTTTACAAACCAGGAATTTGCACGTGAATTTTCTAAGGCAATGGATGGATATAAAAGCAATCTTTCGACTGAAGCCAGTATTAATATTCTGGTTTTAGACTCGGCAACAACTGGAAGAATGGCTGTCCTTTATTATCGAAATTTAAATAAAGAGATTTATTTTAAAAATTTAGTGAAATGGCATACAACTTGTGCCTGGCTCCACCGTTATCGAAAAAATGAGGACAACCAACCGATTTCATTTTTCGGTGCACCTTCGACAAAAGATATCGCGTTCGCAGCGTATGGTCCAAATGCAAGTGATAAAGTTGTAAAGGGCTTAATGGAAAGAATGCTTCCGTGTATTGTGGAAGGGAGAAGAATCCCAACAGATATTGTCAGAAGTGCCCTTCGGCGTGCATCTAATCCGGTCGCTTTGGAAAAATGGGAATGGGAAAAAACATTAAGCATTGCTTGTGCACTTATTAATAAAGAGGAGGGATATAATTTGGCACTTGATAAAGAAAATACCAACCGCGATTATTTATTCGGAAGGTTGCTCGCAATTGCGGATGTACTAGAACGAAACGCTTTGGATTCCAGTGAAAATCGGGCCACCAATGCTGTCCGATATATGAATGCATTTTCACAGCATCCTGCACGAACTTGGGGAACGATTCAGGCCAGTTTGCAGCCATATCAAGTCCGTCTGGGAAAAAAAGGGACGTACTACGCCATGTTAATAGATGAAGTCGCTTCTAAACTTAAATATGAAGATTTTAATGACAGGCCTTTATCGGGTAAGTTTTTGCTCGGCTTTTATAGCCAGCGCTATGATTTATATCAGAAGAAAGAAACCAATACTGTGGGACAAACTAAAGAATAAAAAGATTGAGAGGAGACTAAACTATGTCAGCTTTAGATCATAAAATTGATTTTGCCGTTGTGTTGTCTGTTACAAAAGCGAACCCGAATGGTGACCCGTTAAATGGGAATCGTCCGCGCCAAAATTATGATGGTTACGGGGAAATTTCTGATGTTGCGATTAAACGCAAAATCAGAAACCGTCTACAAGACATGGGCGAATCAATTTTTGTGCAATCAAACGATCGAAAAAATGATTCGTACAACAGTTTAAAAGAACGGGCGGATGCGAATCCGGAATTGAATAAGATTTTTAAGTCCAAAGACGGATCAGGTGAAACTTTTGCTGCTATCGCATGCCAAGAGTGGATTGATGTCCGCAGTTTCGGCCAAGTATTTGCATTTAAAGGATCCGGCAATAAAGGTGTATCTGTAGGGGTAAGAGGCCCTGTTTCAATCCATACTGCTACCAGTGTATCCCCAATTGATATTACAAGCATGCAAATTACCAAAAGTGTAAACTCTGAGCCTGGTAAAGACCGGGGTTCCGACACTATGGGAATGAAACACCGCGTAGACTTTGGTGTCTATGTATTTTATGGAAGTATCAATCCACAGTTGGCCGAAAAAACAGGATTTTCAAATGAGGATGCCGAGAAAATTAAGCAGGCCTTGGTCACGTTATTTGAAAATGATGCTTCTTCTGCACGTCCTGAAGGGAGCATGGAAGTCAAAAAAGTATATTGGTGGGAACACCAGTCCAAATTGGGTCAGTATTCGTCGGCGAAAGTGCATCGGTCATTAGCTGTTACACCACTTGTGGATAATCCTAAAACGTTTGAGGACTATGAAATTACTTTAAATGAATTGAGCGGTTTAAAGGTTGACGTCATCGATGGCATTTGATGAAGATGAATACTTAATGTTGTCGGGTATTCAACATTTTCAATTTTGCAAGCGGCAATGGGCATTGATTCATATAGAGCAAGCGTGGGAAGAAAATGTAAGAACGGTTGAGGGGCAAAATATCCATCAAAAAACGGATAGCCCCTTTATCCGTGAAAAGCGAGGCAGTAAATTAATTGTCCGGGCAATGCCAATTAAATCAAATGAATTGAAATTGACTGGAATATGTGATGTTGTTGAATTTGTGAAGGATAAGAATGGCGTTGAAATTTATGGGAATGAAGGAAAATATATTCCTTATCCGGTTGAATACAAACGCGGCAAACCGAAAAAGAATGATTCGGATATTTTACAGCTTGTTGCGCAGGCGATGTGTCTTGAGGAAATACTTCTATGTGAGGTTAACAAGGGCTATATTTTTTATAACGAAATCAAACGCCGGATTGAAATTCCGATAACCTTGGATGAAAAAAATAAAGTTAGAAAGATTGCTGCTGAGATGCAAGATTACTATCAACGCCGTTATACGCCAAAAGTAAAAACCGGCCCCTTCTGCAACCAATGTTCCCTCCAGAATATTTGTTTGCCGAATATCATTCGTAAACGTGCTGTTTCCAGTTATATAGAAGGGAAGATAAATGAGTGAAAAAACTCCTGAACACTTTATTTATTACGCAGCCGGAAGTTTATTTATCCTTGGATGGAGACAATATTGTGCTTTTAAAAGAGAAGGAACAATTGGGGCGACTGCCACTGCACAATTTGGAATCGGTCGTTGCTTTTGGCTATACAGGGGCCAGCCCTGCCTTAATGGGGTATTGCGCCGAAAGGAATATTTCTCTCATTTTCTTTACAATGAATGGCCGCTTTCTTGCCAGAGTAATTGGTAAAAGCAGGGGAAATGTTGTTTTGCGAAAAAAACAATACCGTATCTCAGATGATGAAATCGCTTCGGTTCAAATTGCCAGGAATTTTATTATCGGGAAGATATACAACCAAAAATGGATTCTTGAAAGAATGACAAGAGATTATCCGTTGCGTATTGATGTTACGCAATTTAAGGATGTTTCCCGGTTTTTATCCGCCATTATCAAACAGGTCAGACTATGCGATAGTTTAGAAACATTGAGGGGGTTAGAAGGACAGGCTGCCATCAATTACAATAAATTATTTGACCAAATGATTCTACAGCAAAAAGATGATTTTTTCTTTCATCACCGTTCACGCCGGCCGCCTTTGGATAACGTGAACGCCATGTTGTCCTTTGCTTATACATTACTGGCAAATGACACAGCTTCCGCACTGGAAGGAGTAGGTCTTGATGCCTATGTTGGATTTATGCACCAAGACAGACCGGGCAGGGTTTCACTTGCTCTGGACTTAATGGAAGAATTAAGAGGTGTGTATGCGGACCGTTTTGTACTTTCATTAATCAATACCAAGGTAATCAATAAAGATGATTTTTTAAAAAAGGAAAATGGAACCGTCATTATGACAGATGAAGCAAGAAAAAAGTTTCTAAAAGCTTGGCAAAATAAAAAACAGGAAAAGATTACTCATCCGTTTCTTGGAGAAAAGATTTCATGGGGACTGGTTCCCCATGCACAAGCTCTGTTGTTGGCCCGGTTTTTAAGAGGAGATTTAGATGAGTATCCTCCTTTTCTGTGGAAGTAGGTGGAAAATTTTGCTTGTTGTCATTACTTATGATGTGAGTACTTTGACCGGAGCAGGGCAGAAGAGGTTAAGAAAAGTAGCGAAAGTTTGTCAAAACTATGGCCAGCGTGTCCAGAATTCCGTTTTTGAGTGTTTCGTTGATGCAACACAATTTGCCTCTTTGAAGATTGAACTGTCTAATATTATTGACCCAGATGAAGATAGCCTGAGATTTTATCAGTTGGGAAACAACTATAAAAATAAAGTAATGCATATCGGGGCAAAACCATCTTTGGATTTAGAAGACCCCTTGATCTTTTAGTGCGAAGGTGTAGTGCACACGATTTTCCCGTGTGTTCGCACCAATATGCTAACCAATATTTTACATATATTGGTTAAATGTGGAAAAATAGTCCTTTGTTTATCAGAGGAAATGGCGAAATTTGGTTGTTTTAAAAACGTACATTCGCCTTTTTGACCAAATTCCGCTGTCGCTCCCTACATGGGGGCGTGGATTGAAATAAAACGGGCGATATATGCCGCAAAGTAGGCGAGCGTCGCTCCCTACATGGGGGCGTGGATTGAAATTTATATCGCGAAGATTATTATGACCGTGATACGGTCGCTCCCTACATGGGGGCGTGGATTGAAATAATATCCGCCAACTGCGCGGTAACGTCCGCATGGTCGCTCCCTACATGGGGGCGTGGATTGAAATAACGATTGTAAGGCAAAGGACTAATGTTATCATGTCGCTCCCTACATGGGGGCGTGGATTGAAATGGCTTGTCGTATAGTATCTCCATCAAGCGCGCTGGTCGCTCCCTACATGGGGGCGTGGATTGAAATCGCGATAGCCTTGTCGATATACCATTTCGCTTTGGTCGCTCCCTACATGGGGGCGTGGATTGAAATGAAGGCATCACGAAAGTGCTGCGGAATGAACTCGAGTCGCTCCCTACATGGGGGCGTGGATTGAAATATTGAGCAAAGCGATAGCAAAGGCGTGCTGTTCTGTCGCTCCCTACATGGGGGCGTGGATTGAAATATATACGCTTGCGCCTTACGAAGCCATTACGAAGGTCGCTCCCTACATGGGGGCGTGGATTGAAATGCAAAGTACGGGATTAACGGCATCTGGGACGCAGACGTCGCTCCCTACATGGGGGCGTGGATTGAAATCATACTTGAAAATAGAAGGATTATCATTGAAAATGTCGCTCCCTACATGGGGGCGTGGATTGAAATCTGTACTGAATCATTACGACAATCGAAACAATCAGGTCGCTCCCTACATGGGGGCGTGGATTGAAATCGTCCAGGGCTCGACTTCGACGACCGCCTGCCGTGTCGCTCCCTACATGGGGGCGTGGATTGAAATGCTCTGTATCGCTTAATTCGTCTACTTCTTCAAACGTCGCTCCCTACATGGGGGCGTGGATTGAAATCCGCCTAGATGCCATTAACGAGCAGCGAATAGACGTCGCTCCCTACATGGGGGCGTGGATTGAAATTGATCATCCTGAGGAACGAATATGGGAGAACAAAGTCGCTCCCTACATGGGGGCGTGGATTGAAATATAAAAGTTACGTATGGTATCGTCAATCTACATCGTCGCTCCCTACATGGGGGCGTGGATTGAAATAAACGCGGTGGATTTGCAACATATGAAAGAGCGGTCGCTCCCTACATGGGGGCGTGGATTGAAATTATCACCGGCCAGGGCGCCGACTTAATGATCATGTCGCTCCCTACATGGGGGCGTGGATTGAAATAGCATGCGCCGTCCGACCGTCCAATGTTGTCCCCGTCGCTCCCTACATGGGGGCGTGGATTGAAATCTGTACCTGCGGCATACTGCGGAATAGATCTTAGTCGCTCCCTACATGGGGGCGTGGATTGAAATTGTTGACCATAGTTCAGATTTTACAAAATTTGCCAGTCGCTCCCTACATGGGGGCGTGGATTGAAATTGTCCAGTCGTCTCCGTCGTGGTGCGCTGCTATCGTCGCTCCCTACATGGGGGCGTGGATTGAAATGACTGGGGCTACCGAGCGCGGTGGCTACCCGATAAGTCGCTCCCTACATGGGGGCGTGGATTGAAATACCATCAGTGCGTCAGTCACCCGGCTGAACCTTTGTCGCTCCCTACATGGGGGCGTGGATTGAAATATCGTTTGATAGAAAGATAGGGGTAGGCCATCGTGTCGCTCCCTACATGGGGGCGTGGATTGAAATGCGTGAAACAATTGAAGGACGCGACGGTTTTATGTCGCTCCCTACATGGGGGCGTGGATTGAAATTAGGCGTGGGCCCTTTGTGTTAACCAGAAACCCAGTCGCTCCCTACATGGGGGCGTGGATTGAAATGCGGAGATAGAATGATCTTGTATAAGCAGTCAAGGTCGCTCCCTACATGGGGGCGTGGATTGAAATCGTTTGCTGTATTTGCGATCCCTAGGATCATCAAGTCGCTCCCTAATGAATACTTGCTGAGCAAACCAGACAAAGCCTTGTATCTGGTTCGCTCAGCCGCAAATCTGGTTGATGCCGCCTTCTTTGTTCCTTCCATCAACCTTAGACCCGAAAAGTGGCGCTGAACGCGCAGATACCAGTGACAAACCCTTTTTGTAAAGTAACTCTTGTTTTTATAGTTCCTGGAACCGGGACCAGGGCTTTCCTTATTCAGCAGCCCCCGATTATGTATTTCTGTCATCCTCGTCGTCCAGTTCCCTGATCAAATTCCAAGTCTGATAAATCCGGTTTGCCATTTTCTCAGGATCTTTCAGCATCATTTGATATAAATCCGGCTCATGGCT
>Ga0207789_1000636_pt1 | contig 11098 bp, 10 predicted proteins | sample HigsolmetaGSP12D_FD_184840 | JGI IMG/M metagenome (GOLD analysis project Ga0207789, IMG submission 184840) | High solid enriched microbial communities from the Joint BioEnergy Institute, USA - SP1-2-D (SPAdes) | ecosystem: Engineered > Bioreactor > SSF (Solid state fermentation) > Aerobic >...
GAACACGTTCGCTCACTCCATCTGCAAGGTTTTTTGCCAATTTTCTATGTTTTCCTTGCAGATAAATTCGACAAAAGTAGCTCAAATCCCTTGTGGAATAAGGATTTTTTGTTCGTTCAGCAAGCCCTAATTATATTGTTATAAAATGATTGAATCGATCGAAATTCATGCTAATAATGAGAGAGAGGCAAAAGAGGAAGAAACGTGGGACGCAAGGTGATTGTCATCGGCGAATTGAATGCCGATCTGATTTTCTCGGGCCGACGTCTGTTTCCGCGCCGCCCGGTCTACACTGGAGGAAGAAGCTGCGCGGCGGAACGGCTTGCGGACCGCCGGCGCTGCGGAAACTTCGATCCGTCGCGCGGCGTAAATAGATCGACAGCCTTATCCGAAAGCGCGGCTTTTTTGGCGGCTGTGGTATGATAGGCTAAAAGGAGGGAAACCCCATTGGCGCAGGTGAAAATTTACGGTATCCGCGAACGTCTGCGGTCCTTCCGCGAGACGCTGTCCGACATTGTCCACCAATGCCTGGTCGAAGCGTTCGGCATTCCGGAAGACGAGCGGTTCCAGCGGTTTATCGGATTGGAGAAGGAGGACTTCCTGTACCCGGCGAACCGCTCCGAGCACTTCGTGATCATCGAGATCATGCTGTTCGATGGCCGCTCCGCCGAAGAGAAGAAGAACCTGATCCGCTTGCTGTATGAGAGAACCGGCGCTTTCGGCTTGTCCGAGAACGACCTGGAAATCGTCCTGATCGAGTCGCCGCGCGGCAACTGGGGCATCCGCGGCGTTCCGGGGGACCAGATCGACTGGTCCCATCGGATCGACGTCTAGAAAACCAAAAAGGATAGGAACGGGAGAGAGGAGCTGGGCGTTTGATTCGCGCGATTGTGTTTGATTTTGACGGAACGATTGTCGATACCGAGTCGGCGTCCTACGAGGCGTTTCGCGGCATATTCGCGGAACATGGCCTGGAGCTGCCGCTGGAGCGCTGGGCGCTCGGCATCGGGACCTGGGGAGCGTACGATCCGTTTGCCGATTTGGAGGAAGGGCTCGGCCGGCCGGTCGACCGCCGCGCCGTCCGCGAGCGGTTCGAGGCCGAGATGGCCGAGCGGATTCGCAGCCTGGAACTGCGGCCGGGCGTGGCCGACACGCTGGAGGAGGCGCGCAGCCGCGGTATGCGGCTGGGGCTGGCGACCAGTTCTTACCGCGGATCGGTGGAGCCGCATTTGAAGGAACTGGGATTGCTCGGCTACTTCGAAGCGGTCCATACCGCCGACGACGTCGCCAGAGTGAAGCCCGATCCCGCCTTGTACCGGCTGGCGCTCGCTTCGCTTGGCGTCGCGGGCCGGCAAGCGGTCGCGGTCGAGGATTCGCTGAACGGCCTGCGGGCGGCCAAGGCGGCCGGTCTGTACGGGCTGGCGGTGCCGAACGAGCTCACGGCGTTCATGGACTTCTCCGAAGCGGACCTGGTGCTGTCCTCGCTCGCCGAGCAGCCGCTGGGCGAATGGATCAGCCGCCTCGAAGGGCGCGGGCATTCATCCATATAAATGAAGACGAACCGAACCCCGCCGGAAGACCGGCGGGGTTTTCTAAACGCGCGGGACGGCTGCCCAAGTGCGGAATGAGTCTGCGCGGCTTCGGAGTTTGCGGCGTTACTTGAACTGCCGAAGGAATTGCACGGCCTTGGCGATGTCCGCCTCGGGATTGTCGCCGACTTCCCGTTCGATCGTCAGGTAGCCCGTATAGCCGATGTCCGAGAGCGCCTGCAAGTACGCCGGCCAGTCGACGCCGCCTTCGCCGAGCGGCACTTCGCGGAAGTATTCGCCCGATTCGCCTTGTTCGGCCAGCTTGTCGTGGTCCATCGGCTCGTAGCCGAGCGCCCCGTAGATGTTGCGCGGATCGGTCTCGCGGAGGCGTATTCCGTCCTTGGCGTGGGTGTGGACGATGTAATCGCGCAACGTATGCACGCCTTGCACCGGATCGTCGCCCGTCACCATCACCATGTTGGCCGGGTCGAAGTTGACGGAGACGCCTTTGGTGCTGAGCGTATCGAGGAAGCTCTTCAGCCGCGCCGCCGTTTCCGGTCCGGTCTCGATCGCGAAGTAGGCGTTCAGGCTGCTCGCGTAGCGGCTGAGTTCCTCGCAGGCCGCCTGCATGGTGGCGTAAACTTCGCTGCCTGGATCTTCCGGCACGATGCCGATGTGCGTCGTGACGACGTTCGCTCCGAGCTCCACGGCCAGATCGAGAATGCGCTTGGACTTTTCGATCTTCCACGGATTTTCCCGCTTGTCCTGGAAGCCGTGGCCGGCCAGGTCGCCGACCAGGGCGGAGATGCGCAGGCCGAGCGAGTCGAGCTCGTCGCGCAGTTCCTTCTTCCGGGCGGCCGTCAAGTTCGCCGGGTCCATCTCGCCGCTGACCGCGTAAATTTGCACGCCGTCGGCGCCGACCGCCCGCGCCTTGCGCAGCCCTTCGCTGACGCCGACGCGGAAGCTGTCCACGATGACGCCGATCGGGTTCGATATTTTGACCATTCGTTAAACCTCCTTCGGATCAAGCAAGAGGATGCCGAATCACCGTCAGGCTTCCGCCCAAAGCTTTTTCGCGTTGGCCAGACCGATGCGGGCGCCGAGACGGCAGTCCTCCATGCCTTCGAATTCGAGCGACAGGTAGCCGTCGAAGCCGGAGCCCTTGACGACGCGCAGCACTTCGAGCGCGTCGATGTCGCCGTGGCCGAAGATGGCGCCGCGCAGATGATTGCCCGCCGTCGTCGGGAACCAGCCTTCGCCCGGATGGCGGTACGACGGCCGCAGGTAGAAGTCTTTCAGGTGCACGATCGAAGCTTGCCCGATCGTGCGCTTGACGGCGGCGGCGGCGTTCTCGTCCGCGCACATGAAGTTGCCGACGTCGAGCGTCAGCTTGAAGTTGTCCCGGCCGACGGCGTCGATCAGGGTGAGAACGCGCTCGCTGCCCTGGATGAAGTAGCCGTGGTTTTCGAGGCTGGTGACGATGCCGAAGCCGGCCGCATAGTCGGCGACGCGGCGGCACGCTTCCGCCAGCTTCGGCAGCTCGCGCCGGAACCGCGCGGCCGAGACGTCGCTGCCGGAAGCGACGTCGTGGCGCATCCGCTTCGCGCCCAGCGCGCGGGCGATGTCCACTTCGCCCATGAGCCGCCGGATTTCGGCTTCCATGGCCGCCTCGTCTTCGACCGGAAAGTTGCCGCCGACCGCATAGTTGGAGATGTCCAGCCCCCGTTCGGCGGCTTTGGCGACGATCTGCCCGATAAGCTCCGGCGTCTGGTGCAGATCGAAGCCGATCGGCACGATCTCGACGTGCTCGCCTCCCTGATCGGCAATCCAGTCGATGACGTCGAGCACGGTCATCTCCCCGGATCGGATCGCGCCGAACAGGCTGTACGTGCTGATGCCCAGTTTCATATTCGCAATAAGCTCCTTTCTCCGGACGGTCGTCTCCTGAATGCCCGCCGCCGTTTAAGCCGGTGCAGCCCGGCGGTCCGGCCGGCGGGTGAGGCCGGCGGGTGAGGCCGCCCCTGACGCACGGCCGCCGGGTTACAGCCGAACTTCGCCGCCCTTCTCGGCGGATTCGTACACGGCGCGCAGCATCTTCATCACTTCGACGCCGTCCTCCACGGGGCTGATCGGCTCCTTGCCCTCCAGCGCGCACTCCACGAAATGATCGATCTCGGCCTGGAACGCCCGCTTGAAGTCGAAGCCGCGGCTGTCGGTCTGCGGCGTGATGTTGACCATGATGTCGTGCTTCTCGGTCGCGATCGCCACCTCGGGATCGACCTCGAAGCCGCCGCGGGTGCCGAACACTTTGACGATCGATTCGTCTTTGAGCGCGTGCAGGCTGTAGCTGACGTCGACGAGCAGGGAGGCGCCGTTCTCGAAGCGGATCAGCGCGTTGGCCAGATCCTCCACCGTGTTGCGTGAAGGATCGTAGTCCGCCGCCTTGTAAAACGACTTCTCGCGGATGTTGGCGCGGTTGCCCAGCTTGACGTACGTGTTGCCGCTGACGGTGACCGGCTTCGGCTTGCCCATCAGGTACCAGACGAGGTCGATGACGTGCACGCCGATGTCGATCAGCGGACCGCCGCCGGAGCGGCTCTTGTCCGCGAACCAGCCGCCGGGATTGCCGAGCCGGCGCAGAATGGACGCCTTCGCGTAATAGAGATCCCCGAACTCGCCCAGATCGGCGAACCGGCGCAGCATTTGCGCGTTCGGGTCGTACCTGCGGACGAAGCCGACCTGCAGGATCCGGTCCGTCGCCCGCACCGCTTCCTGAATGCGGAGCGCTTCTTCGACGGTCAGGCTGAGCGGCTTCTCGACGAGCACGTGCTTGCCTGCCCGGATGGCGGCGATGCTGATTTCCGCATGCGTGTAGTTCCAGGTGCAGATGCTGACGGCATCGATGCCCGGATCGGCCAGCAGCTCGCGGTAGTCCTGGTAGCTGCGCTCGGCGCCGTAACGCTTGGCGACTTCCGCGGCCCGCGTCCCGACCTGGTCGCACACCGCCGCCAGCGTGACGGACGGATTGTTCTGGTAGGCGTCCAGGTGCGACTGGGAGATCGAGCCGGTGCCGATGACGCCAACCCTCAATTTTCCTGCCAATTTCGTTCGCTCCTTCCGGTATCCTTTTCCCAACAGGTACTATAAAATGAAAAGAGACGCAAAACCATGAACGGCTGTGCGATTCTTTTGTAAAATTGTGCGATCGGAAGGTGAAATCCATGGAGAAGTCTCCCGTGCTCCGCGAGGAAATGGATATGCCGAACCCGCTGTTCCCAATCAAGATCCATCATTGCCGCTTCCGGAAAACCGGCGTCACGACGTTTCCGCACCATTGGCACGAGCATCTGGAGTTTCTGTACGTCGTCGAAGGCGAGGCGCGCTTCTCCTGCAACTCGGAAAGCTACGACGTTAGCCCGGGCGAGATGATCGTCGTCAACAGCGCCGACCTCCATCACGGGATCAGCTTGTCCGACCAGCTCTTCTACTACGCGGTCATCGTCGATCCGGCGCTGCTGCACAGCCGCACCGTCGACGCGGTGGAAACCAAGTTCACGATGCCGATCGCGCAGGGGCGCATCCGGTTCGCCAACCGAATCGCGGACGATCCCGACGTCCGCGAAAGTCTCGTCGCGCTGATCGACGAATTCAACGGCCGCGCCTACGGCTATGAGCTGGCGGTGAAGGCGTGGCTGTACCGGCTGCTGACCGGGCTGCTCCGCCGCCACGCCGCCGTGACGCTGTCGCCGGAGCAATATTCGTCCCGCCTGCGCCGGCTCGAGCGGCTGGACCCGGTGTTCCGCCACATTGAAGAGCATTACGCCGACAAAATCACGGTGGACGAGCTGGCGTCGATCGCGCGCATGAGCCGCTTCCACTTCGGGCGCGTGTTCAAGGAGCTGACGAACCGCTCGGTCACCGACTACCTCAACTTCGTGCGCATCAACAAATCCGAGTACGACCTGCGCCATTCGGAGAAGACGATTACGGAAATCGCGCTGGAAAACGGGTTTGGCGACGTGTACTACTACAGCCGACTGTTCAAAAGCTACAAAAACGTCACTCCATCCTCCCTGCGAAAAGGCGCCGATCGGCAATAGCCGGCCGAAGCGGGCCCAAAGGTACGTACAAGTTCCGGGGATATGCTATACTAGGCCTATCTTGATGCATGAGGTGAACGGATTGAATTCGTCGTCCCCGAAATATTTGCGGCTCAAAGAAGAGATCGTCTCCTGGATCGCCGCGGGACGGTACCGGCCGGGCGACAAGCTGCCGTCGGAGAACGAGCTGTCCGGGCGGTTCGGGCTGAGCCGCCAGACGGTGAGGCAATCGCTCGGGGAGCTGGTGCAGGAAGGCTGGTTGTCCCGCGAGCAGGGCAAGGGGACGTTCGTCGCCCGGCTGACCGAAGGCCGGCGCGCGGCTGCGGGCAGCCGCACCGTCGGTCTGATCACGACCTACATTTCCGACTACATCTTCCCGTCGATCGTGCGGGGCGTGGAGTCAGCGCTCAAGGACCGGGGCTACCGGCTGCTGTTGTCGAGCACCGACAATCGCAAGGACCGCGAGCGGGAGAGCCTGGAGACGATGCTGAGCCAGGGCGTGTCCGGCCTCATCGTGGAGCCGACCCGCAGCGCCGAGGGCAATCCGAACTTCGGCGCCTACATGGCGCTGCAATACCACGGCATTCCGCTGCTCATGATCAACGAGCAGTATCCGGATCTCGACTGCCCGTGCGTGAAGCTCGACGACGAAGCCGGCGGCCGGCTCGCCACCGACCATCTGCTGGAGCGCGGACACCGGCGCATCGCGGGCTTCTTCAAGACGGACGACCTGCAGGGCGTGCACCGGATGAAGGGATTCGTCAGAGCGTTCCGCGACCGGGGCCTGGCGGTCGATCCGGACGACATCGTGCGCTACTCGACCGAGGAGCGGGAGGAGCGGCCGCGGTCGGCGCTGCGCGAGCTGCTGCGGCGGCCGGAGCCGCCGACCGCCATCGTCTGCTACAACGACGAGTTGGCGGTCGCGCTGCTGGACGTCGTGCGGGAGGCGGGGCTGCGCGTGCCGGAGGATCTCGCCATCGTCGGCTACGACGACTCGTTCCTGGCGACGGCGACGGAGATCAAGCTGACGAGCGTCGTCCATCCGAAGGCGGAGATGGGGGAGAAGGCGGCCGGCCTGCTGCTCTCGATGCTGGAGAGCGGGGGGCGGCGCGAGGCGAAAGATTGGGTTTACGCGCCGAGCCTCGCGGTCCGGCAGTCGACGGCGGGGGCGGATTAGACCGGTACGTACATCTCCGTCGCGCCGACCGCCACAGCCGCAGCCGAGAGCGTTCGGCTGCAAAACCGGGCATCGCTTTTTTCCTCGACATACATGTACGTACAAGTGTATAATGGGAAGCGAAAAAAAGCGGCGCTGATCGCCGTATGGGCCGGCGCGGTTCATTTCCGCTGCGCGAAACGGAACGGAAGGGATGGATGGTTGATGCTGGAATCCTTGAAAGAAAGCGTTTGCCGAGCCAATCGGGAGCTGCCCGCCTACGGGCTCGTCACGTTCACCTGGGGCAACGTCAGCGGCTTCGACCGCAAGACCGGACTGATGGTCATCAAGCCGAGCGGCGTTCCCTATGAAGAGCTGAAGCCGGAGCAGATGGTCGTGGTGGATACGGACGGCCAAGTCGTCGAAGGAGATTTGCGCCCTTCGTCCGACACGCCGACGCACCTGGTGCTGTACCGGGCGTTCCCGGACATCGGCGGCATCGTGCACACGCACTCCTCCTGGGCGACCGTCTGGTCGCAGGCGGGGCAGGGCATTCCGGCGCTCGGGACGACGCACGGCGATTATTTCTACGGCACGATTCCGTGCACGCGCCCGATGACCCCGGAGGAAATTCAAGGCGCGTACGAGCACGAGACGGGCAATGTCATCGTCGAGACGTTTCGCGGGCGCGACCCGATGGCCGTGCCGGGCGTGCTCGTGTACAGCCACGCCCCGTTCGCCTGGGGCAAGGACCCGATGAACGCGCTGCACAACGCCGTCGTGCTGGAGGAAGTCGCGAAGCTGGCCTACCATACGCGCCAACTGAACGCGGGCATTCCTTCGATGCAGCAGGAACTGCTCGACAAGCACTACTTGCGCAAGCATGGCGCGAGCGCCTATTACGGCCAGCCCGGTCGGGACCATTGACCGCCGGCGGCACGCACGTGATTCCAATTTGAAGTGAACGGAGGCAGCGAACACGATGAGCAAAAAATATGCGATCGGCATCGATTACGGAACGCAGTCCGGGCGCGCGGTGCTGGTCGATCTGAGCGACGGGCGCGAGGTGGCCGACCATGTCACCCCCTATCCCCACGGCGTCATCGACGAGAAGTTGCCGGGCTCCGGCATCCCGCTCGGGCACGACTGGGCGCTGCAGCATCCGGACGACTATCTGGAGGTGCTGCGCAAGTCCGTCCCGGCTGTCCTGCAGGCGTCCGGCGTCGCGGCGGCGGACGTCATCGGCCTAGGCATCGACTTCACCGCCTGCACGATGCTGCCGGTCGACGAAGCGGGCACGCCGCTCTGCTTCAAGCCGGAGTGGCGGGACAACCCGCACAGCTGGGTGAAGCTGTGGAAGCATCACGCCGCGCAGGACGAGGCGGACCGTCTGAACGCGATCGCGGCGGCGCGCGGCGAGAAGTTCCTGCCCCGCTACGGCGGGAAAATTTCGTCCGAGTGGATGATCGCGAAGGTGTGGCAAATTTTGAACGAGGCGCCGGAGGTGTACGACGCGGCCGACCGGTTCACCGAGGCGACCGACTGGGTCATCTGGCAGTTGACCGGCCGGTTCGTGCGGAACAGCTGCACCGCCGGCTACAAGTCGATCTGGCACAAGCAGGAGGGGTATCCGAGCCGGGAGTTTTTCCGGGCGCTCGATCCCCGGCTGGAGCGCTTGACCGAGACGAAGCTGCGCGGCGACATCAAGCCGCTCGGCACGAAGGCGGGAGAAGTGACGCCGGAGATGGCGAAGCTGACCGGGCTTGCGCCGGGAACGGCCGTCGCCGTGGGCAACGTCGACGCGCACGCCGCGGTGCCCGCCGTCGGCGTCGTGAACGAAGGCAAGCTCGTCATGGCGATGGGCACGTCGATCTGCCACATGCTGCTCGGCACCGAGGAAGTGGCAGTTCCCGGCATATGCGGCGTCGTCGAGGACGGCATCATCGAAGGTTATAAAGGATACGAGGCGGGGCAGTCGGCGGTCGGGGACATCTTCGAATGGTTCGTTGAGGAAGCGGTTCCGGCTTACGTCAAGGAAGCGGCGGAGAAGGAAGGCGTCGGCGTCCACCAATGGCTGACCGAACGGGCCTCGCAGTACAAGCCGGGCCAATCGGGGCTGGTGGCGCTCGACTGGTGGAACGGCAACCGGTCCGTGCTCGTGGACACGAACCTGACGGGCGTCATCGTCGGGCTGACGCTTCTGACGAAGCCGGAGGAGATTTACCGCGCGCTGCTGGAAGCGACGGCTTACGGCACGCGGACGATCATCGACGCGTTCCAGAGCAGCGGCGTGCCGGTGAACGAAGTGTACGCCTGCGGCGGCTTGCCGCAACGCAACCGGCTGCTCATGCAAATATACGCGGACGTGACGAACCGCGAGATCAAGGTCGCCGACTCGAAGCAGACGCCGGCGGTCGGCGCGGCGATGTTCGGCGCGGTGGCGGCGGGCAGCGCGAGGGGCGGCTATGACAGCGTCGTGGACGCGGCGAAGGCGATGGCCCGGGTGCGCGAGGAGTCGTTCAGGCCGATCCCGGCGAACGTCGCCGTCTACGAGCGCCTGTACCAGGAATACCGCCGGCTGCACGACTACTTCGGCCGCGGCGGCAACGACGTGATGAAGCGCCTGAAGGCGCTGAAGGACGAAGTGTCCTCTTGAGGCGAAGCGGAACCGAACCGGAACGCTCCATCCCTTGTCGGATGGGGCGTTCTTTCTTACAGCCGATGCGAAATCAGTCTGATTTCAGACTTGCCGGCGTTCTTTGGCCGCGCGGCACACCGCTTGTCGGCGGGGGAATCGGGCCTTGCGAACCGGTTCGAACGGCGGGGACGGACGCTTTGCGCCTGGAAATTCGGGAATGGTGCAATGGGGAACGGCTTGTTACAATGGACTTGTAAGGAAGGACAACATGGGAAGGAGATGCATGATGGAAAAACGCCGACCATACCGGGCCGCCGCAGCCGGCCTGCTGTTGTCCGCTGTCCTGGCCGGAGTTGCAGCCGCTCCGCTCGCGCCTGCGGCGCACGCGGCCGAAGCGGCGGCGACCGACAGTCGATTGGGCGCCGCCATCTTCCAAAAGCTGAAGGCACGCAGCGAAAATTTCACGCTTCAGGTGCCGGGAAGCGCCTCCGCATCGCTGAAGACGGCGGATCAGGCGTTCGAGGCGGCGATGAATCAAGACGATTACATCCGCTACGCCATCAAGTCCTACCGGTACAGCGCAACGTCCGACGGCACGAACGCGACGGTGGACGTCGAGGTCACGTACTGGGAGAACGCGGCCCAGTTCGCCTACGTGCAATCCAAGGCCAAGCAAATTGAGGCCGCGATCCTGACCAAGGGCATGAACGACTACCAGAAGGTAAAAGCGGTTCACGACTGGGTGCTGACCCACGTCGCTTACGACCAGACGCTGGTCAAGCATTCCGCCTACGACGCGCTCGCGTCCGGTTCGACCGTCTGCCAGGGATACGCCTCGCTGACGTATTTGCTGCTGAAGGACGCCGGCGTGACGGTGCGGATCGCCGAAGGAACGGTGCCGACCGGCGCCCACACCTGGAACCTCGTCAAGCTGGACGGGAAATGGTACCATCTCGACACGACGTTCGACGATCCGGTTCCCGACGCGAAGGGCCGCACCGCTTACGGCTATTTCCTGCTCACCGACGCGCAAATTCGCGCCGACCACAAGTGGACGCTGACGTACCCGGCCGCCGTCACGTCCTTCCGGACGACGCTGGGCCGGCTTATCGCGTCCGATCCGTCCCGCAAGTCGTTCTATATGGGGCTGCGATCGAATCTCGGCTACGCGTACCTGCTCCCCGAAAATACGGTGAAGTCGGCGGCGGACATCGCCGCGCATCTGAAGGCGGCCGTCAAGGCGGGGAAATCTTCGCTGACCGTCCGCTACGTGAACGGAGCGAACGTCAAGCTCGACCTGCAGGCGCTGCTGGAGGCCGTGCCGGCGCTGACGTCCATCCGCAGCAGCGCATCCCGGTTCCCGGCGGGAGGCGCGGGCGACGTGCTGCTGAGCTTGAGCTTCTCCACGAAATGACGAATACGCCCGGCGCATTCAGCGGCGCCGGGCTATTGGGGCCAAAGTCCCCGCGTGCCGATGCCGGTTGTCATCTCCCTGCGGCAGATGTTTTAACCAAGGGAAAAAAATTTGGCGCAAATATTTCGAAAAACGGCTCAATCTCAAAATCAGCGCTTGACTGTTAGCTCCACATCCGATGGCGGTTACATTCGATAAGAATGCCAGCTTTATAGCGACTGCGGTTTCGCATAAAGTAATGGCGGCGCTGAAAGGCTTTGA
>Ga0207789_1000637_pt1 | contig 11097 bp, 14 predicted proteins | sample HigsolmetaGSP12D_FD_184840 | JGI IMG/M metagenome (GOLD analysis project Ga0207789, IMG submission 184840) | High solid enriched microbial communities from the Joint BioEnergy Institute, USA - SP1-2-D (SPAdes) | ecosystem: Engineered > Bioreactor > SSF (Solid state fermentation) > Aerobic >...
ACCGTAGGGCAGGGGAGCTGTTCCGTCTGCTGGCGTCCATTGGCGTCAACGATCCAACGGACCTTCCCTTCGGGAGCCATCAGGAGGTCGCTCGCATCGCCGCCAAGACCGACGATCCCGTGACAGTGATGGTCGCCTACCTGTGCTCCCTTTCACAGGTGAGGCAGCTTGCGCTCGACTGGAAGTGGAGCAACCAGGAACGCAACAAGGCCGTCTTCCTCGCCGAACAGTACCCGAGATACGACGTGGACCTGAAACGCCTCCTGGCCGCAGACGGCGTTCCCCTCGACTACGTCCTTGATCTCGCTCGCCTTCAGGACCGGGACAGCGCCATTGAGGAGTTGTCATCATGGCAGGTGCCGCAATTCCCGGTGGGCGGCCGAGACCTCGTTGGTATCGGTTTTGCGCCAGGTCCGATGATCGGAGAGATGTTAACGTTCCTGAAAAACATTTGGGTCAGGTCTGGCTACACTGCGCGTCGCGACGACTTGCTGTCGTCCCTCCAACAATTTCCAACCCAGCAATGATGAAGTTCGTTTACATGGGCATCGTCGAAGGGGTCTGTCGGCATCATTTCGTGCTGCGTCCCTTGAGCGCCAGGCAGCGCACCAGACAGATCGAGGAAGCCTGGAAGCCCGGTGGAGACATGACGGTCGCGGTGGCGTGGTGCGAAGACCATATAGGCCCGCTCGACCACAAGAAGTGGACCCATTCCAGGTGGTCGATAAGCATCACCAACGACGAGGATGCGCTGGCATTCCGTCTCACATGGAGCAGCTGAGCTCCTTCTTGTCGGCCCAGACTATGACCGGTCGAGGATGAGGAAAGGCTCACACGCAATCATTGCGCAGGAGCCGCCGCCCTACGGGGAAGCCTGTACAGCCGTCAGAGACCTGTCTGCCAATGGATGCGGTTCAGAGGCCTGCGAGGACGAGACCGCTCTGCGGGCCTATCTCGGAGCCGTTCCTGGTCCGTGCCGCCCGGCCTCAGCTGGGCGGCGGACGCGTTTCAAGGCAAGAGGCGAGTTCGACCCGGCCCTGCCGCCATCTCAGGTCCAGGTCGCTATTCGTCAGGCGCGCGGGATGGCGGCGCGATGACCCGAGGCTCGCTCCGGGGTAACGTCCCCGGAGCTGCACTCACCAACCGTGTTCCTTCGCGAAGTCCACGAGTTTCACGTACTCCGCGATCTTATACTGATCCGTTTCCCACATGAAGAGCCGATCCAAAAGTGGATATCGTTCCTTGATCGTCTCCACGTCGTTCTCGATGAGCCTTCGCGACACCGGTTGCTCATAATCAATATCGAATGCTACAACCAGTCCGTACCTCTGTTGTGCCGCAATACGCGATTTCTCTAGCTCTTCGAGATTTTCTTTGAGCCTTCCAATGGTGTGATCATTCGAAAAAAACTGCGCTATTTTCGCTATCCCGCTCCTAAAATTCGCGCCGATCCCGTTGCGTCGGATCAAGGCATCCCATTCGAACCACATGCCGAGAAGCTTCGTCGTCTCTGGCTCGGCAACCTTCTCCATGACACGCCGTTTCAGCTCGGCGTGGAACGGCTTCCACTTATCGTTTCCGAGGACCTGACTCGACATCGTCGAAGGAACAAAAACGATCGTCTCGTTCTCGTCGATCAGGCCCACGTTGTAGGCCGTGTTGTACTGTTCCGTGAAGTTCACGTTCGCGGCACCGCACTCATCGAGAAACGTCTGGTGTCGCATGAGCACATAATATCCGCCCTGATCAAGATCGACTTGGGTCTCGACCATGGATTCGATCGGCGTGCCAGCGAAGATCGCTCCTTTCAGGACCTTGAATGACGCGCGACGCACATTGCGAACCTCCCTTCTTGGGAGTTCGGTCACGCGCCTGATCGTCCATCCATCAAGCTCTGCGGCGATCCTGGAGAGTAGCTCCTCCTCGCCAGAGATCAGGACAACATTTCTTGGGCACAGTCGCTGGGCTTCAATGTAGTCCCGAACGATCGCCCTTTCGTTCCTCTTGCCCGACCCGAAAAAGATGGTCGTGTTCGGGTAGATCGGAACGCCTTTTTGTGCAGTTACTGATACAACCCCCTTGCCGCGCGTCACGAACTCGTATGCATTCAGAGAATTTGTCACCAGCCGCCTGTTTCCACTACGGATGTGCCGCCCGTTCCACCGCGCTCCGAAGTCGTTCAAGAGTACACGCGAATAGGAGCCGAGGGGCTCTCTTGAGCCCAACATAATACTGAGGTATCGCTCATGCGCGTCCCTCAATGACGTGCAGTCGCGAAATTCAGCATCGATACGCTCAGTAAGCTCATTTTTGACCTCCATAATACGCTTCCGAAGGTTCGGAAGGGTGAGCAAAGGATCGTAGTTGAGCTCTTCGCGACCAGGCGAGAAGTCCAGGGTGCCAAGCTCAAACTCGATATCAAGGTTATATCCAGCAAGCTTGTGAAGTCCCTCTGGGAAACTATGCAGCACATCGGGATCGATTGGATAAGCGATCATCCCCATGATCGCTCGTGCCATGGATCGATACGAGTACTCCCTGAGCGCGAAACCGTTCCCACGGAACGCATACTCGGCCTTCTGCCGTTTGTAAGTTTTATTCCCGGTGATCACCGGGTGCGGTTCGAAAAACTCGAACGCCTGCGCTGCTGCTTTGACGAACTTGTCAATGTCGTGCCCTTTCACCTCGACGATGATGTCGATGCCATTCGGCTCATCCGTCGCGGTGCACATCGGCGGACTAACTTTGTACTCCCCGATGGTGTCGATATACATGAAGTACGTGCTCTTCGTCCCGTTGAGACGAGAGATGACAGTGAACTTGTCGGTGTACCCGAAAGCCGCCTTTCCACCGATGCCGAGTTGGCCCACCATCGAGTTGGAGTGGCGTGCCTTGGTGCTCTCAAAGAATACCGTGAAGACGGCCCGAACGGCTTCATCGTCCATGCCGATACCATCGTCCGAGACGATGAAATAGGGATGGTCTGGAGTCGGAAGATGGACCCGGATCGGCTTATCCGGGCAACCGGCAGCAATATGGGCATCACGAGCGTTGTGCGCATATTCACGCACCACGGCCAGAATTTTGTCCTTGTAGATATTGTCCGTCAGAAGGCGAAAACCCTTGGCGTTCGCTCTGATGCCGAATGTCGTCTCTTGAAAATTCATCGTGAAATCCGTTCCGGTGACGTGATCAGCTGTTGAAACTCTTAACAACCGCTCCTTCCTCAAAGGAAATCAGGCACTCCTGGTAGCTCCCATCATCCGGATAGTAGGTGCGAACGCTATCCCGGCTGAACCTTTTCCAGAAATCGCCGAAATCAACGACGATGTAATCCTTTTCCGCCTCTCGTACGGCCCCCTCATGAAACCACTCCATATACTCATCATAGTCACGGAAGAGGGAACCGATACGAATTTCCATGCGCAAAGTCCTCGTCTGATACGGAACGGACCCGATCTGGCTCGGGTTCGTTCTTCGTTAACGAAATTAGTGAGTCGGAAACCTGTTGTCAATCGTGTTACGATTTTTCGTTCGCGTCGTTCGTGGGGAGCGGAAACCAGAAAACGAAACGGCGCCCCCGTGTATGGAAGGCGCCGATGGAAGCTCACGTCCGATCCCGGTACCAATCAATCATCAAATGGAAACGACAATTGGTCTGGTGAAATCGCGTTCTTTTTGACATTCTTCAAAAACCGTCGTCCGACCCCAACATAATCTATTGCTTCTTTGCCGGTGAATGCCTTGATTGCGGGATGCTTGGTCAAGTCTATACTGTTCGTCGGGAGGCCCGCTTCCCTTCTCAGGTCATCAAGCGCGTCCCAATCAACAGTAATCCAGTCGCCATTGAATTGCGCCTGATCAATCAGCACATAATATTCATTATCGGGGTCGTCGTCGCCTAGAGCGTAAATCAGGTCTGCTGTACCTACACAAATATCAACCGGCGCGTCATAATTCTCTTCATTGACGGACGCATACTGCCACAAACCGGTGAATGTCCAACCCACATCGATGTATGCATTTATAAGTTTTTTGATCTTCTCCCTATGAGATGCATTTTCTCCGTCTCCCTCTACAGCTGCCGCAACGAGAGAATCAAAATACGGGCCTTTGATAACATAGTCCGCAATAGACGAGCTCTTTCTTCTGAATTCTTCTGTGCCCCGTGATATTGCCCGGAGACCATGCATCCTCATGAATTCTTCATAATCGTATTCGTTGAAGGACAATATTATTTCAATGACATCGTCCCTTGTCAGGGTTTCAACGTCCGGGCCATTATCGTAATAATTCAGAAGGCTTTCAACAATGTCATCTCCAATGGTCTGGACGAACCTCAAGAGATCGCGGAATGTATCAAGGACTGTAGTATGTTCGCCAAATTTGATGGTATAAGTCGATATGCCCATGTCACGGAGTCTATTGAGCACCAACTCTTTGACGCGAGGAGTCAATCCTTCCAATCTATAGAGTTCGGCAATGCCTGCCAGTGCTGGCTTCTTCTCAATCAGTTCCTCTCTGGCCCGTGGGGGAAGATCGAAGATGGAAAAGTTGTTCTCCGGCCTGTATCCACCGCCCTTAATTCCTTGAACGATGGGATGCAGAAGAAGCGGAACAATGTATTTGTGATATTTTTCGGCGGGTTTTGCGTTACCGTACCCCTTCATTTCACCGAGAAATCCATCGCCATCCAGAATGAATGTCAGATGTGGCGCATGAAGGGTGACGCCATTACGGTTGACCAACTTACGCAGAGAAATGATCTTATCATCGGTGGCCCAACGCGGACTATTGCCGCAGTGGCCCATTGCTTCGGCTTCCTTACTGCACGACGCCCTGTTGGTGTTCACCCAGGCAAAGCCATCTGGGAACTTTATGATGATCTCGACATCATCATCCTCCCGGAAGGCTCTGTCGCCGTCCTTCTGCCAATCCTGCTCCAGCTCGGTGAAGGTATCGATGATCTCGTCTGGCCCCTGGAAAGCGAATGTGAACGTCTGGATCGCGTGGATCGGGAGGGACAGGAAGTGCTCCAGTGTAACGAGCACGTTGGTCTGGAAAACGGTGGTGGCATGGACCTCAGCCTCTCTTGGCGAAATCCGGGCTTTCTTGGCGTAGTCGGCGACGAGCTTTTCCGCATAGCCCTCGGGCAGCTGGCCTTCTGCCTTTCCGGTCTTCTCCATGTGCAAGACCAGGCCGATCTTCCAAAGGCGCAGATACCAAACGACGCGGTCGTTCTTTTTGAGTACGCTGCGGGCATTCCTTATCTGTTCCTCCACATATGGCGGAAGCTTTCCGAGGAACCGCTTGATGTCTCCAAACATCTCGTCGTATTTTGCCGCCTCGAAGAGAGGAATGCGGCTATCTAGAAAAATCTCGCTGAGCGTCGGCATGGTGCGTTCGTGCTAATTATGTCGCTTTATTTATTCCAAACAAAAAAGAACGGTGCCGCTCAGCACCGTCCTTAACCGTCTAAACGTAATTATACAGATTTCCGTCTTCCCCGAAGCGTATGATTGCATATTGTACTTCCAGGATGGCGTTCTCGACGGTGAGGTCGTACCATTCCCCTTTGAGACGCTTGTGAACGTTCTGCTTATGAATGATGCGTTCGAGCAGACTGGCCTTTCGGCGGCCGTAGCCGATCTCTTCCTGATAAAATATGCGCAAGGTTTCTGGGTGCCCGGTCTGAAGTTGTTTCAGGCGACGCGACGGATCATCCGAATATCCGATCTTGACTGGTCCTTCCTCGCGCGAGGCAATAACGTATATGTATGACTCCATTGATCAGTGATGTTGTGATTCTTAATAGTACCACAACATCACGACCATTATCAATTTACTGAATACAGGCGCGCGGCACCGTACTTTGCGGCATCGCTATCCAGAAAGCCAGCATCTGCTTGTAGTTCTCAAACTCAACGGCATATCCATGCTTGGACCAGCCGGAGGAGATGCAGCGAAGACCCTGCTTCCTGATGATCCGGCGAATGCGACGCTCGTCTCGCTTGCGGGCGTAATTCTCGATCACCACAGTCCGTTCATTGATCTGGTGACCTACAAAATCATCCTCAAGGCGGGTCAGCTCGTTGTACAAATCCTCGCTGTCGAGCGAGATGTCGGCAAACTCTTCACACGAGCCATTCTTTTGCTTTTTCGTTTGCCGATTGATACTCTTCGCTCGCCCGCACTTCATTCGCGATTTCTTCTCCCGCTTCGTTCACGATCTGATTCAGCCCGGTAGTCAGAGAGACCATCGCCTCCAACGGCAGAGCCGGATCGGACGCAAAGGCAAACGCTCGCTTGAGGCGATCGGCCAGGAAGATGCTCTGCTCGTTACGCAGGAAGGCAAGAAGGGCATCGGAGGTAGCAAAGATATCGTCGATGGGAAGGCCATCGATACTGGTGTTGCCAACACCCGTGGCGATGAAGCGCGCGCGACGAATTGCCATGTCATGGCGCCTCTCGAAGAGGACAATGTAATCCGGCTTGTGACCTTCTTCGAAGTCAACCACTCGTCTACCTCCAATGTCGTTTCTTCTACCACACCTCTTTAATACTGCAAGAGAAATTTTATTACGTTCACTCTTCTCCATCGCTGTTCGCATGGTCTCAAGCGAACAACGGCATGCCATCAAATTCCGTGAAGAGGGACTGCTTCGTGGAAAACACCTTCATTTCGGCTCAGAAGAGCATTCCTCAGAATGCATGAATGTCTTTTCCGACCCGAGAATTGATTTTCACGGGCCTCCGCGTCCAGATCATAGAGGCGACGAGCGTCGGGGGCGGCCGAATAGATTTGTAATGGTCGTTGTGGCGATGGACATTTTGGAAAGGGACGACGAACGCCCCCTATCCTAGCAACTCCACTACCTTCCTCTCGATGTCATCGGCGCGCTCTGCCGCCCGACCATGCAGAACGAAATCAAACTGCTCGTCTTGTATGATCGGAGAGTAGGGGGTCCACGGAGCCTGGGCCGTCTCCAGGTTCGACAGGATCGTGGTCGCCTCCGTCTCTGACGCGATGGCACCGATGTCGATGACCTGCCCGGAGGTACCGATCACCAGAAGAACATCACCCCGTCTGAGCCCGAGCAACGTGTCGTACATGGCATGGTAGAGGGGCGCCGCCTCGTTGAAGAAGACGACGTTGGGTTTCACGGCCCTGCGGCACCCACAGACCGATCCGCCGCGTTCGCGCGGACAGGCATCGTCCTGGGTCCATTCCCGATAGCCGATGTCCCAGACGTGACCGCAGGCTTCGCAACGCATCTCCCGCAGGAAGCCATGAACATGCATGACATCGCGCACCCCGGCCCGTTCCAGCAGGTCGTCGATATTCTGGGTGATGATCGATGTCATCGGATATCGCTGCTGAAGGCGGGCGATCATGTAGTGGGCAGCGTTCGGCTTGACCTCGCCGAGCTGCTTGCGTCTGGCGTTGTAGAAGCGGTGGACCAGGTCATAGTTCGACCGCCAGGTCCGGTAGTTGCACACTTCATCAATATTGTGCTTCTCCCACAAGCCATTACTGTCGCGGAAAGTGGATATACCACTGTCCGCCGACAGTCCCGCCCCCGTAAATACCACCAGACGCCCCATTCACACCTCCACATAGCGCAACTTGATAGGGCCGTTCCTCTCAAAGGGATAGCCGATCGTTGCACATGATCCTTATTGAGTCTTGCACGTAGTCGAATTCGACGTGCACGTGACCGTGAATCCATACCCTACAGTTCATGAAGCGTCCAAAATCAAGATCGTTGACGAAAAAACTGTTGACAGGACTGTCCCTGAACCTGTCCGCGACCGACATGTAGGATGGAGCATGATGCGTGACGATGACATCCGCTTCTGATTTCTGGAGGAACTCAAGCTGATTCCTGTGAACGCAATTCCAGATCGCTGGAGTCAGCTCCCTGATGAGCTTGAAATCGCAGAAAGTCAGAGCCCGCATCTCATCCACGGGGGAAAGATGGGTCCACAAGGTGGCGGCCGCAATACGGACACCGCCGATCTCGTGGATCGTCCCCGTCTCCGAGATCGGAAAGGAAGCACCCCAATAGTCGTGATTGCCTTTCACCGTTATGACCGGGAGTCCATAGAGCCTTTCCAGTGCCTGCTCGATCTCGGAACGCACCTTGGGGTTGGGGTGGATGTCCCCGGCAACGACTAGGCAGTCAGCATCCACGTTCTCTGGGAAATGAACGCCTCCCCAGACGGCGACGTATCCAGGAGGCGCTTCAATTGTAAATTCCCTGAACTCGGCATGCAGATCGGAAACAAACGCAATCCTCATTCAAAACTACTCGTCATAGCTCTTTCGATAATCGTTCCATGAAATGAAATTCAACAATGGGCGAACTTGCTCCACTTTACTCGCAGAGTTGCAGTTCTTTTTCACATAGCTGCGAATTGCATCATAACCCCTACTTCCGTCCCAGACCTGGAAGGCGATCTGGCGGTTGAGGTTCATGTTCATCTTCAGCCATTCGGTCGCGAACTTCTTCTTGCTATCTCTGCATGCGCGACGAGCCCTCTCGACGATCCGCTCGTAGCGCTGCCCTTCCAAAATCAATTCCCGTTTGATGTCGTCCTGGAAGCGCTCGACAATGGCGCGATCTTCTTCGGGCAGGGTGGACAGAAAATCATCAATAGAGTCGCTTAGGACCAGTTGCCAGACGTTCTTCTCAAGAGAGAGCGCGTCAATGGCCTTGTGTTTGATGCAATATTCCTCGGTCTTGATCTTGACCATATGCCCGTTTCGGAAACGGATGATAACGCCCTCGACGCCCTTCTGCTTCCGCACGCGCTCAAGATACTCCGCGCTTTTCTTGACCATACCGGGGAGCATCGTCACGATGGGAATATCATACTCCCAGGCTGCGCGGGTCATATCCTCGTAGGACCAGTACTGTCCCGTGAGGTTGTCCCGGATACCAGTGAGGATGAGATTGTCGGTGCGGTATTCGATGACGATCCGTTGCTGGGGCGAACACCACTCGAAAATGGGCGTCACTCTGCGGTCGATCATAGCCGCCGCGAAGGCCTCATAATTACGGCGCTCCTCCACGAACTCGACCACCGGCTTGGAGATTTCCGTCTCCCCCTTGCGCGTGCCCCAGCGGATGCGGTTCTCGCCAGTGACGCGAAATGGGCTGATCATCGACCCGTCGAGCTTGTCGAGGATCACATGATCGGCCGACCAGTCGATGAGGTGCGCCTGGGTGAATTCCTTCTCGTTGACGTTGAAGAACTTGTGGTAGCGCCGTGCCAGGACCTGACCGGTCTTTTGATCCATGAGGAGGCCGCGACACTCGCGAAGGATCGCGTATTCGCGAGCTGTCTGGGGATCATCGTCCACTGGCTGAGGGAAACTGTCGGCAAACGCCACAACGTAGTCGAAGGCCGTGTAGCCGTCCTTCACTATCTCACAGAAGCCGACTGCACCGATCCGCTCATTATGCTTGCGAATGACATTCCGAACCTCCTCCAGTGTGAGGTTCGCCGGAAAAGCGTAAAACATGGCTCGTAAAATCCATAAAATATGCTCTCCATATTAACACGCCTTCACTCGCTTCGACAATTTTCGGGTGTGCAGATTAAGTTTGCGCGTTTTTCGAAGGGCCATATAATATCCCCATACAAAGACATTCATCGAGGGCAATCATGAGCAACATTTTTGAGCGCATCGCGAGGGGTGAGTTCTATCTTGATGAGCCCTATCCAGAAAAGCCCGATGATCTGGATGAGAGCGCGGACATCGTTGATATCCTTGAGCGCACCGACGTGGATGCCGACTATCGTCAGGCCGTTGCCGAGTACCGGGAGAAGCAGAAATTGCTTCTGAGGCGGTTCCGGGAGGCGCTGGAAGCCGAGTGCGGCATGGTCGGTCATCCCAAGGCCAACAAGGTCTATGCCCTGGCCTGGGAGTACATGCACCGCAGGGGGCTCGTCGATGTGGCCAGCATGTACTATGACCTCGCCGAGCTGGTTCTCGGCAACGATCTCAGCTGATGGGAGGGGATGAAGCGCGTCGCTCCGACCATCGAGGGCATCAGCTGATCGACGCTGCTACATTGCGTCGTTCTGGCCTTGGTCGAGGTCCTGGACACAGAGAGCTATCGAAAGGGCCTCGGCCGCGAACAGCGGGAAACTGAACGCCTCATCCTGCGCCGCGCGGGTATCGAGGGCATCCTTCTGATGAACGAGGTCAACGAGGCGGCCTCCCCCAGGGATAACGCCTTCGCCATTCCCGGAGAGAAATTCGAGACCATCTTCATTCACTCGGAATGACGTGGCTGACGGTATCGGCCTCGAACAGGTCACAGAATTCGAACCGGAATGCCAGGGCCTCGGTGTTGGACGAGAAAGATACCGTGATCTCCTTTCTCGTCATCTCGACGTGCCATTTGTCCGTGCAGTTCGAGAAGCACCAATGGGCGACGACGTTCACTGTGAAGAAGTTCTTGTCGATCTTCTCCGGTTGAAGGCGCTTCCTGAACACGTATCTCTGCATGCCAGGAGCGCCATCAACAAACAGTGGCGCGATCTGCATGCCCATATTTAGCTCTCGCCTCAATGACCGCATGAAAAGCGGCCGTGTGTAGCTGGCGAGGATTATAGGGCGCTCGTGCCAACTTGCCTAGTTTGAGGGGGATGAGCCATCCCCGGTTGTCCAGGCCGGGGTGGTCGGACTATGAACGACTTTCCGCTCGGGACATTCGTCCACGAAGGAAATCCTCTCGTGCGTGCTGCAATGGCCGATGATGCCCAGTCGGACCGCGCCGACCGACAGGGTGGCGACCTTCCGTTCCGCATCGGCGAGACGTTCCTTCACCGGCTTCAACTCGGCCTGCTGGATGAACAACGAGCCGAGGATGAAGCCGACCGCGAAAACGGTTGCGTACGTCTTGAGGTTTTCACTCATCCCCGTCAGATGTCGCTTCTCGACGCGACGACACGGTCGATGAGGCCGAACTGGACACCTCCGGAAACTGGCGTGGCTGCCAGATTTATGATTCGCTTGTCCTTGCGGATGGAGGGGGGCTGACATGAAGGGGCAGGCGGGTTTCTGGGATTTCGAGCACAGCC
>Ga0207789_1000639_pt1 | contig 11072 bp, 12 predicted proteins | sample HigsolmetaGSP12D_FD_184840 | JGI IMG/M metagenome (GOLD analysis project Ga0207789, IMG submission 184840) | High solid enriched microbial communities from the Joint BioEnergy Institute, USA - SP1-2-D (SPAdes) | ecosystem: Engineered > Bioreactor > SSF (Solid state fermentation) > Aerobic >...
TTGCTAAATTTATGCCTTTGTACTATGCTGCTGATGCTTTAAAAGATGTCATGTATAAAGGATTGCCTCTATCTGACATAAGCCAAAATTTATATATTTTATTAGCTTTTGCCGCAGTATTTATTGTTCTTAATTTATTTGCCCTCAAGAAGTACCGTAAACTGTAAAAAGGATGGTGACAGAAATGGGAAATAATAATTTATTGAATAGAATGGTGGAGATTTCCCAGAAGTCGGGTAAGCAAACAGCCAAGCAAAAAAGGATTATAGAAGCAGCCATTTCATTGTTTGCAGAAAAAGGATATTCGAATACAGCGACAGCAGAAATAGCTAAACTTGCGGGAGTGGCGGAAGGAACAATTTTTAAACATTATGGCACAAAAGAAAACTTATTATTGTCCATTATGGTTCCATTCTTAAAAGAGCTTTTTCCTTCGATGGTCGATGAACTATTTGAAGAACTAATGGTTGATAATATTTCCTTTGAAGAATTTTTAAGAAAGCTTTTGAAAAACCGCATGAATTTTCTTTTAGACAATCAAGAAATATTCCAAGTCTTCATCAAGGAAATGATTTATAAAGAAGAATTGAAAAATGAACTACTTCCTTATATATTCGAACAAGCTTCGCCACGTTTAACAAAGGTTTTTGATGTTTTCCAAAAACGGGGGGAAGTCATAGATCTTCCTATTAACCAGATTACAAATGTGTTTGCTACAACTTTATTTGGTTTCTTACTTTCACGTTTTGCCTTGTTAGATCGCCAATTGCTAAATGATGAAGAAGTTGATCATTTCGTTCATTTTATTTTAAATGGGATTGGGAAGTGTTCCTAATCCCTAATGTTCCCTCAGTGATAAATTTCCTGCAGATTAATACATTCCTCTTGTAACCAGCGACTTCAAATGAACACGATGAAAAGTATGATACCACCGCCAACCATTGCTCCATTTAATCAATCCGGTTTTTTGTTCAGCCCAAAATTCAAAAATTGTGAGCGGGACTGAAAAAGAAATAATCTATAAACAATTGCTGTTCGTTTATCTTTACTTGTTATTTGCTTGTATATAACCGTAAACATCGGATAAAAGCGAACATCATATAGTATGTGTATGTGAAATATTTTTGGTACTTTATATTCCATATAAAACGATGAATGAGCCTAGAAGTCACCCTCAATAAGCTTATTTACTTCATTAGATTTTTCTTTACCATGATCTCATCTTTCACTTCATACACTTTATAAACTAATGATGCTTTCTTTTTGGCAGATTCATCAAATGCTTTATCACTTACAACTGCAAAGAAATCAGGATAATAACAAGGAAAAACACTTCCTTCATTCATCATTTTGATTGTTAGTTTTCGATTAGCATAGGGTTTACATTAGAACCGCATACACCTGTTGAGCAGCGCATGGCAGTGTCAAAAATCTCTACTTATGACATTGTCTATCCCTCCAATTTTTTCTTATTAAAAATGAAGTCGAATTCCTATCATTCTCCAGTTTCGGCAAATCTTTTTATTCTTTCTCCAATTTCATCTCGAACACGCTGAAATACACTCCAAATCTCTTCGGGTGTCCCCTCAGCCTTTGCCGGATCATCAAACCCCCAATGTACCCGTTTCACTTTCGGCGGTGTCATCGGACATTTTTCATCTGCATCCCCACAAAGGGTCACAACAAGATCTGCGTGGTTCAGATAATCCAGGTCAATCAATTTCGAGCGATGGCTGGAAATATCAACTCCTACTTCCTTCATCACTTTTACCGCATTCGGGTTCAGGCCATGTGCCTCAATGCCCGCACTTTGGACTTCCCACTCATCGCCAAGATATTTGTTAGCCCAGCCTTCCGCCATTTGGCTTCTACACGAATTACCCGTACATAAAAAGTAAATTTTCTTTTTGTTTTCCAAGTGGAACTCCACCTTTTTTATCCTTTTTTAACCGAAGATTCATTGTAGTATTTTCTTTTAAACCAAAAAGCGACGTTGACCAATGCAATCATGACCGGTACTTCCACAAGAGGACCAATGACTGCTGCAAATGCTTCTCCAGAGTGGATTCCAAATACACCCACTGCCACGGCAATGGCTAATTCAAAGTTATTGCTGCCGGCCGTAAAAGAAAGAGTGGTTGTGACAGGATAGCTTGCTCCGATTTTCCTTCCCATGAAAAAGGAAACGAAGAACATCAGCACAAAATAAATGAGCAATGGAATGGCAACACGCACCACATCCAACGGCAAACTGACAATCATGTCTCCTTTTAATGAGAACATAAAGATGATTGTAAACAATAAATCTATCAGTGTAATAGGGCTTATTTTAGGAACAAACTTTTTTTCATACCATTGTCTGCCTTTTGCTTTTACTAACGTAAAGCGTGTCAGCATTCCAGCTAAAAAAGGAATACCCAGATAGATAAAAACGGATTTAGCTACCTCTGCCATCGTAACATTGACAATGGCACCTTGAATACCGATCCATTTTGGAATGATCGTCACAAATAAATAAGTATATACAGAGAAGAACAGCACCTGGAAAATGGCATTGAATGCGACTAACCCGGCAGCATATTCTGTGTCTCCCTTTGCTAAATCATTCCATACGATTACCATGGCAATGCATCGGGCCAATCCTATCATAATAAGACCAATCATATACTCAGGCTTATCTGGGAGAAAAATAATAGCCAGTAAAAACATGAGAATGGGCCCAATAATCCAGTTTTGTACAAGTGATAAAACGAGTACCTTCACATCTTTAAAAACCCGTCCAATTTCCTCATAACGGACTTTTGCCAGCGGAGGGTACATCATTAAAATTAAACCGATTGCAAGTGGAATGGATGTCGTCCCTACTTGCAGCTTGTTCATTCCGTCTGCAAATCCTGGGAAGACGAAACCAAAGCCTATTCCTGCTGCCATAGCAAGAAAGATCCATAATGTTAAATACCGATCAAGAAATGACAAACGTTTTTTGTCCGTTTGGCTCATAACATTCTCTTCTCCTTTTTTGTCAACAACCACAACGAAGGGCTGGATTGCTTATTTCAATTTGGTGAATCTTTTCGTCTTGATCGGGAACAAGACCTGTTGCGTATACGATCAAGGAGTAAAATTCACTGTTTGTATTTAGGGAATAATAAATCCACTGGCCTCTTCGTGTCTCTTTTACTAATCCAGCATCCTTTAGTTTACGGAGATGCTGACTAATCGAAGGCTGACTCATTTCGAAAACCTCAAGCAATTCACATACGCAAAGCTCCCGCTTCATCAAAAGGGCAACAATTGTTAGCCTTGTTTTATCTCCAAGTAGTTTAAATACTTGAGATGCAGTTTCTATCTCAATTTTTGTTTTTTCCATGTAACTTCCCCTTTCAAGGTTATATAAATTTTTAGCAATTTGCTTATATGTCCTTTACTTCTCATTTATAAGTATATAGTTATTTACTTATATATACAAGCAAAATAAGCGTAGAACCTCGTACAAGTCCTGAAGGAGGTAATAGCGATGTCACAGATTCCTTGTGGCCCGAGGACTTGTAAAGAGGATTAAAAAACTTTCCCCCAAAAAAGAGCTTCGTACTTTTTTCTGTTTTTCTCTGAAAGTAACAGGCGTTTGCCGGCTACTTTTAGTATGTTGTGGGCTAAAGCCACGATTCCAAACTCGACAGTTGGACATTTTTCATATGGTCTTCTTTCATACGCATAAAGGTAGCGTTTTTATCTGTTTTCAAATAGCTGTTTCGATCGCCAAAAATTTCATTTTGTTCCTTGTATTTAGCCATTCGGGGGATGAAGTCTTCTCTGATTATTTTCACAAACTTCTTTAGTTCGGGTCTTTCCGAACAGATGAATTTGTCTCTTTTTCGATTTCCTCTGTCAGTTGTTTAACTTTTTCCTCAAGTGTATTGGCCATTTCCAGTAAGTCTTTGTTCACTTGTCTCTGTATCCGTTTTGATTTCTAGTTGATTTTCCTGATCCTCTAATTTGATAATCTCATGAATGTGTTTTAAGGTTTCCTGAATTTTCTCTTTTAATTTAGCCTCAAACTTTGAAGTAGCCTTTTTCCAAACAAAGGAATATTTGTTTGCGTCAGCTTCCATCTTCGTTCCATCTAAAAAGTAGTTTTCGAATGTTATGTAATTTTCCTCAATCAGCTTGTGGATGATTGTTTCAAATAATTCATCGATCAAACCTTGCAATCAGATTCCGTTCCAGTAACCCGTGTAATTACGATAGAGCAAGCTATTCGTTTTGCTAAATCTCAAGGTTTTCGTGTTTTAGTAGAACCAACTTAATTTTTACCATTAGTCCGAATGTTCCGTAAACAGTCATCCACAGATGCTTATTTGCTGTGCTCACTTTTTTAGGTGCATGCCCAAGTGCTAATTTCAGGCTTCTTACCACCCATGACATTCACCTCAGTACTAGCTTATTACTTGTACTGGTTTTTATCCATTTTTAAAAAAATTTACATGTTGGTTAATAAGTCATGCCTTGATTCTACTTGTTCACAATTTTGTCATACGTGTTCGCCGTCAAGACATAATATCCGGTATATATAACAACAAAAGCTAACATAGCCGTAAGAATCGGGATTATAATACTCGCTCCTATTAAACTGGATATAAAATTACTAATAAAACTCAACAGAGCACTACTATGAATAAGTCCTACTATTAAAGGCAAGCCAAATACAAATAGCGTCTGTTTCTTGATGGATTTACGAATATCCTTTTTACTAACACCAATTTTTCTTAAAATTTCATAATTCTTCTTTGCCTCGTTAGCTTCCGTTAATTGTTTGAAGTAAATAATACTCCCCGTTGCAGCTAAAAATACCAATCCTAAAAATCCGAATATAAATAGAGTTAATGCGTTTCCTTCTTTTCCTTCCTTATATTCCATATAAAACGATGAATGAGACTGGAAATCTCCCTCAATAAGCTTGTTTACTTCTTTAGATGTTTCCTCTGCCATGATCTCATCTTCCACTTCATATACTTTATATACTAATGGTGCTTTCTTTTTGGCAAGTTGACCAAATGTTTTATCACTTACAACGACAAAGAAATCAGGATAATTAAAGGGCAAAACACTTCCTTCAATCATCGTTTCGATTGTTAGTTTTCGATTTTCTTGAGGTAATTTTAATATTAATTTTTCTCCTTTAAAATCCGCTTCCGTATATTCTGTTAACCTCGGCTTGATTACTGCTACTTGGTTTCCTGATAGTGATACCGTTTCATCCCTATTCAAACCCTTTGATGCTTCATTAAAGGTGCTTTCCGAAATTAATTTTATCGGGTTTATTTCGTAATCCAGTGAAAATGAAAGCTTACCATTGTACTCAATAACCGGAATATGAAGTTGTGCAATGATTGGATGGCTTTTATCAGCTTCAATCACTTTCTTTACTTGATGATCGAAGTCCTCATTTTTTGATAAATGACTGTAGCTAAATGGAACCATTTCTTTCGCATTTTTTTCATTGCTATAATAGCCGCTGTATGTTGCACCAAAAAAACTAATCGTTGTTGCACTCAATAACGCAATAACCGTAAAAGTACGAGCATTCCCCCGAACCCGAAACAAAATTTGAGATACTTCAATTAGCTTCGTTCCTCTATAATAAAACGACTTATTTTTTTTAGAAAACTTCAGTAAATAGACGATGACAGATTGGAAAAAAAGCAGAGTACCAAAGACTAAAGCAATTAGAGCAGAACCATAGTTTTTCAGCAAATATGTTCCGTCTAGTTCATCCGGAAATGGTCTTAAAATAAGCCAATAACTAACTGCTAATAAAACAACTCCAGTGATGGCCGATAGTAAAGACACTTTTATTTCTTTTTCTCCCTGTTTCTCCGCCTGAAATAACTCAATTAATTTATAACGATAAATCAAACGATAACCTTGAATTGATGTCATTAAAATGATAACTAAAAATACAATGACTGTTTGGATAATGGCTAGAAGTGATATGCCAAAATCAACTTCAACGGTCGAACCCATTAGCATGATTAATATCATTGCAAACAATTTTGATAGCAATGTCCCAAAAATAAGTCCAATGAGTAATGCGATTAATCCCATGATTAAGTTCTCATAAAACAACATTTTTGCAATTGTTTTTTTACGTAGCCCGAGCATTGAGTACAACCCGATTTCCTTTTTCCTTTTTCTCGTAAAAAATGAATTCGAATAAAAAATAAAAATCGCTACGAACAAAATTAACATGAAGGATGATACCAAAAACATGAAACTCATAGTATCCGACAACTCAATACTTTCTTGAATTTCTTTACTATACTGTAACGATACAAAGGTATAGTAGATAACCATACTAAACACTAACGATACAAAGTAGACTAAATAATTACTAATATTTCCCTTAATATTTTTCTTCGCTAAACTAAACAACGTCATTTGCTCCACCCCCAAGTGCCGACAATACATCCAACAATTTGTTGAAATATTCTTTGCGGTGTTCCTTTCCTTTTACTAGTTCCGTGAATAGTTTACCGTCTTTAATAAAAAGGACTCGCTGGCAGTAACTTGCAGCAAACGGATCGTGGGTAACCATAAGAATCGTTGCTTTATCCTGTTCACTCAAATCCTTTAGACTTTCTAACAAATCTGTCGCGGACTTGGAATCTAGCGCTCCGGTCGGTTCATCTGCCAGGATTAAACTTGGTTTTGCTACGATTGCACGACAAGCAGCTGTACGCTGTTTTTGACCACCCGATATTTGATACGGATATTTTTCTAAAATAGAACTGATTCCAAACTTATCCGCTACTTCACGAACTCTTTTTTCTAAATCATTTACATTTATTTTTGCTAAAGCTAATGGAAGTACGATATTTTCTTTTACTGTTAGCGTATCTAACAAATTATAATCTTGAAAAATAAAGCCAAGTTTATCCCGACGAAAGGCAGATAATTGCTCTTCACTCATCTTGGTGATGCTTGTTCCATCAATGGTAACCTCACCCGATGTCGGCTCATCAATCGTTGCTAAAATATTCAGCAATGTTGATTTTCCGGCACCTGAAGGCCCCATAATTCCTACAAATTCCCCTTCTTGAACCGTTAAATCGATATCATCAAGTGCTGTAAAAACATTTCCTCTTGCCCCATATACTTTTTTGATTCGTTTTGCATCGACTATTGTTTTCATTTAATTTTTCCCCCAAAAAGAATTCTTTCTATCACATGTTCTATTGTAAACGGAACTCGCTTTATGTAACCTTACAAGTCAAACGGTAAACCTTACATTTTTGTCACTAATACGAAAGATTTTATATGATAAGATAAAGTTGAGTGAACAGATGTATGTTTCTTAATATCAATCAAATACTAAATACATTAATGAAACAGGAGTTTGGCCTATGAAAATTATGATTGTAGAAGACGATCATACGATTCGGGATTTGTTAGGTGACATGCTAGAAAAATGGAACTTTGAAGTTATAAAACTGGAGGAGTTTGACCATGTATTGGAAACATTTTTAAACGAAAAACCTCATCTTCTGTTATTAGACATAAACTTACCATTTTTCAATGGATTTCACTGGTGCAATAAAATTAGAGAAGTTTCACAAGTGCCGATAATTTTTATTTCTTCCCGTAATACAGCAATGGATATGGTGATGGCCATGAACATGGGCGGTGACGACTTTATCCAAAAACCTTTTGATACGGATGTTCTATTGGCTAAAATCAATGCTCTATTGCGCAGGTCCTATTCGTATACGGATACAGAACCAAACGTACTTGAACATGAAGGGATTATATTGAACTTGAAAGATTGGAAACTACTTTATGGAGATAAAAGCGTGGAGTTGACAAAGACAGAATTTCTTATTCTTAAGCTACTCCTGCAAAATAAAGGATCCGTCGTTAACCGAAAAAAAATCATGCGAAGCCTTTGGAAGGATGAAAACTTTGTAGATGATAATACGTTAACCGTAAATATCGCTCGTCTCAGGAAAAAAATCGATGAACTTGGAAAAAAGAATTTTATTACAACCAAAAAAGGTGAGGGATACATAATCCAATGAGCTTTTTTGAATATATAAAAGATAAACGTTATTTCTGGGCTTTTTATTTAATCATCATGACATTTGTTTCTTTAATTATGTTTTTAGGTGGTAATCATCAAGAGATAGGGAGCAATATTTTGTACATAAATGTTAGTTGTTTCTTTTTTGCAATCCTCTATACAACTATTGGCTATTTTTATCGGAAAAAGTTTTTTCAACAATTAACTGAAATTATTGAAAGTCAACATGAAGAAATATTAGCAATGCTACCCAAAGCCCAAACTTATCAACAAAGGCAATTTCTTGACCTTTTTAAAAAAATTTATCAAAACTATACCAATGAGCTTCAGACATTGTATGATGAAAAACGTGAACATCAAGAATTCATTATATCTTGGATTCATGAAGTAAAGATACCTATTGCTGCAAGCCGGTTATTGATTGAAAATAGTGATGCTATGTCAACTGAATTACTTGCCGATAAATTCGAGGACGAACTTAATAAGATTGATAACTATATTGAGCAAGCACTTTATTATTCCCGTATTGATTCGTTTTCAAAGGATTACTTCATAACGGAAGTACATGTAAATCAAATCATTAAAAATAGCGTGAAAAAATATGCAAAATTATTTATATCTAAAGGCATTCACTTTTACATGGAAGCGAAAGAGCAATTTGTTCAAAGTGATAGTAAGTGGCTCGGGTTTGTCATCGATCAAATCATCGCAAATTCTTTAAAATACACAGATGAGAATGGTAAAATCGCCATTCAATTTGATGAAGATAGTAAAGAAAAAAGGCTAATCATTGAAGATAATGGCATTGGTATCAAACCGGAAGATATTAATCGAGTCTTTGAAAGAGGATTTACCGGCTCGATTGGAAGAAGTTATGCCAAATCTACCGGAATCGGACTATATCTGGCTAAACAATTGGCAAAAAAATTAGGGCATGATATTACGATCGAATCTGAGGAACATAAATTCACAAAGGTTATTATTCACTTCCCTAAAATGAGAAATTACTATAATTTATAAGCCAAAAATTATCTTTTTATAAAGCAGAGACAAGAATTCTCTGCTTTATTACCATGATATATGTATTAAACTGTTTTTATCCAAACCCAAGGATCCTCTTTTACGCCTGTAGGCAAATTAAGTTGGTACCTAAAAGGTTACTTTGCCTCGGTTTTCCCTACTTTACACAAATCTCCACCGATAAACTAATTTTTTGAAAGTGAGATGCGGTATAACTTATCGTCATTTTTTTGTGGATTTCCTCGCCCATCTGAATTATTACTAATGAAGAAAAGGTTATCACCTTCAATAAGCACATCTCGAATTCTGCCCAGATCTGTAATAACTTCACGATATTCACCTGTTTCAAGGTCAAATTCTAAAACGGCAGTTCCTCTTAATGCGGAAACATACAATTTACCGTTATGATAACCCATTCCAGACGGTGCCCAAGTTGACTCATCTCCAGAGGTGAATAGCGGTGAAACCATTCCATCTTGTTCTTCATACCCTTCAATAATTGGCAAACCGTAATTTTGACCGGCTTCAATTCTATTTATTTCATCATTGGCGCTGTTTCCGTGCTCACTAGCAAATAGTGTTCCATCAAGCAACCAAGTAATTCCTTGAGGATTACGGTAGCCAAACTTAAACGACCACCTGCTTAAAGCAGTTGGATTTTGACATGAATGTCGATGACTAAAGTCATTACTAAAGACTAAAGTTCTTCTTAAAGTCCTTAAGCTTAAGCATACTCAAAAATTGACTAAAACTCATCTTCTATCTTGAAGATATCATTTCTCTCTTCAGTAAATTGATTTGCAATGTAATTTCTTATAATTTCTTCCGTAACATTTCCTACTGTTGCACAAAAATACCCTCTTGCCCCACTTCTAGTGGGTAATTTCTTGTTTGGTATGGTGGCATCTATTCTGACGAAATTTTCGGATTATTTAGGGTTGACTACATATTATGGCTATTTTTTATTCTCACAATCACTGGGTTTAATGATAGGTTCTATTTTAGCTAAAAGATTTGAAAAATATTCGATAGGAAAGCTGACTATTTCATTATTCTTTTCCTCGGCGGTTTGCTGGATGACTTCATCACTATCAGGTAATACATTACTTACCATATTATTTATGGGGTTAGCTTTTATACCGCTTGGTATTAATAATATCGTAACCAGTTCTTTACTTCAAAAAAGCGTAAATAAAAAAATGTTGGGAAGCGTTTTTTCTTGGGTTGCAAGTTTATCTACAATATTTTACCCACTAGGATCTCTCCTCGGAGGATTTTTAGGAGACGTCTTGCATGTTAAAATAGTATATTCGTTGGGAATCCCAGCACTCCTATTCTGTTCAATTTATTGGGCATTATCGCCTACATTGTTGCACTTAAAAAAGATGGAAGAAGTATCTAAGATACCGATTAATAGTATAGATTCATTTAGTAATAGAAAGATAACGGATGTTTAGCTCAAGTAAGACCACTTTTATGTATTGAGATTATAGCAATAACAAAGCTGCTTGCTTGCTGTTGACCATAATATTTGATTCCTGGTATTTACTAGAAGAGGAAGGTCATCCAGCATATTCTATAATATTTAAATTTAATTGAACAAGGGATTGGGCGGATGATTGAACACACAGAAAAAGACTGGACCACTATTGGATCCAGCCTGAATTCGTATTGAATTAACGATTGAATCAAGATTGAATAAATAATTGTCTGTTCGTTCTTTTCTCCCCACGCTCTTTTCTCTAATGTACAGACTATTTAGCAGTAGGTACCGACTTTTTAGCATGGGGAAGGAGAAAGTAACAGGGACATACATATACAAGAGAACCAACTGCTGTCTATTCCACTGTCACTGATTTTGCGAGGTTGCGTGGTTTGTCAACGTCGCAGCCGCGGTGAAGGGCGGCGTAATATGCGATAAATTGCATTGGTACAACAGAGATAAGAGGTGTTAATAATTCATGCACTTGCGGTA
>Ga0207789_1000641_pt1 | contig 11017 bp, 9 predicted proteins | sample HigsolmetaGSP12D_FD_184840 | JGI IMG/M metagenome (GOLD analysis project Ga0207789, IMG submission 184840) | High solid enriched microbial communities from the Joint BioEnergy Institute, USA - SP1-2-D (SPAdes) | ecosystem: Engineered > Bioreactor > SSF (Solid state fermentation) > Aerobic >...
TGCGGTATTTACGTTCTCAAATAAAGGAGTGGAGCTTGTAGAGATATTAAGCGATATCAGTTTAGAAGAATTACAAAAAATCACAGGCGCAAATTTTACAATTAGCCAAGAATTAATAAGAAATTAGGAGGAAATTTCATGAAGAGAGTATTAATGTTATTTTTGATACTGGTAACTTTATCGACGTTACTTATCGGTTGTTCCTCAGATAAAAGTAAAAATACACAAAGTAATGAGAAACCAAATGGAGGAAAAATACCTACTCCTACTGAATTTACTATCGGTTCAGCAACGGTTGGAGGTTTTTGGTATACATTATCCGGAGCAATGGCTGAGGAAATGAAAAAAGTATTTCCTAATTCTTCAACGACCATTGTTGAAGGGGGATCAGTATCAAACTTACTTGGTCTTGGTCAAGGAGTCTATCATATCGGATTTAGCAATGGTCAAACGGTTCCAGAAGCATTAAACGGTGAAAATGCATTTAAAAAGCCAATTACCAATGTAAGTACGATTGCTACACTGTATCCAAACGTATTTCACATTGTTGTGCGTGAAGATTCTGACATTCATACCATAGAAGATTTAAAAGGGAAAAAGGTAAGCCCAGGTATTAAAGGTTATAGTGGTGAACTAGCATTTCTAGATATTTTGGAACTAGCCGACATGTCGTATGATGACTTAGGTGGTATTGAGTACGTAGGAACATCTGAAGGGGCTGATCTTTTGCGTGATGGCCATATAGATGCAATCGTTGGAATGATATCTGCTCCTGTATCAACTTTTCAAGAGCTGGATACAACACTTGGACTTCGATTTATTCCAATTTCGGATGAAATTATCAAAAAGTTACATGAAAAAAATGAGGGATACTTAGATTATACGATGGAACCCGGTACTTATCCAAATCAAAAGGAAGAAGTAAAAACAGTTGCAGGATATACAGTTTTACTTGTAAATAACGATTTAATGAGTGAAGAGGATGTTTATAAATTAACAAAAATGGTTTTTGAAAATAGAGATAAATGGAATACAATCTCCACCGTAATGAAGGACTTCAATGCGGAATATTCCATTAAAAATAACGTGGGCAAATTGCATCCGGGTGCAGAACGCTACTATAAAGAAGTAGGTGCGCTTAAATAAAAAACAATTTAAATCGAAACACTTTGTATGATTTTAGCTAAAAAACAGTAGCCTAATAATTAGCTATTTCACTTTAAATAGGTTGATGACAGAGTAATGAATTCTGAGAAAATGTTAAATAATTAAAAAAGGTGGTTGGGGATGGAAAAAAATGAACAGGTTCAAGAAGATAAAAACATACAGAGTTTAACATATGATGAAGATGGAATTCCTAACTATAAGTTGCGTAAATTAAATGGACCAGTTGGTAATATTATTTCTATCATTGCAATTCTAATGTCGTTATTCCATTTATATACAGCTATTTTTGGAGTTTTTGAATCAATATTACAGCGTGCTGCTCATCTTGGATTTGCGTTAATTCTCGTCTTTGCAATCTATAAACCTACAAAAAAGTCTCAACATGGTGAAAAAATACCTTGGTATGATTGGATTCTTATTTTACTTTCCATTGTTCCATATGCTTATTTCGTATTCAATGCTCAAGATATTCAATCACGGATGAGCTATATCGAGCCACTTACAAATTTAGAAATTATATTGGGAATTATTGCTGGTCTCGTATTAATCGAGGCAACACGTAGAGTAATTGGAAATACACTGATAATTATTATTCTAGTTTTTCTTGCTTATTCTTTTTGGGGTCATATGATACCCAATGAACTTGGACACCGACAGTTTACACTTATGTGGATAATGGATCATTTATTTTATACAGTTTCAGGGGTTTTTAGTACGCCTTTAGGAGTATCATCGACCTTTATATTTATTTTCATTTTATTTGGTAAGTTCCTTGAAGTATCAGGTGCAGGACAGTTCTTTATTGATTTATCTATAGCTGGAATGGGTAAATACCGAGGGGGACCTGCGAAGACCGCCATTGTAGCAAGTTCCATTTTAGGAACGATTTCAGGAAGTGCGGTTGCAAATACAGTTACTACCGGTGCTTTTACAATCCCTTTAATGAAAAAAACAGGATATAACAAAACTTTTGCAGGTGCTGTTGAAGCGGTTGCATCTACAGGGGGTCAAATTATGCCGCCAATCATGGGTGCATCTGCATTTATAATTGCAGCATATTTAGGTGTACCATACTTTGATATTGCAATTGCGGCGATCATTCCAGCGATTTTATATTACGTTTGTTTATACTTTCAAGTCGATTTAAGGGCAAGAAGAATCGGACTTGTCGGCCTGCCAAAAGAACAGTTGCCGGTTTTTAGTCAAGTTATTAAAAAAGGGTTCTATTATTTTATTCCTTTAGTTATCATTATTTTTTTAATGGCAATTGGAAAATCACCGATGAGCTCAGGACTCTATGCTATTATTGCAACAATTTTAGTTGCGGCAATCAGAAGAGCCAGCAGGATAACATTAAAAAATTTTATGATAGCACTTGACCTTGGGGCAAGGGCTGCCATTGAAACTGCGGTATCTTGTGCAGCAGCTGGATTAATAATTGGAGCAATCGGATTAACCGGTATTGGATTAAAGTTTAGTAGTTTTATTATTGATTTGTCAGGAGGTGTCCTAATTAGTACGCTAATTTTCACAATGATTACCAGTATTATTTTAGGGATGGGTCTACCAACCGTTGCTGCTTACTTGGTTCAAGTCCCACTGACTATACCAGCTTTAATTGATTTAGGAGTTACACCACTTGCAGCTCATATGTTTGTTTTCTATTTTTCAGCACTTTCAGCAATTACACCACCTGTAGCATTAGCGGCATTTGCAGCAGCGGGAATATCAGGGGCTGAACCGATGAAAACAGGTATGACTGCAGTTAAATTAGGGCTAGCTGCGTTTATCGTTCCTTTCTTATTTGTATATGGAGAAGAAATATTATTAATTGGAGAGCCAATACAAATTATTTTAGCATTTATAACTGCAATAATTGGTGTTATTGGGCTAGCAAGTGCAGTTGAAGGATGGTTGCTACGTCACTCTTATTGGTATGAACGGCTTCTATTATTTATTGGTTCCATCTGTATGATCATACCTGGTATCTTAACTGACATAATCGGATTAGTTATTATAACAGGTTTGTATTTATACCAAAAATTATTTAGAAGACATCTCTTGATTGATAATTCTATTAATATTTAGGGGGATTAAAATGGAACGTGTTACGGTTGTAGGGGCAGGTGTCATGGGAAAGGGAATTGCCTATGCATTTGCCATCTCAAACTTTCAAGTGGTTTTAAATGATATTCGTTTAGAAGCACTTCAAAAGGCAGAAGCGGATATTAATCAATTGCTTAACGATAGTTTCCAAAAAGGTTTTTTGTCCGAGGTCCAATATGCCCGGGCTAAGGAGAACCTACAGTACGATATGGAATTAGCCTCAGCGGTAAAGGATGCTGATTTAGTTGTAGAAGCTGTTATAGAAAGAATGGATATAAAGGCGGATGTATTTCAAAAACTTGATAAATTATGTAAGTCAGATGCTGTTTTAGCAACGAATACTTCAACAATGAGTCCAACAGAAATAGGCGCCCAAACGTCAAGACCGGATAAAGTGGTTGCCATGCATTTCTTTAACCCTGTCCATAAAATGAAACTGATTGAAATTGTTCGCGGTTTAGAAACATCAGATGAAACCGTTCAATTCGCAAAAGAAGTCGCAACAAAATTAAAAAAAGAATATGTTGAGGTCAATGAATTTCCCGGATTTATCACTTCTCGAATGAATTGCCTTATTGGAAATGAAGCAATGAATATGCTGATGGAAGGTGTAGCCAGTGCCAAGGATATCGACAAAGCCATCAAGCTTGGCTTAAATCATCCGATGGGTCCGCTTGAATTAGCCGATCTTGTGGGATTAGACACACGCCTTCGAAATATGGAGTATTTATATCAAACATTAGGGGAAAAATATCGTCCTTCTCCTATTCTTGTAAAATATGTAAAAGCGGGAAGACTAGGAAGAAAGAGTGGGAGAGGTTTTTATGAATACAACTGAACCATCAAACCATTATGAGTGCATTGAAATTAAAATTGAAAAAGGAATATTCCGGCTTATCATAAATCGTCCTGAAGTTCGTAACGCACTGGATAATAACATGCTCGCTGAAATCGATACGGCTCTTGATGAGGCAAAACAAAATGATGAAGTAAAAGTTTTAATAATAGAAGGTGCAGGTGGAAAATCATTTGCCGCCGGTGCAGATATAAAGCAATTGCATGCCAGGAAACCTTTAGAAGCTCTTATCCCCGGAATGCAAGGATTATATTCGAAAATAGAAAATTTCCCAAAAGTTACAATTGCTGTTGTTAATGGCTATGCACTGGGCGGGGGATGCGAATTAGCAATGGCTTGTGATATCCGGATTGCATCGAATAAGGCGAAATTTGGTTTACCGGAACTGAACTTGGGGATTATCCCGGGCGCCGGCGGTACACAACGGCTGGCCCGTTTAGTCGGGAAAAGTCGTGCCCTCGACATGATTTTAACTGGGAGAATAATAGACGGTGAGGAGGCGGAACGAATAGGTTTAGCAAACTATTATGTACATGAGGAAGAACTCCATTCAAAAGTGGCTGAAATTGCCGAAAAAGTGATAAAAAAAGGACCAATTGCCGTTCAACTTGCCAAATATGCCGTTCATAAAGGATTTGACATTGATACCGATACAGCACTGTGGCTAGAAAAATTATCACAAGCTGTTGCATTGGGAACGGAAGATAAACAGGAAGGAACATTAGCATTTATAGAAAAGCGGGAAGCAAACTTTAAAAATAGATAAATATTTTTTTACGGGAGGAGAAAACACATGGATTTCCAATTACCTGAAGAAATTGAATTTTTAAGAGAGAATATTCGTAAATTTGTTAAAGAAATAGTAGATCCGAGAGCGATGGAAATTGAAGAAAATGATGAAATTCCTGCAGATATCGTTAATCAATCAAAAGAAATGGGGCTTTTTGGCCTTAGTATTCCTGAAGAGTACGGCGGTTTAGGCCTTGATATGGTTGGAAAATGTGCAATTTATGAAGAATTGGGAAAAACACATAATGGATACACAACATTAATTGGTGCCCATACGGGAATTGGTACTGTCGGGATTGTTGAGCTCGGGACAGAGGAACAAAAGCAGAAATATTTACCGAAGATGGCATCGGGGGAATGGATCGGTGCATTTGCATTAACTGAACCGGAAGCAGGCTCAAATGCTGCCAACCTGAAAACGACAGCAGTAAAACAAGGAGATAAATATATTATCAACGGTTCAAAACATTATATTACCAATGCAGTTGAGGCGCATGTTTTTACGGTTATGGCTGTCACTGATCCGGCTAAAGGGGCAAAAGGAATTACCTCTTTTATTGTTGAAAAAGATTTTCCTGGATTTGTATTAGGCAATGTGGAAAGAAAAATGGGCTTAAGAGGCTCTCATTCAGCAGAGTTATTTTTTGAAAATATGGAAGTTCCGGTCGAAAATGTTCTTGGAGAAGAAGGGCAAGGGTATGTGAATGCATTAAAAATATTGGCAAACGGTCGTGCCGGTCTTGCTGCAAGAAACCTCGGTTCCTGTGAAAAACTATTGGAATATTGCCTTTCTTATGCAAATGAGCGAAAACAGTTTGGAAAACCAATTATTGAAATTCAGGCCGTTCAACATATGTTAGCGGAAATCAGTATGATGATTGAAGTGTTAAGGTCGATGACGTACCGGGTGGCTTGGATGACTGACCAAAAACAACGGGTGGTAAAAGAAGCGGCCATTGCAAAACTGTATGGATCGGAAGTCTATAATAAAGTGGCGGATTTGGCCGTACAAATTCATGGCGGAATCGGCTATATGAAAGATTATCCAATTGAAAGATATTACAGAGATGCCCGCATCACAAAAATATATGAAGGTACCTCAGAAATTCAGCGCAACATCATTGCCAATGAATTATTAAGAGAGTTTAGAAGACGGGGGTAAAGGAAATGGTAGATTCGTATATCATTGGTTCTGTTCGTACTGCAATTGGAAAACTTGGGGGTACATTGAAAGATGTAACCGTCGATTTACTTGCTGAGAAGGTTATTCGAGAGGTTTTATATCGATATGGAAAAGAGGTGGAAGTGGACGAGGTCATCTTAGGTCAAGCAAAACAAAGTGCCGACACATCGAACTTAGCTCGGTTAGCTGCATTACGTGCGGAGTTGCCTGTCACCGTGACCGGGTATACTGTTCACCGTCAATGCGGTTCAGGACTGCAAGCCATTAATAATGCACATATGCAAATCATGCTCGGTTTATCTCATGTGATTATTGCCGGTGGAGCGGAAAGTATGAGTACTGCACCTTATTATTTGCGTCATGCCAGATTTGGGTACCGTGCCGGAAACGGTGAATTACTTGATCCAAATACAGAAAGTCAGCCTTGTTCACAACCAAGGGAGAAATATGGAAACTTAACAATGGGACTTACTGCAGAAAACTTAGCGGAAAAATATCGTATTTCCCGTGACGAGCAAGATGAATTTGCCCATCGCAGCCAAATTTTAGCCGACCGGGCAATTAAAGAGGGACGATTTAAAGATGAAATTGTACCTTTTGAAATAAAGAATAGAAAAAATACAATATTGTTTGAAGTTGATGAACACCCCAGATTAACATCAACAGAAAAATTAAGACAGCTTCCCGCAGTGTTTAAACAAGACGGTTCGGTAACGGCAGGAAACTCAAGCGGAAGAAATGATGGTGCGGCTGCAATTTTAATGATGAGTGGAGAAAAAGTGAAGCAATATGGACTGAAACCTAAGGCAAAAATCATTGCACAAGCCGTAAGTGGGGTATCCCCGGAAATCATGGGAATCGGACCTGTTGAATCGACAAGGAAAGCCTTAAAACAATGTGGGTTAACTTTGGCAGATATCGGTTTAATCGAATTAAATGAGGCATTCGCAGCCCAAGCTTTAGCCGTCATCAAAGAACTGGATTTGAACTTGGATAAAGTAAATGTTAACGGTGGAGCGATTGCACTCGGACACCCGATAGGTGCTACAGGTGCGATTTTAATGACAAAATTGCTGTATGAAATGGAGAGAAGAGGAGAAAAGTACGGTCTAGTCACACTTTGCATTGGTGGAGGGCAAGGAATTACAACTGTTGTAGAATCATTATATTAATATAATAAGATTGCCGGAAATTCCATTGTTTATAAGCTCCAATAAATTTACGGGAGGTTTTCTATGTGTGAAATCCATATTCTCCAAATTCTGCCCATGTATCATGTTCATGGTGAAGAAATTTTAAAAAGGAGTGCCAAAGTAACGAAATTTGTTACATTTAATGAACAGGAAATTATTCGGTTTTTACATGACAATGAGGATGTTGATGGAATCATCTTGCGCGCGCCTGCAAAAATTACCCGAGCAATCATTGATGCGTGTAAAAATGTTAAGGCAATCTCAGGGGCAGGTGTTGGTTTAGATAATATTGATGTGGACTATGCGACGAAAAAAGGTATTCCTGTACTACATGCACCTAAATTAAATAGTCAGGCAACTGCTGAACATACGGTATGTTTAATTTTGGCAACAATGAAAAATCTCATTCAATTTCATCAAGAAACTAAAAAAGGGAATTTCAATTTCCGTGATGGTCAATTTACTTATGAAGTGAAGGGAAAAACACTTGGATTAGTTGGTTTCGGTACCATTGCCCAAAAAGTTGCGAAAATTATGCGTGTTGGTTTTGATATGGAAGTGATTGCCTATGTCCGTGAAATGAACCAAAAAAAGATGGAAATAGCAAAATCTTTGGATTTGAAACTAACAACATCAATTCATGAAGTATTTAAAGAAAGCGATATTGTTAGCTTGCATATTCCATTAACCAACGATACGAGGAACATGATAAACAAGGAATTTTTCCATATGATGAAGCCAACTGCTGTACTTATTAATACAGCAAGAGGCGGAATCATAAATGAAATCGATTTATATGAAGCACTAAAAGAGAAAAAAATCTTTCGAGCGGGAATTGATGTATTTTCTGAAGAGCCCCCGAATAAAAATCACCCATTTTTTGAATTGGATGAAGTAATTATGACTCCTCATATGGGGGGAATAAGTGTTGAAGCTGCAAGGAAGACTTCAGAAATTATTGCGGAAAATTTAATAAAAACGATAAAAGGGGAAAAACCGTCTACAATGGTTAATTATAACCAATTGTTTGGATAATCCGGTTCGAAATTAATGATACTTAAGTTTTCCCGAATATCATTGCAACTGAAAGAAAATCGAATATTAACTCGCAAGGTGGGTTTATAATGAAACGTTTGAAAATAGCTTTAATACCTGGTGATGGTATTGGAAAAGAAGTTCTTCAGGAGGGTGTAAAAGTATTAAAAACAATTGATAAAATCGATAATAACTTATTTTTTGAATTTGAAGAGTTCCCTTGGGGCTGTGATTACTATGTTAAGAACGGAAAAATGATGGACGATAATGGTTTGGAACAATTAAAAGATTTTGATGCAATTTATCTTGGTGCAGTGGGTCATCCGAGCGTCCCGGACCATGTGTCATTATGGGACTTGTTGTTAAAAATTCGAAAAGGATTTGATCAGTATGTCAACTTAAGGGAGATAACGTTATTAAATCAATCATTAACACCATTAAAGGATAAAAGTGAAAAAGATATTGACTTTCTTGTTATTAGAGAGAATAGTGAAGGTGAGTATGCCGGCGTTGGTGAATGGATGAATAAAGGAACCCCGGAAGAAGTTGTGTTGCAAACCAGTGTTTTTTCTCGAAAGGGCACGGAACGAATTATTCGTTATGCTTTTGAAGAAGCACGACGCCAAAAAAAATCGTTGACGAGTATCAGTAAGGGAAATGCATTGAATTATTCAATGGTATTTTGGGATCAAGTGTTCAATGAAATTAGTCAGGAATATCCGGACGTAAAAACGTACTCGTATTTAGTTGATGCCGCGAGTATGTATTTTATAAAGGAACCTGAAAGATTTGAAATTGTTGTAACGACCAATTTGTTTGGCGATATTCTTACAGATTTGGGTGCTGCCATTACTGGAGGGCTTGGTCTTGCTGCTGGTGCAAATATTAATCCGGAAAGGCAATTTCCACCAATGTTCGAACCCATTCACGGTTCCGCACCTGATATTGCCGGGAAAGGTATTGCGAACCCGCTTGCCGCAATTTGGTCTGTTGCTCAAATGATGGAATATTTTCATGAAGGTAATTGGAAAGATTATATTATTGAATCCATAAGAGTCCTATTAAAAGAAGGAAGGTACTTAACGAGGGATTTAGGTGGGAAATCTCTTACAACTGAAACAGGAGATCGATTGATAGAAATATTGACTCAGATGGTAACGGAGAACAAAAGTAAGTGAAACTCCATCAGTGGGGGTTTTCTTCCCCACTGATGGTTAGTTGAACCAATTGGATGGGCATATGAATAAACCATTGTTTTAAAAAAGATATGAAATAATAAACCCAATTGAAAGTAAGAATCCGAAATAGGTATTGGTTTGGGCGGTTGCTTTCATTGCCGGCATCATTTCAATGGGAATCGTCTTTCCAATAAATTTTTTTACTGCCTGATAAGCTTTTGGTGAACTGAGAAAGACAACAAGTAACCATGGAGATAAATCTGCAAATAAAATTAGTGCAAGAATCCATAAATAAGAAATAAGAAAAGCAACTGCCAGTATTTTGATGGCATTTTCCCGTCCGACCAGAATCGGCAAGGTTTTTCGACCATGTTCTTTGTCTCCGTTCAGATCACGAATATTATTCGATAGATTAATAGCCCCAATTAAAATCGTAGTCGGGATAGAGACAAGAATACTTGTTGCAGTGATTGTCCCCGTTTGGATATAAAATGAAATCAAGATGATATTTATTCCCATAAATAAACCTGACAACAACTCGCCAAAGGGTGTTGATGAGATTGGTAAAGGTCCGCCGGTATATAAATAACCGATAAGAATGGATACCGACCCGACGAGTGCTACCCACCAACTGCTGTTCATGGAAATATAGACCCCTAATAAAACAGACAGGGCAATTAAAGTAATGGCAAGATTTAAAATTACTTTTGGGTGAACTCCTTCACGAACAATGGTACCGCCAATTCCCACGGACTCTTCGTTATCCAACCCTCTTTTATAATCATAGTATTCATTAAACATATTTGTAGCGGCTTGAATTAATAAACTGGCAATTAGCATGGCAAGAAACAGATCGAATTTGATTGGCGTTATTTCATAGGCGATCACCGTTCCTAAAATGACGGGCACAAATGATGCGGTTAATGTATGCGGTCTCGTCAGCTGCCACCATACTTGCCATTCCTTTTTATTAGGATTCAAGTTTGCCTGATTTGACTGAATCCCAGGTTGCATAAAACTCTCTCCTCTAAAAGAAATATTTTTGAAAAACTTGTGAACATCCCTATCTTCAGTTTATGGATTCGGTACAATTGTGTCAATTAAATAGACAAGTTTTTTCAGCGAATCTGTATGTAATTGTTGGAAATAAGATTATCCGGTAAAGAACATCAGAACATCGGACTTTAGCAGATAATCGAAAAAAGTTTCCGGGGAAATAGAATGATCATAAACTCACAATATTAAATGGAAGTATCAAATTTAAGAGATAGATTCTAAAAGCAAATCACGTAGAAAACCGGGATCAGTATAGTAAAAACGTGCAATTTTAATAAAAGGATAAAAGTTCAAGAAATATCCCTCATAAAAATGAAAAAATAAGATGGAAAAACAAATTTTGCTCTTCCCCGGGTTAATCCCGTGGAAAAATGGGATAAGTTTGGTAAAATAAATATGGACATTTTGTTAAAATATCCAATAAATTTTCGTGAATACAGTTAAAGAAGGAGGA
>Ga0207789_1000642_pt1 | contig 10982 bp, 7 predicted proteins | sample HigsolmetaGSP12D_FD_184840 | JGI IMG/M metagenome (GOLD analysis project Ga0207789, IMG submission 184840) | High solid enriched microbial communities from the Joint BioEnergy Institute, USA - SP1-2-D (SPAdes) | ecosystem: Engineered > Bioreactor > SSF (Solid state fermentation) > Aerobic >...
CATCAAATCTTGCCAATATTCACTATATCCGGCAACGGGAACCAAAAGGTTTAGGTCATGCCGTCTGGTGTGCTCGTAATTTTATCGGTGACGAACCATTTGCCGTATTACTCGGGGACGATATTGTACAAAATGATACGCCATGTATACGTCAATTAATGGATCAATATGAAGAAACATTCGCATCTGTAATAGGTGTTCAGCAAGTCCCTGAAAATGAAACATCGCGCTATGGAATTATTGATCCGATTTCCAGTGAAGGACGCCGTTACCAAGTGCGGAATTTTGTTGAAAAACCGGAACCCGGTACAGCACCATCCAATCTGGCTATTATGGGCCGCTACGTACTGACACCAGAAATCTTTCATTTTTTAAAAAAACAGCAAGCGGGTGCCGGCGGAGAAATTCAATTGACCGATGCCATCCAACAGTTGAATCAAATTCAACGCGTCTTTGCCTATGAATTTGAAGGGAAACGGTATGATGTTGGGGAAACATTGGGATTTGTGAAGACTACGCTGGAATTTACCTTGCAAAAAGATGATTTAAGAGAGCCGTTGTTAGAAATGATGAATGACATTCTCCAAAAGGGGAAAAAAGAGGAAACGATATTGTAAAAACTAGCGGTGAGGAGGGTATCTGATGGGAAAACCTGAATTAAAAGTTACTTCAAATAGTTATATTTCTACTTCACAATCAAGAGTACATGAGACACAAGTATCAAAAATGTATTTATTTATGAAACGATTGATTGATATTATTGGAGCAATAATCGGGTTGATTATTTCCTCGCCTGTCTTTTTACTTGTCAGTATTATGTATTTGTTTGGGGAGTCAAAGGGTCCTATTTTTTTCAAACAAAAAAGATATGGGAAAAATGGAAAATTGTTTAATATATATAAGTTTAGGTCAATGGTGGTTAATGCCGATGAGAAATTAAAGCAAAATAAGGAACTATATAAAAAATATGTTGAAAATAATTATAAACTGGAACAAAATGAAGATCCCAGGATTACTAAGTTAGGCAGATTTTTAAGAAAAACTAGTTTGGATGAAATACCACAGTTTATAAATGTATTAAAAGGTGATATGAGTTTAGTGGGTCCAAGGCCAATTGTGAAAGAGGAGTTAAGGGAATATAGAGAAATACAGCAAGATTTTCTATCTGTAAAACCAGGAATTACTGGTTATTGGCAAGTAAGTGGAAGAAGTGACGTAGGTTATCCAGAAAGAGTTGAATTGGAATTATATTATGTTTATAATCAGTCTCTCTTATTTGATATAAAAATATTTTTCAAAACTATTTTTGTTGTTTTTTTAAAAAAAGGTGCATATTAAATGAAAATAAAATTAGAAATTCATACTCATACTAAATATTCTCATGATAGTTTATTAAATAAGTGGCTCTATTTATTATTGTTGAAGATGAGAAAAATAGATGTAGTTGCTATTACAGATCACAATGAAATTGTAGGTGCAATAAAGTTTAAAAAATTTCTTAATAAATTTAATGTTAGAGTAATCGTCGGTGAGGAAGTTTTTACAGAAAGAGGAGAAATAATAGGTCTATTTCTTAAAGATAAAATTAAGCCAGGCCAATCTGTCCGTACATCAATGATGCAGATTAAAGATCAAGGTGGTATTGTTTATGTTCCCCATCCATATGATGAAAAGAGATATAAAACAGTTTTGCCAGAGGATGAGATTGCAAAAAACATTGATTTAGTTGATATAATAGAAATTCATAATGGTAGAAATATCAAATCATATTTTTCAGATATACAACTATCAATTGCAAATAAGTATCAAGTATCTCAACTAGTTGGAAGCGATGCGCATACTTTTTTAGAACTAGGAAGAAACTACAATGTTATAGAAGATTTTAAGAACAAAGAAGAATTTCTTCAAAATATTACCGAAGTAGAATATGTAAAGAGGAAGTGTATAAAGTTTTCACATCAAATCACAAAATATGTGAGGGTATTAAAAATGTTAAGAAAGGGCAATTTCAATGAGTTATATAGAATTATCAATAAGAAGATTAGAAGAAGTAAGCAAAAAATTATCACAAAAGATTAGTGAGAATTTTGAACCTGATGTAGTCGTATTTATTGCAAAAGGTTCTTTTATTATTGGTAAGATAGTCAGTGAATATTTTAATGCTCCTTTAATAGAATGTTATGCGGTTAGGAAGGGGAATAAATTAAAGCATTTATTAAGTCCTTTTATAAAGATTATTCCTAAATCTTTTAAAAAATACTTAAGAGAAAAAGAGCTTAAATCAGGATTTCATCAAAAAAATTCAGATAGAAATGTTTATATTGAAAGAGGTATAAACCAATTAGAAAAAGCAAAAAATATATTAATTGTAGATGACTCAGTTGATACAGGATTTACTGCTAGAGAAGTATATAATTATATAAATTCTAAATATAAAAATAAAAATATAAAATTTGCAGTACTTAATTATTTTGATGACAGCAAGAGGATTTTTAAAGTAGATTATAACATTTTTAAAAACACAATTTTGCTAGGACCATGGTCAAAAGATTCAAAGGAATATAATATATTTTTAAAGAGGTATCAAAATTGGAAAAGAAGTTGAAAGTTTTGCATGCAAACACAGGATTAGTAGCTGGAGGTGCTGAAAGGTTAATTTCTGATATGCTTCCAATTATGAAACATAAAGGAATAGATATAGAACTGATGATTTTAGAGGATAAGGGTAATAATATTTTTGAGCATTCAATTTTACAAAATCGAATTCCAATCATCAAATTACCATTCAATAATAAATTTGATATAAGAAATATTATGAAGATAAGAAAAGCAATAAGCGATTTTGATATTGTACATGTTCATATTTTTCCCATGTTGTACTTGGTTGCTATTGCATCTATTGGACTGAAGAAGAAGCCTATTCTTATTACAACTGAACATAATACTCATAATAGAAGAAGAGACCACAAGATATTAAGGTATATAGAAAAATTTATTTATTCAAAGTATGATAGTATAATTTCAATTTCTCCAGAAACTGAAATAAGGTTATTGGAATGGTTAAAGATTAAGAAAAATAGTAAATTCTTAACCATATTAAATGGTATAAATATTGATAGATTTAAAAATGCACAACCAAGCAATATTGGTGAGTTGATAAATAAAAAAAATAATAAAGATGATAAATTTTTATTAATGGTAGCAAGATTTGACTCGCAAAAGGATCATGGGACTCTTTTCCGAGCCCTAACTCTAGTACCTGAAAGTATAAAGCTTATCCTTGTTGGAGAAGGAGTACTTGAAGAAAAATACAAATTGTTAGCTAAAGAACTAGGGATTAATAATAGAGTCTTTTTTCTTGGTAAAAGAACAGATGTAGAAACTATTACTAAATCAATTGATGTAGCCATTTTATCTTCTAATTGGGAGGGATTTGGATTAGTGGTAGTTGAAGCAATGGCAGCTGGAAAACCTGTAATCGCGAGTAAAGTTCCTGGGGTTGAAAATATTGTTAAAGAATATGGGATACTCTTTGAAAAAGGGGACTATAGAGAATTAGCAAAGAAAATTGTAGAGTTGATGAACAATAAAAAACTTTACAATAGTTATGTTAGTAAAAGTTTGAAAAGGGCGGAATATTATAATATCAAAAAAATGGTTGATGAGTATATTTCTTTATATAAAAATTTAACAAATAAAAACAATAATTTGAATATGAAATAAAATATTTTATTAAAGGATTAATGCAATGGAATATATTCTAGTATTTTTTGTGACTGTATTATTATTTTCACCAATGAAATACAATTTTTCGACAACAAGAACTCGAATTATTAACTTTTTTTTCTTTATTATCCCTTGCTATTTAATTTTAGTGCTGTTTATTGGTTTAAGAAAAGATGTTGGTAAAGATTATTTTATTTATTATAATATTTTTTATAATAATTGGGGGGAAAATAAGGAAATCGGTTATAAATGGATTAATAATTTTTTTAGTAATTTAAATTTCTCTCTAAGTAGTGTACTTATTTTTATGGCTGCAACGACCCTCTATTTTGTTTTTAGCTTAATCTTAAAACAAAGCAATAATAAAGTATTTAGTTTTGTACTTTTTTGGCTAGATGGAGGAATTCTTTATCTTTTTAATGTGGTTAGACAAGGTTTAACAAATTTTATTTTTTTAAATATTATAGGAAAGATTAAAAAGAGAAAAAAATTGATTACCATATTACTTATAGTGCTAGGTGGTTTATTTCATTATTCAATATTTTTTGCTCTATTATTTATCCCGCTATTGTTCAAAGTATATTCCAAGTGGAAATTATTGGTATTTTATTTATTGTCCATAGTACTAATGAAAACTGTGGATATCCAATTATTATTTGTAAACATATTAAAATATATTCCTTTTTTTGGAGAAACTTACATTCAGAAAAATTTACTTGAGAATAATGTGCTAAGAATTGACTTTGGATTTGGTTATTTATTTAATTTTATTTTGGTATTCTTTACAATTATATTTTACGATAAAATTTTAGAACAAGATTCTAAAGTAATTCCATATTTAAATGCATTTGTATTTTGGGGGATTTTTAAAATTTTAACTTTAGAGGTTTGGGTATTTGAACGAGTACTTGATTATGTACGATATTCTTCAATTATAGTAGTCCCTTATTTAATTTCTATTATTAAAAATAAATATCTTAAATTTTTATTCGGGTCTCTTATTATTATTTGTTACTTTATATTATATTTATTTAGTACAATATATTCTTCAACTAGTGATAATTTAATTCCATATGAAACAATATTTTCCAAATAATTGAGATTATTAGAGGAAAAAGGATAAAAATCAATTTAGGTGTATAGAGGTGTGAACAGTGAAAACTCCTTTGGTAACAGTTTTAATGCCAGTTTATAATGTCGAAGATTATATTATCGAATCATTATCTAGTATCATTAATCAGACGTATAGAAACTTAGAAATTTTAGTTATTAATGATGCTTCAATTGATCGTACTTTGGAAAAAGTACAATCATTTAATGATGAAAGAATTAGAATAATAAATAATGAACAAAATAAAGGTATACCTTATACAAGAAATGTTGGATTAAAAGAGGCACATGGAAAGTATATTGCTTTAATGGATTCTGATGATATCTCTTATCCGGAAAGAATTGAAAAGCAAGTACAGTTTATGGAATCAAATCTAGACATAGATGTGGTTGGAACATTTTATCAGGTTTTTGGAGGTACTTTAAATGGGGGTATTTTTAAAAGAAAGGTAAAAAGTAAATATATAACTCCTTTAGATCTTAAAATCAAGTTTCTTTTTAATTGTGCAATCCATAATCCAACATCAATGCTTAGAAAGGATACAATTGACAAGTATGAACTGAGGTATAATACAGATTATTTTGTAGTTCAAGATTATGACTTGTTTGTTCAGATATCAAAATTTGGTAAACTTGCAATTTTACCAGAAGTTTTATATAAATATCGGGTTGGTCATTCTAATATAACAAAGAAATCATTGCAAACTAAAGTTTTGAATCGAAGAAAAATTATTAGTGCAATTCATAATGATATTTTAAAATTTTATGGTTTTACATTTACAGAGGAAGAATTAGAAACTTACAATCTTCTTTTTTTTGATAATCAGTCAACAGAATCACTTTTTGAAGATTTTGATAGTAGAATAATTTCTTTATTAGTAAAAATGTCAAAAGTTAATCGTGAAAAAGGTATTTTTGATTCTGTGTTATTTGATAATATTCTTATTGACTCCGCAAAAGTTGCAATTAGTAATATAAATATAGGAATTTCAAGTGAAATTAAAGTTTATTTAAAATTATGTAAGATTTTAGGTATAAAGGCAAATTTAAACCATTTGCTATATCTTATATCTAAAGATGCATATTATTCAATTATTGTATAAAAAATTAATTTAGCCAATAATCGTTTGATCAATCTATAAATTTTGAATATAAAAATACATTTATCCTTTTTATAAAGTTGATAGTTTCAAAATATCGTCATATAGTAAGAAGCTGATAAATAATGAATGTAATCTAGAAATATGGAAACAACTTAGCTAGTTAGGTAATTATTATTAAATTAATGAAGGATGTGTCCGAATTATAAGCAAAAATGTTATTATCAAGAATTGATACAAATGGTGATTGAGGTAAATCGTTATAAATCTTTGTGAAAATGTTATTTTGAAGTAATATGATATGAATGCCATTCAAAAGGGAAATTGTTTTAAGCTGGTCAAAAGTATGTATTTTCAATTGTTTTATACGGAGCTTAATAGAAATTATTTCTCAATGAAGAGTTACTTGGATACATTCCATTATTGGTGAATAAAAAATTATGATTGTTTAAAAAGAAGTTGTTGTATCTTATGAAATAATAAGAGATTAAATCTCTTGTATTGAAAAAATACCTTCAAACACTTATGATGCTTGGTAATAGAATAAGAAAATGTAATAAATTTGTATCTTACTACAACAACCAACGAAAAATGTAGAGATGTTATCACAATCCATTTTTTGTGATTAAAGATTAACATAAACGCAAACAAAACCAGATAATTTGACACTCGATGAACAGAAAAAATATGTAGAACATTAGTGTGAAATATTGTTATATATCCTTTTCCCAATACATTTTTCGAGACGCAACATCTGTGGATTTATTTCCCCATAACTAGATTGTTAAAGTCTTCTTTTTTCTTTGACGTTAATATAGGATATTATAAAGTTATTTTGCCAAGACCACACAAAGATTTTAGGGATTTCTTGAATTAACTCAATGTTATGTCAAGGTTCTGACATGTTAGATTGGATCTATTTAAGATGTTAAAAAAATAAATAGAAATGACATTTTACATTTACAAACGGTAATGGTTCGAAGAAAATAATCATATGAATGGAATTATAAATTAGTCAATTAATGGAAATTTGACATAGCAAAAGAGGGGTATGCGTTAAAAGTGAAGACAATTAAAAATTTTATATATAACTCCGCTTATCAAATACTTGCATTATTAATACCATTAATTACGACGCCTTACCTATCTAGGACTATAGGACCTGGTGGTATTGGGGAGTACTCTTATGCTTATTCTATAGCTTATTTTTTTTCAATGTTTATAATATTAGGATTGAATAACTATGGCAGCAGAACTATTGCGATATTACAAAATAATAAAGAAAAATTATCAAAGAACTTTTGTAGTATTTACACAATGCAACTATTTTGTGGATTAATAGGTATAAGTGCTTACGTCTTATATAGTTTAACATTATCACACAATAGAATGATTTCCTTTATCTTATTGGCTTATATTATATCAGAAATACTTGATATAAATTGGTTCTTTTTTGGAATAGAAAAGTTTAAATTAACAGTAGTAAGAAACTCGGTAATAAAATTATTATCAACATTATCGATATTTCTCTTTGTAAACTCTAAAGAGGATGTTTATATTTACTCATTTATTATGGCTTTTTCCTTTTTAATCAGTCAATTAGCAATATGGCCTTTTTTAACTAAAGAGATCAAGTTTATAAGGCCATCATTAAAAGAAGTCCTTACTCATATTAAGCCTAATTTAATTTTATTTATACCTATTATTGCAGTAAGTATTTATAAATACATGGATAAGATAATGCTTGGAAGTCTTACTAACGTAGCAGAAGTTGGTTTTTTTGATAGTGCTGAAAGGTTAATTAACGTTCCGATTGCATTAGTAAATGCTTTAGGGGTAATAATGATTCCAAGAATGTCTAATATAGTTGCATTAAATAATAAGATAGAAGGTCAACGAATTATATATATTAGTATTTTGTTTGTTCTTTTCTTATCTAGTTCTCTTAGTTTTGGCATTATGGGTACTGCCGATTTGTTTGTTCCTTTATTCTTTGGAGAAGGATTTGAAAAGTGTATAATTTTATTATTAATCTTATTGCCTAGCTGTCTCTTTCTAGCTTTTGCAAATGTAATTAGAACACAATATCTTATACCAATGAGAAAGGACAATATTTATATTATATCGGTATTTGTTGGAGCTTTAGTAAATTTAATAATAAATGGGTTGTTAATACCGATTTTTCAATCGGCTGGATCAGCAATAGGAACACTTTGTGCGGAAATTAGTGTTTGTAGTTTACAAGCATTTTTTGTAAGAAGAGAACTTCCAATAGGAAAATATATAAAAATTTCTATGCCTTTTATAATATCAGGTATTATAATGTTTTTAATTATCAATGGTATTCAATTACCAATACAGAGTAGATTAATATTACTAATAACAAAAATTTGTATAGGTATAATGGTATATTTTATTTCTTTAGGGATACAGTTTTATGTTTTTAAGGATAATTATCAATATTTAATAGAGTTAACTAAGCGTATGTTAGTTCCAAAGAAATAATTTTGATAGAGGCAAAAATGAGAATTATTTAGTATCAAAAGGCATTAACTTGATGGTGATATTCCATATAAAGGCTGACTATGTTATCATTACAAATTCAATATGAGTTCTAGAACTGTTTTAATGCCCATTACTTGATGTTGATTGGGTTACTTGTAATATCAAGTCAATATCTGGAGTTATTGATAATGCGATATTTGTGAAAAGTGAGAATGTTAGGTACAAATAGGATAACACTTATGTGGACAATTAATTTAACTTCACCCACAGTATAATTTGATGTTACTAAAAAAATTAGAGGGGAATCAAGTGAAAATACAAAAAAAGAGAGATGCAAGAATTGATATTTTAAGAGCTACAGCAATTTTATGTATTATTTTAGCTCATAGCATTCCCAATGGAATCATTTTTCAAATACGAAACTTTGATGTTACCCTTATGGTTTTTTTAATGGGAGCGTCATTTTTCTTGAGTAATAAAGGAAAAACAATAAAATATTTTGACTATGTTATTAAAAGATTTAATAGATTGGTTGTACCAACATGGAAATTTTTAATTTTTTTCTTTGGGGTATTCTATTTATTTTCCTTATTTCTAAATGATGAATTTTATTTTTCAGCAAAGGAAATAATTACATCATTCACACTGATTTCTGGTATTGGCTATGTTTGGGTTATAAAAGTTTTTTTTATTGTTGCTTTAGTTAGTCCATTGATTCTTTACATTAGTAAAAGAATTGAAAGTAATAGTTTATTTTTCTTAATTTTGCTATTGTTTTATGCTATTTATGCTCTGCTGCTTTTTGTTAATCATTCTTTTTCTGAAGGTTATATACAAAAATTATTTGAAAACTTTTTAGTTGAACCATTTGGTTATATTTTAGTTGCTACATTTGGTATACGGTTATTTAATCTAAAGAAAAAAGATTTAATTTATTTGTCAGGTGCATTTTTGATAATTTTTCTTGTACTTATGGTGTATCATAATTATGCACCGATTCAAGATTTCAAATATCCACCAACTTTTTATTATCAATCGTATGGATTATTTTTTAGCTTTTTCTTATTTTATTTTTTAAGTAATAATAGAGTAATGGAACTTTTTAATAAAAAGTCTATAATTTTTTTATCAAAATATTCACTAGACTTATACTTTTGTCATATCATCCCTATTTACATTATTGTACTATATAGTGATTATTTTCCAATTATAAATGTTAACTTTATAACAAGATTTTTATTTTTATTGATTGGAGGTTTGATTATATTAGTATTAAAGAATGGCTTTTTAAAATTAATTAAATTGATGAAAGTAACAGGTAAAAATCAGAATTTTTAATTATGAAAAAACTCAGGTATTTTTTAGAGATATTGACACATATAGGTAATTATTATTGAACTAATACAAAGTCGTTTCCAAATTATGAATCAAAAATGTTATAATCAAAAAGTTGAGAAAAATAGCGACTGCTGCTTTATCGGATAGTTATATTTCTAGTGAACTTGGTATTTCTGAAGTAACTATTTAAAATGATCAAACACCTCACACAATTGAAGAAACAAAGGAAATAACGATGATTGCTGATATAGATTCCATTCAAAAGGTTCAAAAGGAAGATCTATGACTAAAGCAAGAAATCGAAAGATAAAAAAAGACTATGACTATATTCGCAAGAACTTTAGATAAGCAAGAACTGATTGACTTTATAAAAATCGTTTCAAAAGAAACCTAATAGTTATCATGTCTTCAATAATGAGTTACTTGAAGGCGTGAAAGTATATCCATAAAAAAGCAATGAGTGTTATGGAACATCTGAAATTTACGGAATTCTTAATAATAAGGCTATAAATATAGTATAAAACGAGTTCAAGGTCTTATGAAACAAGCAAAAATTAATTCTTGTTTGATAAAAAATACCTTCTAACATCTACACAAAAGATGTTAGAAAAATGGGAAAGTGTATTAAATCAGGATTTCCTTGCAACGACAATTACTCTATCTATAAACTTGATTTATAGTTATTTTAGGAAAATCAATTAAATAGTAGGTAATCAAATAACTTATTAGTGAGCATTATGAATTATTAATAAGTATGTTTATATTTCAATGGTTGAGGAAAATAGTAGAAATGGCGCCCGTAATTGGGTGTTTTTTACTTTCATTAAGTAAGTAGGATGAATAAAGAAAGAAGGACCATTTATGAAAATCACAATCGCAGGAACAGGTTATGTTGGCTTATCTAATGCTGTTTTACTTGCCCAACATAATGAAGTTATAGCTCTTGATATTATTAAAGAAAAGGTAGATATGATTAACAATCGTCGTTCTCCGATTGTCGATAATGAAATCGAAGAATACTTGGCAACAAAAGATCTTAACTTAACCGCAACTACTGATAATTATCTTGCATACAAAGATGCGGACTATGTAGTTATATCAACGCCGACAGACTATGATCCGGAAAAAAACTATTTTAATACAAGAACGGTAGAAACGGTTATTGCTAATGTTTTGTCCATTAATCCGGATGCGGTAATGGTT
>Ga0207789_1000645_pt1 | contig 10901 bp, 12 predicted proteins | sample HigsolmetaGSP12D_FD_184840 | JGI IMG/M metagenome (GOLD analysis project Ga0207789, IMG submission 184840) | High solid enriched microbial communities from the Joint BioEnergy Institute, USA - SP1-2-D (SPAdes) | ecosystem: Engineered > Bioreactor > SSF (Solid state fermentation) > Aerobic >...
TTTCCCCATCCTCAGTATAGATCTTTTAACAAATGCTTTATTGTAATGCTTGTGCAGCAGTGATCAAAGCTAATTTATAAACATCCTCTTCATTGCAACCGCGAGACAAATCGTTTACCGGTGCATTCAATCCTTGCAAAATTGGTCCTACCGCTTCAAAATTTCCAAGACGTTGGGCAATTTTGTAACCGATGTTGCCTGCCTCTAAACTTGGGAAAATAAATACGTTCGCATCCCCTTTAATGATCGAACCGGGAGCTTTTTTCTCCGCCACAGATGGAACAAAGGCAGCATCAAATTGAAATTCTCCGTCAAGAATCAACGACGGATTCATTTCTTTAGCAAGTTTTACCGCTTCAGCTACTTTTTCCGTTTCTTCTGATTGAGCTGATCCTTTCGTTGAGAAACTTAACATAGCAATCTTTGGATCAATATCAAACATTTTAGCTGTCTCATCACTTACCACTGCTACCTCTGCCAAACCTTGGGCGTCTAGGGTAATATTGATTGCACAATCAGCAAATACATATTTTTCATCGCCACGTACCATGATAAAAGCACCGGAAGTTCTTCTGATACCTGGTTTTGTTTTGATAATTTGTAAAGCCGGTCTTACAGTGTCTGCAGTTGAATGAGCGGCACCACTGACAAGACCATCAGCTTTTTTCAAGTAAACAAGCATCGTACCGAAATAATTTTCATCCTGCAATAATTCCCGTGCCTGTTCTTCCGTTGCTTTCCCTTTGCGACGTTCAACAAATTCCTCCACCATTTTTTCCATTTCCGGATATGTATGTGGATTTAATATTTCAATCCCTTCTATGGATACACCTAGGTCTTTTGCCTTCTGTTCCAAATCGGCTCGGTTTCCAATCAAAACAGGTTCCAACACATGTTCTGAAGCAAGTCGAGTAGCTGCTTTTAAAATCCGTTCATCATAGCCTTCTGGAAAAACAATACGTAAATTTTTCCCATTTACCTTTTCCTTTATCGTCGTAAATAAATCCATTTCGAAATCCTCCTTTAAATCATTCCCATTTTTAGTCTACTATTTGTGAAAAAAATTGCAAGATATATTCATGCTCAACAGAAATCATGGCTAAGTTGTATTTGTATTGTTCGATTTTTTCCATAAACTATTCCAGACAATCATTTTTCATAGCGGAACGTTCACAAAGTTGTCAAATGCATTTAAGGAGAATTCGCAATTCATCATATGGTATAGTAAAAGAAAATGAACAAGGAGTGTTAATGAATGAGTGAAGCAGTACAAACATTGGATGGTTGGTATTGTTTACATGATTTCCGCATAATTGATTGGACTTCTTGGAAACAATTATCTGAAGCAGAAAGAAACGAAGCAATTCAAGAGTTTGAAAACATTATAAATAAGTGGAAAGTTGTTGACGAGGAACAAAAAGGGAGCCATGCTTTTTACTCGATTGTCGGACAAAAGGCGGATCTGATGTTGATGATTTTACGACCAACAATGGATGAGTTAAATGAAGTTGAAACAGAATTAAATAAATCAACATTGGCAGACTTTTTCATACCTGCTTATTCTTATGTATCGGTTGTAGAGTTAAGTAGTTACTTAGGGAAAGATGATGGAAGTGATCCGTACGAAAATCCGTATGTCCGTTCTAGATTATATCCAAGTCTACCGAAGTCAAAATACTTTTGCTTCTACCCAATGGATAAACGGCGTCAAGGGGACGATAACTGGTATATGTTATCAATGGAAGAACGAAGAGATTTCATGAGAAGTCATGGCCAAATTGGCAGAAAATATGCCGGCAAAGTAAAACAAATTATTACCGGTTCTGTCGGTTTTGACGATTGGGAATGGGGCGTTTCCCTTTTCTCTGATGACGTGTTACAATTCAAAAAGTTAGTCTATGAAATGCGCTTTGATGAAGTAAGTGCCCGGTTTGGAGAATTTGGTTCATTCTTTGTTGGAAACTTGCTTGACAATGAAAAATTTGAAAAAATGATGGAAATCTAATGAAGTAAGACCAAGAATGCCCCTTAAAAAATCAGCATTCTTGGTCTTTTTTTGCAAATCTGTTCTTACTTAAGAAATCTTGAACTAAAGGGCAGGGAGACTCATATCCTAAAACATTTATACAACTTGGTGGTGCTCGAGTCATTAGGGCGTGGATAGACATGCGTTATAACTGGCTTATTGGTTTTTACCCATTCAGTAAGACCTTGGTTGCTCGGGTCTTATTTAAGTATACATTTTTTAGACAGTAACTTTCCCAATATCTTTTCAGTAATACCGAAAAAATACTTGCATATATATATAATGTGATTTTTTTCGGGACCCGAATACAATTATTGATCCAGTTCGTGTATTCCAGCCAACTCCTCATATCACGGGTTTCCCAGTTGTTTTCTATCTACTAATACAAATCACTCCTACTTAGCAAAAGTTTAAAAAAACAACTATAGTTTACAAAACATATAAGTGGACTCATCTTAATAGTATATCAATCACAAACATTTATTTGTAAATTTCGAATAAAGCGGAATTATTTTTGCAGATATTTTTTCGTTGTGTTGGTGAAAAAAAGACCCCTACGGTTTAGAATTTTCCTTTCCCCCAGTTTATTTGTTGCAAAATATGAACATTGGCCAACGATCTTACATACATTGAAAAATAGAGCCTAACTCTTATTTTGAAATGGGGGATTGTTTTTGGCAGTCATTCAATATAATGAGGCAGACGTTCGGTTACTTGCCAGATTGATTCGGGCAGAGGCTGAAGGAGAGGGGGATCTTGGCATGCTAATGGTCGGTAATGTTGGCGTTAACCGTGTCCGTGCTGATTGCTTAGACTTTAAAGGTGTCCGTTCGATAAAACAAATGGTATTTCAATCACCTGGCGGCTTCGAAGCAACACAAAAGGGGTATTTTTATCAACCAGCTAGAGAAAATGAACTCCGCTTAGCAAGAAGAGTTATTAGAGGGGACCGGTTTCATCCCGCCACAAATTCACTCTGGTTTTTCATGCCGACGGGTTCTTGTCCCGCGCAATGGTTCAATCAATGGAACTCTGGTCGCTTTAAGTCACATTGTTTCTATTCCCCCGCTCAATCTGATTGTCCTTCTGTCTTTTAACTTGGAAAAATTGCATGAATCGATTGTCTTTTAACCCGAGGAAAATTGCGACCACTCTGATTCTAGTAAAAGACATTATGATGCCAGACGGAAAGCCAGTGTCCATTAATAATTATTTACGCTTGAAATTTTTATTGAGGAGGATTTACCATGAGTGCGAATTCAGGAAATTTTACAGGATACCAATATTATCGGCAAACAAATCCGTATCAACAAGCAGCAGGAGGTTTTCAATACGGGCAACCCGTACAAACCGGGCAACAAGCTGGTGCATATATACCTAGCTATCAACAAATGCCTACTTATCCGCAAATGCCTTCAGGTGCAATGATACAAACACCTGGAATTGCCACAACCGGTGTTCAAGTTCCGGGAATGTTGCCAATTGAACAATCCTATATCGAAAACATACTACGGCTAAATAAAGGAAAACTTGCAACCGTATATATGGGGTTTGAAGGAAGCCAAGAATGGAATTCAAAAATATTCCGCGGAATTGTTGAAGCAGCTGGACGAGATCACCTTATCTTAAGCGATCCGGAAACCGGTTATCGTTATTTGCTACCAATGGTTTACTTCAATTATGCTGTTTTTGAAGAGGAAATTCAATACGATTATCCTTTCCCCGGCACAGGATTTCAACAAGGGATTACTACTTATCAGCCGAGATAATCAACGAACCGGAATAACGTGAGACTGCCTATGGTCTACAGTAGCAGTCTCTTTTTCCTTACTATAACAGTTTCAAAACAAAATTAGCTTCATTGACGATACCGTTTTAAAATAATTTACTTGCCGCCACCATAAGCAATATCCAGGCGATCAGGAAAGATACACCCCCGATTGGTGTAATTGCCCCAAGAACCTTCACACCAGTAAGACTTAAAACATATAAACTTCCCGAAAACAGCACAATCCCGGCAAAAAACAACCATCCTGACCAAGATACAAGTGAACTTCCCGGAAATTTTGACATTAACAAACCCACCGCCAATAAAGCAAGTGCATGATACATTTGATATTGAACACCGGTTTGCCATGTTGAAAAATAGTGATCACTCAGTTTTCCTTCTAATATATGGGCACCAAACGCCCCTAATGCAACCGATAAAAAGCCATTTAATGCACCTAAAAATAGAAATGGATTCATCGATCTCACCGCTTTCCCTCTTTAAAATTTTGAAATACCTTTACGGAAGCAGCCATGAAAATTACCAAGCAAATGGTCAAATCATTCCGTCTTCCTTTTCAAAAATTTTCTAAGTCCCTTTTCTCAGCAATTACTCCAAACCTTTCCAACCCTTCTTGTTGATTCAACTATTTATAAATCTTCAAATCTCTTTTTATCCATGTTGCTTCTCAAAAATTTAGCCAGTGAAATTACTTAAAAATCAAATAAAGAGTCGCCATTTGCTCCATCATCGGTTTCCAGTTTCTTTTCCATCAATGTATTCGTCGGAGCCACCGTTTGAGGTGTAGAAACATGTGGCAGCTGAACAGGTCTGGAAAGTTGTTCACTACTAACTGGACTCGATTCTTCTAAAATCACTTCACATAAAGTTTTAATTGCTTGCACATGTTCACGAATTTTAGTATCTGTTTTTTCCCTTTTTGCTTCATTTACCTTTTCACCCATCTTGTTCAATAAAACTTGATAGGATATTTGCATGTCATCACCTTTTCCAACTCTTTTTGCATACACATGAGCTATCCTTATTTTACAAAAAATGAATTAAATAAGCTAATGGAATGCGATGAACACATTCCGTAATTTGGCAATTTATTTTAGAATAGAAGAATCATTTTTGATAAACTAAAGGTTAGAATAAGATGATAAAGGAGTTTGAGCAAATGGTTAATTATCCTGCTTGGATTGAAGAAAAAGATGGAGTCTTATGGCTCACAGAGGACGACCGAGACCATTTACAAATTAGTTACCGGTTAAAAAAAGTGATTTTTTCCGAACAGTCGCCGATTCAACATGTGATGATTGTTGATTCGGATGATTTCGGTCGGATGCTTGTCTTGGATGGGGTCGTTCAAACGACAGCGATGGACGGTTATATTTATAATGAAATGATTACTCATGTTCCGCTTCAACTGCACTCCAATCCGAAAAACGTGCTGATCATCGGTGGCGGGGATTGCGGGGCAGCACGAGAAGCAGCGAAATACACAGAACTCGAACAAATCGATATGGTGGAAATTGATGAACTGGTTGTGAAGGCGTGCAAGGAGCATTTACAAGCGGTTTCCGGAAATTTACATGATCCGCGGGTAAATTTCATTTTTACCGACGGACTTGCCTTCGCACAGCAAAAAAAGGAGGCATATGATGTGATTATTGTGGACTCCTCCGATCCGGTTGGACCTGCAGAGGCATTGTTTGAATACGACTTTTATCAAAATTTACATAAAGCATTAAAGAAAGACGGTATCCTTGTTTGTCAAAGCCAGTCACCCATTTTCCAACAAACCATTGTCAAACAAACACGAACCTATTTTGAAAAATTATTTACCGATGCAAAAACCTATACCGCCATTGTCCCTACTTACCCCGGAGGCATGTGGAGTTTTACGATCGGTACAAAAGGAAATACCATTGAACCTAGTCATGTCCAATTTAAAAACGTTGATACAAACTATTTTAATCAGGGCGTTTTCGAAAGCTGCTTTATCTTGCCAGAGTTTTTGAAAAAATTTGTGCCCAATCATTCATAGCTGATATAAAACAACGGACGAACCAGCCATCCTTCTTGTTCGTCCGTTTTCATGTTCAATTATCCTTATATTTTATTGTTACTTTATATCCCATCTGTTCCATAAATGTTTCAATTACTTTTGTCGCTTGTTCTTCAGCGGAAGTCAATAGCCCCTGTTCAGTTGCCTCCGTTACAATTTGATCTTGCGCCAATTCGGCAAAGGCATAGCCTTCATCAATGGAGGCCTTACTCCGAAATAAACCTTCAGATGAAAAAATTTGTGCCTGATCAAAATAAAGCGTTGGTTTCTGAATAATTTCTGCTCTCGGTAAAGTAAGGTGAATCGTTTTTTGATCTTCATTCATCTCTATATCACTTTTCGTTACCTTTGACAGATCGACACCCGCAATGACTTCGCCGGGAATAATAACTAAAACTTTCCGCTTCGTACCCGGAAGATTAGCGTCAATTTTTTTTCCAAAAAGTTGATTATCTTCTTGTTCAACAACTGCTTTCATATAAGCCTTCGATGTCGTAAGCATGGACAAATCTTGAATTTGCTCAACAAAACCGGCAACCTTTTGGGTCTCTCCCTCTCTTACAAAAATCGAACGAATGCCTAGAAAGACAGCCAAAAGTAGTAGAAGGAGAATGGTGATAATAATGATTCGACTTTTTACATTTGCAAACAGTCGTCTATGGGACGTGTGTTGCCTGACAGCAGCGGTTGCACTGATTTCTGCTTGTGTCTTCTTTAATTCATTCACCGTTTTCTTTATCTCTTCCAGGGTTTCTGTATCTTCCTGATGATCCATTACTCTTCCCCACCGTTTCCATTTAGATACATCTAGTTTAGCAAAATTACGTAAACAATACTATTTACAGATTTCAAGAGTATTTTACTATTCTTGAAAACTATATTAGCCAATTGGCTATTCATGTTTCATCCGTAAATACATCTGATGAAAAATGACATGTAACTGATGATGGAACCGGTGAAAAAGGGAAGCAAAAACCATAACTTTGCTATACTTACTAAACGAGCTCCCGAAAAGTGCCTCACTTGTCCTCGACGATTTAGTCAATTTTTAAAGCGTAAATTACGACGATCAAAACATCGGTTACCCATCTTTTTGATCGTTTCGTTCATTAGGACGGATATAACTACCCAAACGAAAATTGCAGGTTGCTCCCCTACTTGACCGCCCCTTCTGCGATCCCTTTAATTATATACTTTTGGGCAAATACATAGAAGATGACAACCGGTATAATTGTTAATACAAGACCTGCCATTGCTTGGTTCCATTGGATAGTAAATTCGCCAAAGAAATAGAAGGTAGAAAGCGGTATCGTTCTTAGCTCCTTTTGCGTCAACACTAAGGACGGTAACAAATAGTCATTCCAAATACTAATAACATTTAAAATCATAACTGTTACGGTAATGGGTTTCAACATTGGGAAAATGATCCGCCAAAAAATACTGAATTTTGATGCCCCGTCTATCATTGCCGCCTCTTCCAATGAAATCGGGATTGACTTAATAAATCCGTGATAAAGAAAAACGGCCATACTTGTATTAAAACCGATATTCATAAAAATTAGACCGCCGCGGGTATTTAACATCGGAATCCCGGTAGTTTTCATAATCCAGTTCATTTCTTGCATTAGCGGCATCATGATGGTTTGGAACGGAATAAGCATCGTTGCAATGAAAGTCATAAAAATAATTTTGCTTATTCGATTATTCGTTCTTGCCAACATCCATGCAGTCATCGATGATAGAATGACGATAAAAATAACAGAAATAACGGTAATATATAGTGAATTTCCAAAGGCACTTAAAAAATTCATTTTTTCAATAGCTGCAATATAATATTGGAATGAGAAATCTTTCGGAAAAGCCAGGACATTCTCATATAATTCTTGTCGGTTTTTAAACGAGTTAACGAGCATGATATAGATAGGAGAAAGGTAGAAAATCGCCACTATTAAAAGCAGTGTTTCTTTAATCACTTTGGTTTTTTTCATTACATTTCTACCTCCCGTTTTTTTGTAAAATATACTTGTGTTAATGAAATCGCTGCTACAATCAAGAAGAAGACAATTGCCTTAGCTTGCCCATATCCATAATTACTGTAACCAAAAATTTCGTTATAAATATTTAGTGCAAACATTTCTGTAGAATTGACCGGGCCCCCACTTGTTAAAGAAAGGTTGACATCATAGATTTTAAACGCAAAGGATAAAGTAAGGAACAGACAGATTGTGATGGAAGGCATGAGCAGTGGCAGCACAATTTTCCTTAACCGTTGCCAATAGTTAGCCCCGTCAATCTTTGCGGCTTCCATTAATTCATACGGAATATTTTCAATTCCTGCTATATAGACAATCATCATATATCCGGCCATTTGCCAAGTAAACACAAGGACAATTGCGTATAAAGCATAGTCCGGACTCATCAACCAATTGTAAAAGACAGATTCAAAACCGGTTACTTTTCCAATAATAGAAAAAGCATCGGAAAAAATAAAGCTCCAAATGTAACCTAAGATTAATCCGCCAATTAAATTCGGCATAAAAACCATTGTTCGGGCCGATTTCGCTGTACGTAAAGTTGATGTGACAATTAAAGCAAAGGTTAATCCAAGAACATTTACTGAAATAAGTGCCAATAAGGTAAACTTAATTGTCACCCACGCTGAGTGACGAAACCGTTCATCTTCTATTAATTTAAGAAAATTGTCAAAGCCTACAAATTCTTTTGCATTTGCAGCAATGCCATCCCAATCGAAAAAGGCATAATAGATACCACTAATAAAGGGAATAATCACAACAATGGTAAAAATAAAGATTGTGGGAAAGGTAAATAAAGCAAACCAAAATCGGTTTTTTGTTTTTGACACAATCTATTCCCCTCTTCCATACTTATTTGAATAGTTTAAAGAAAACTCGGGCGTCCGAGCCTTTAGGCGCGAGCAGAGCCGTAGTTGCACTTATACTTAATTCTTAAAATTTCCCACTACGTCGAATTTGCTTCTTTGCTGGAAATTTATACATTCTTAACGTATAAAGAAAACTCGTGCTTTCGAACCTTTAGGCAACCAAAGAGCCGTCGTTCAGCGAAAAAACATATTCGCTTGCGAGGTAATGCAACCGAAGTCTCTCTCGTTCACCGAAAAAACATAAAATTTTTCCGGCTGCGATATATTCCCGCGAAGCTTTCCTTGTGCACTTATGCGTCAGGAAAGTAGAAGTTGGAAAATTTTTACTTTCCTATTAGCTAATAAAAGGTCGGACACGCCGACATATGTAATCGGCGAGTCCTGTAGTAATTCATTGCTACACTTATTTAATTGCATTCTGGAACGCTTCATCTAAGCTCTTAATAAATTGGTCCCCGGTTATATCTTTATTTAAGAAAAATTGTTGTGCCGCCGGTGTGAAATCATTAACGATTAAGTTTGGCGGGTAATAGCTATGTGACCACGGAATTGTTTCACCGCTATTGGAAGCTTCTAACACTGCTTGCGATAACGGATCAAGATTATCAGCTTTAATATTGGTCATGGCCGGAACAAAACCAAATTCATCAACAATATATTTTTGACCTGTTTCGCTTGTGACCATCCAATTTAAGAAGTCGATAGCTGCCTGAACTTCTGCATCGTCCTTCGTTCCATTTACAGCCCAATAAGCACCGACACCAACCGCTAATTTATCATTTCCAGCTAATGGGAATGGCATCATGCCAACTTCAAAATCCAAATCATAATCAGAAAGCATCGTTGCTGCCCAGTTTCCTTGATGAATCATCGCCGTTTTACCGGTAGCAAAATCACCTATTTCTTCATCATATGTTACATCCAATGGACTATTGGAATACTCACGAATCGCTTCCATAAATTTGCCAAATTCTTTAAACTCAGGTGTTTCAGCCATTGTCACTTCGCCTGTCTCCATTTTATCTATAAAAGCATAATTATCTTCTTGAAGTGAGAATGGATAATTACTTATATGTCCAATTAAGAAATAAGCCTCTTGTGATAATCCGAATGGGTTAATTTTTTGCTTTTTCAAATTTTGTAAAGTACTTACAAAGGAATCATAATCTTTCACATCTTCTGGTTTCACTAAATCTTTATTGTAAACAATTCCAAATCCCTCAACACCATACGGAAGACCAACAACTTTATCATCCATCTTCAATTCCATTTTCGGTGCAATATTTGGTACAAACTCAGCATCGCTTAAATCAGCCACATATGATTTTAGTTGTTGTGCTTGTCTGAGACCTTCCAATGTAAAAATTGATGGACCTTGATCACTATTCATTTTAATTTGTAATTGTTGGAAGTAATCGTCACCGGTCGTTCCCCAAATTTCTACTTTCACACCGGTTTCTTTTTCATATTCCTTTGCAAGTGCTTCCAGTTGATCTGAAATTTCTACTTTACTTTGAAAAATGGTTATCTTTTTCGCTCCCCCGTCATCCCCTGAATCTGTATCCTTAGCTTTTTCATCATTGTCACCGCCGCAAGCTGTTAAGATAAGTGACATAACAGCCATTAGCAAAAAGGCAAGCCAAGACTTCTTTCGGATTTGCATTATTGGTTCCCCCTCTTTTTTATAGGTTTATTTATTAAAACCATTTATAAAATGGTTATAACCTTATCCAATTTTCTTGCTTCGCCATTGGAACGATTAAACTTGATTGTTCACACACCTGATATGTTTTACTGTAAACAAAGACTTCCAGCGGGTTTCCCTTGACCTCAATTTCGATACGCTCTTTTTCAACTTTTAAATGAATAGCTCTTCCACAATATTGAAGTGAACATTCGTATCCTTCCCACCTATTGGGTAAAGCCGGGTTAAGATGAAGACCATCTTCTTTTATTCTCAGTCCTGCAAAACCAAATACGATGGCTAACCACGTACCTCCCATATTAGCCAGATGAAGACCGTCTTTTGTGTTTCCATGGGTGTTGTCCAAATCAAGTCGGGCGGTTTCAATAAAGTATTGATAGGCTTTTTCAATGTCACCTATTTTCGCTCCCATAATGCTAAAGATACAAG
>Ga0207789_1000649_pt1 | contig 10842 bp, 11 predicted proteins | sample HigsolmetaGSP12D_FD_184840 | JGI IMG/M metagenome (GOLD analysis project Ga0207789, IMG submission 184840) | High solid enriched microbial communities from the Joint BioEnergy Institute, USA - SP1-2-D (SPAdes) | ecosystem: Engineered > Bioreactor > SSF (Solid state fermentation) > Aerobic >...
GCCTCCTCCTTGCCTATCCGGTCTTAGCATCCGTTTCCGAATGTTATCCCGGTCTGAAGGGCAGGTTGCCTACGTGTTACTCACCCGTCCGCCGCTAATCTCGTCAAGAGCAAGCTCCTTCCGAGATCCGCTCGACTTGCATGTATTAGGCACGCCGCCAGCGTTCGTCCTGAGCCAGGATCAAACTCTCCAAAAAAGGCAAACCTTATCAGAGAGCCAATTCGGCTCATGTCTTGCTATTGGTTTCGTTTTGCACTCGATGTTCAGTTTTCAAGGAGCAAGTTTGGTTGCTTCTGGTGCCGTCGTCGTTTCGGCGGCGACCTTTATAATATATCACATTCGCCTATCCTGATGCAAGGACGACTTTGTTCAAATCCTCAATTCCGTCCTTGATCCCGGCATCGGCGGCCGCCCGTTTCGTTGCCTCTTGCAGCGGCGAAAATTAATTTATCACATAACAGGCGCCCAAGTCAACGCTATTTCGACACAACCGACAAAGAACTAATTTTCAGTCATCTCGCCGCACGGCGAATCCTTCCAGGATCTGAACGCCGTCGTTCAAAGTCGCCGCATACACGCGGTCTTCTCCGATATCCAGGTCCGTGATGGGCCCTCCCAAGCGAAGGGCGAAGACGACCGGACGCCCGCCTATTTCGCTCAGCCGATACAGTCCCCGGTCCGCGCACAAATAGACGGAACCGCCTTTCGAGATCATATTGAAGAGAAACAGGCCGGGAAACCGAATGCGTTCGAACCCCCCTTGACCGTTGCCGAGCACGAGTTCGCCGCGGTCCGAAATGCCGGCGAGCCGGGAACGAAACACCGCAAGCCCCGTCAGTCTGGCACCGACAGGGAAGAGCGCCCACGCGCAGGTCATCCGGTCGTACATCGCGATGCCGATGTCCAAAGCAAGGAACAGGTATTGGGAAAAATAGAGAAAATCGTAAACGGCCGCCTTGGCAAACGCCACGTTGATCCAGCCTTTCCCGGTTCGGCTCCAGAGGCCGCTCTCCGTCGCGACAAATGCAAGTTCTCCGAATTCCCGGAATTGATAGCAGACGAGCGGAATGTCCAACGACTGAGCGCTCTCCCGCTCCAGCCGGAACAGGCCCCGGTCCGTGCAGGCGTACAGGCTGCGGTTGCCTTTTTGCAAACGGTTGACGTGAACGCTCGCCGGCAACCCTTGCGTCAGGACGGACCAGTCGCCTTCCGCATTCATCCGCCAAATTCCCCGACCGGCGGGAGCCGCGACAACGGTCCGGTCTTCGTTTACGATGACGGAAGATCGATGGAACAATACCCGGCTCACGTCCGACATCGCGATCCGCCTCCTTGAGAATCGTTATCACTAAGCTTAAAAAAGAATCGAACCTATGTCAATCGCGACAGCCGAACGCCAAAGCGATTGCCGGGAACCGGCCGGCCGCGCGCCGAATTTATTCTGTCCGCTCCCCCGCCGCCGCGTAGCGAAGCTCCAGGATGCCCGTTCCCGTCTCGCAGTGAGGCTTGGCGATTTCCCGCAAATAGCCTTTTTTCGCGAGCTTCTGCAGCAGCAGCGACAGGTCGAGCTTGAGCCCGACCAGCTCGGGATGGCGCATGAGTTCCGGGACGGACCAGCCGTCCGGCCGGGTGCCGATCAGCCGCAGCAGCAGCGCGCAGGAGGACTTCATCTTGGTCAATACGGAAAATTCGCACGCCAAAATCACGAGCTGCACCCGCTGCTCCACCGTTTCCTGATTCGTTGTCAGTTCCTCGTACAGCTTGTAAATGCCCGGGTTCACGGTTCGCATCTGCAGCCATACGGTCAATTCGGGATGCAGCCCTTCCTCGATCAGGGCGATGTGGGCCCAATGGTGCAGGGAGGCGAGGATGTGGCTGTAGGCGTCGAGAATTTGCCCGTCCTTCAAATCCTGCTTGGACTGCAGATACGTCTTGGCGAATGCGGAAAACTCGCACAGCAGCTTGCGTTCCTTCAAATTGGCCGCCCACGTGTCGAGCCGATGCTTGAGCGTCGTCAAATAACCGTCCCGGTCCAGCAAGATGTCGCCTTGCTCCAGCCAGCGGACGAGCCCGGGGCTGTCGCCGCCGACGAGCGACTGTTCCAGCCGATCCACGTTTACTCTGCGTACGAGGATGCGCGTCTCCCCCCACATCAAGTGCTCCGTTTCGCGCTCGGGCGTCTGCCGGAACACCGCCAATACGAGGCGGTCCATGCCGTCGATCAACGTTTTGTAGGAGTAGGGGTTCGCAACCAGCAGCAGGCTGACGAGCCCTCTCTCCCGGCCGAACAAGTCCGTGTAAAACAAGCCGCTGGCGTCCAAGCGACTCACGTCGTCACCACCTTGCGCGCAATAAACCGCTTTCGCCGATGAGGCGGAGAAAGTGGCCTGACCGCAAATTGTAAGCTATAATGAATTTGCGGAATGTAATACTTCTACAGAACGGCTTTGGTTTCCTGCCGAAGCTGAACGATAATGACGGGAGCATGGTCCAAAATGAAGTTCAGAGCGAGCAAAATTTCGACGATGCGCACTTGGGGGCTGCTGCTGGTCTTCGGGGGCATGGGGCTGATGGTGCTCGGAACGAGCGGAATCATTCTGCTGGGAGAGGTCGGGAAAATCATCGCCGGCATCTTCATGGTGCTGGGGCTGCTCACTTGCGCAGCCAGCATGGTGATTTACTTCTGGGTCGGCATGCTGTCCACCAGCGCGCCGGTCGTCGACTGCCCGGAATGCGGCAAGCGCACGAAGATGCTGGGCAAGACGGACCGCTGCATGTATTGTCACACCATTTTGACGTGGGACCCGAACGAAGCGCGCGACGGGGTGCCCGCCACGGCCCGGCGGAAAGGCAAATCGCTGTCCCATTCGTAACCTCGCCCGGCACAAGGCGCGCCGGCGGTCTGCTCGCCCGGCGCGCCTCTTTTTTTTCGCCGCTCAAGGATGAGACTGCAGCGTCTTGTCCAGCACGGCCCAGATGTCGGACGTTTCGAAGCCGCGCCGCCACGTTCCGGCGCCGGCCAGATCGTACTTCTTCACCAGTTCGGCCCGCTCGCGAATGGACGTTGCGTCTTCGATCCAGATTTTCCGCGTCGTTCCGTCCGCCGTGTACTCCACGTAATGCTGGCCGGTGTCCGCGGACAGCTTCGGCGTGAGCTTCTTCTCCTGGATCACCTTCTGGACCGCCGTCATGCTCATCGTCTTGGAAGAGACGTCCACGCCGCCCTTGGCGTTCGGCTTCTCCGTCCATTCCCGAGTGTACAGCGGCATGCCGAGGATCAGCTTGTCCTTCGGGACCTGGTCCTCGGTCAGCAGCGTGCGGATCGAGGTTTCGGTCCACGACAGCGAAGCGACCGAACCGGCCACCGGGCTGGACGCCCAATGCTCGTCGTATGCCATCAGCATCATGTAGTCGACGACGGCGGCCAGCCGCTTGCGGTCGAGATAGAGCGACCACATCTCGCTGTCGGACTTGGGCGTCACGTCGATGGAGACGACGAGATTTTGCTCGTGGGCCAGCGGAGTCAGCTCCCGGACGAACTGAACCAGGTTGTCCTTGTCGGCCGTCTCCACGTTCTCGAAGTCGAGGTTGATCCCCTGAAGGCCGAACGCCTTGGCATAGGCGAGCATCTGTTGAATCATCTTGGCGCGAATATCGTAATTCGCGAGCGCCTGATGCGTCCGCGAAGGCTCGAAGCCGTTGCTGAACACGCCCCACACCTGCATGCCGTTCTTGTTCGCCCAGGCCGTATACGAAGCGTCCGCCAGGCTGCGGAACTGGCCGCTGCCGTTCTGCAGCTCGAACCACGTCGGGGCCACGACGTTGACGCCGGTCAGCTCGCCGATCTTGGACGTATCCGGATTGGCGGTGTACACCGCCTCCCACGTCAGGTTGATTTTGCGCCCGGTGAGCTTCCAGGCGACGAACGGCTCTTCGGCCGGCGCGGCGGGAACCTGGTCCACGCCGTCCAACGCCAAATCGGACTTGGCCATGTAACCGACGTATCCTTCCGCCGATTGCACCTTGTACCAGCCGTTCTCCTCGCCCCACAAGACGACTTCCCCACCCGGCGCCAAGTCCGCGACGATCGGCTCCGACTTATGGGGACCCGCGCGCAGCGGCTTCGTCTTCCCGCCGGACCGCCCTTGAACCTTCCCCTTCTGAAGCAGTTGCTCCGGCTGATGCAGCGTCACGATTCCGGACTGCGCGCCGATGTCCGCCTGTACGCCGAACAACTCCTTCAGCGGCGCCATCGGCAAATACAAATCGCCGGAATCCGACTTCTTGGCCGCGAAGCCCAGTTCGAACGGCTTGCGGTTGAGCGTCGCGTCCAAAGCGCCGGTCTTGAAATGAAGCACCTTGGACGCCGTCGTCAAAATGATCGAATCGGAGTCGGCCTCGTACCGAACGCCGTCTCCGAGCAGCTTCTGAGCGATCTTTAGCGGCACGAGCAGCCCGTCCCCGTCGCCGAGCGCGTATTGTCCGCTCCACGCGCCGTCCACCATGATCGGATGGGGCGAAGCCATATACTGCGGCGTCACGTGCTCCGCGTTCGGCTTTTCCGTTTCCCACCATACGTAGACGAAGGCGGCCGAAGCGAAAAACAACAGCCAAAAAACGATGATCGGTCCCTTCCGCCTCCGGGGGCGGATGCGGCGTCGACCGGTCATGATCGTCGCGTCCAATGCCTCACTCTCCCTATGGCAGGTCTAATAGACAGACGACTTGGGGTCAAAATCGGTTGCAAGCAAAAACGCGCGTAGGTCAATACCTCTCGCGCGTCGATATCCGTATGTTATGAGCGCATGGCGGCGCACGTCGGACAAATTCCATAAACTTCCATCCGATGGCCGTGCACGAGGAAGCCCGTGCTGCGGGCCGCCGCTTCTTCCACATCGCGAATCGGCTCGTGGTCGAAGTCGACCATCTTGCCGCACTGCGTGCAGATGGCGTGGTAATGATCCGACAAATCGGCGTCGAAGCGGCTGGAATCGTCCCCGTAAGTAAGCTCCCGAACGAGCCCCGCGTCCACGAACAGCTTCAGGTTGTTGTACACGGTCGCCACGCTCAAGCTCGGGTATTGGGGGGAGATGGCCCGGAAAATATCGTCGGCGGTCGGATGATCCCGCGATTCCATCAAATATTGCAAAATGGCGTATCGCTGCGGCGTCATCCGGACTCCTCCGGACTTGAGCTGGTCCACGGCCTGATGTACCCGGGTATCCATGCTCTTCACAGCCTTTCGTAGAAGTTAGCCTCATTTTAGGGTTCGTGATCCGAATTGTCAATGGAAGGCGCCCCCGCGCCAGGCTCCCGGCCTCCCCGGCGGGCGGTCTAGTCCCGTTTGTCGGAGCTTCCGCGCCGCTCCCACAGCCAAACGGCGGCGCCGATCGCAAGCAGCACGATCGCGCCCGCCATCGAGCCGGAGGAGCGCAGCAGCCGGCTGGTCCATTCGGCGTGGGCCGTCGAAAACAAAGCGATGCCGCCCGCGACGAGCAGCAGGACGCCGAAAGCCGTCACCGGCTGGGAAGGCCCGCCCGGCGACGGCGGCTGGCCGTTCCCCCGAGCAGCCTGGGCGAAGGCGGCCGCACGTTCGTTGACGGTGTCGGTCTTCTGCAGCGCGTCGAAGATGTTGAACGCGTACAGAATCGGAATGAACAGGCTGAGCATGACAATGACGAGCACGCTGTTCGGCGGCCCGCTTATCGCGAAATAGACGATGCCGCAAATGTCCATCGCGAGCAGCATCATGAGGACGATTCCCCGGACCATCATGCCCAAATACATATGTCCCAAGCCGGGAAAACAGAACGCGAGCAGCAAGGACAGCCACTTCCGCTTCTTGGGCGGTCCGCCCGGCGGCAAGTAGCCGTGCGGACCGTATCCGTAAGGAGGCGGGGGCACGCCGTCCGCCGGCCAAGTCGACTCGGACCCGCGGGGCGGCGCGCCGTTCGCATCGTTTGCCTTCATCGTCCTCTCCTCCTTTTCCGCCGCGCTTCCGGTTTATTCTGCCGTTACGGAGGAGACCCCTTCCAGCCGGTTGAGCCGATCGGTCAGCGGCAGAACGAGCTCCGCGTTCGGCAGCCGGACATGCAGCCTTAGCCGCGCCGGAGCCTTGCCCCCTCCGCCTTCGTACGCCGGCTCGTCGAGTTGGATCTTCAGCAGCTTGGCCTCCCGCTCATGGAAGATCGCCTCGATCTGCTCCGTCGAGACGACGTCGCGATTGAACTGAAGCGTGAACAAATATTCCTTGAACTGATTGACGTATCGCTTCTCCACGATGTTGAGGCCCCACAGCACGAACACCGCGAGCAGCACCGTGACGGCCGCCGGGAAGTAGAAGCCGGCGCCGACCGCCAGGCCGATCGCCATCACCACCCAGAGAGAGGCGGCGGTCGTCAGGCCGGTGATCGACTTGCCGGTGAACATGATCGTTCCCGCGCCGAGAAAGCCGATGCCGGTGATGGCCTGGGCGGCCAGGCGGGCCGGATCGCGGTTCACGTTCGGCTGTCCGATGAAGTCGGTGAATCCGTATATGGACAAAATCATGATCAGGCACGAACCGAGGCAAACCAGCGTATGCGTTCGCAGACCGGCGGCATGGTTTTTCCGCTCCCGCTCGTAGCCGATCAATCCGCCCAAAATGACGGAAATCAGCAAGCGGAACGCCAAGTGCCAGTCGTCAATGACCCACGGATTATGCTCCATTTGAATCCGTCCGTCTCCTTCGCCATTCTATCATGGTGCCGTCCGCACGCTCAACAGCTTCGCGGCGGACCGCAGGCCCGACTAAGGTCGGGGAGCGGCGTTATTGCCGCTTCGCCGCCGCAGCTTCACCATCACGATGTCTTCTCGCGGCGCAAACGTGCCGACGCAGCGGAAGCCGCACTTCTCGTACAAGGCGATCGCCGGCAAATTGCGGGCTTCGGCGGTCACCTCCCAGCTGCGGACGAACGGATATTCGGCGAATACGCTCGCAAGCAGCAGGCTGCCGATGCCTTGGCGGAAGCGGTCCGGGCGCACCATCAGCCGGGTGATCGTGCACGCCCCGGCGCCGCGCTCCTCCCGAATCGATACGGCTCCCGCCAGTTCCCCTTCTTCGTCCGCGCATCCCCAGAACGCCTCTTCGCTCGCCTGGATGTCGCCGATCGTCTCCATCAGCGGAGGCAGGTCGGGCACGCCGATCCGCTGCGCCTCCACCCGATAGGACGCATGTTGCAAGCTCCACAGTTCTTCCGCCGTATCCCGAAGCCGATGATCAAGCCGCGCCACCTTCATCGCCGATTCCTCCGTTCGCCGGGCTGGATATTCGCGAAAACCGTGCAAAAAACGGCATCCCCCGTCGGTGGATAGCCGCTTTGCGTCGGTGATTATGCCTTCAGGCGCTCCAACAGAAGCTTGTTGACCAGACCCGGGTTCGCTTTGCCCTTCGTCTCCCGCATGATCTGGCCGACCAGGAAGCCGAGCGCCTTCTCCTTGCCGCCGCGGTAATCTTCGACCGATTGCGGGTTGGCCGCGATGACGGCGTCGACGATGGCGACGATCGCGCTCTCGTCGCTGATCTGCACGAGCCCCTGTTCCTCGACGATCGCCTGCGGGGACTTGCCCGTCTCGAGCATCGTCTTGAAGACGGTCTTGGCAATCTTCGAGCTGATCGTGCCCTTCTCGATCAGACCGATCATCTCGCCGAGCCCCTGGCCGGTAATCTTGACGTCGTCCAGTTCAAGGTTGTTCGCGTTCAGGTAGCCGAGCAAATCGCCCATGATCCAGTTCGCTGACGCCTTGGCGTCGCTCGTATATTTCAAGCTTTCCTCGAACAGGTCGGCGAGGCGGATCGACGCGGTCAGGACGCCCGCGTCGTAGGAGGACAGCCCGTACTGCTGCGTGTAGCGCTGCTGGCGGGCGTCGGGCAGCTCCGGAATCGATGCGCGGACGCGCGCCTTCCACTCCTCGTCGATATGCAGCCGCACGAGATCGGGATCGGGGAAGTAGCGGTAGTCATGCGCTTCTTCCTTGCCGCGCATCGAGACCGTTTTGCCCTGGGCCTCGTCCCAGCGGCGCGTCTCCTGCACGACTTCGCCGCCGCTCTCCAATATTTCCGCCTGGCGGATTTGCTCGTACTCCAGCCCGCGCTGAACGCCGCGGAACGAGTTCATGTTCTTGAGTTCGGCCCGCGTGCCGAACTCCTTCTGTCCGCGCGGACGCAGGCTGATGTTGGCGTCGCACCGGAGCGAGCCTTCCTCCATCTTCACATCGGAGACGTCGCAATACTGCATGATCGCCCGCAGCTTTTCCAGATAGGCTTTGGCTTCCTCCGGGGAACGGATGTCCGGCTCGGACACGATCTCGATCAGCGGCGTGCCGACGCGGTTGTAGTCGGCCAGCGAGCCCAGGCCGCCGCCCGCGTGCGTCAGCTTGCCCGCGTCCTCCTCCAGGTGGAGACGCGTAATGCCGATCCGCTTCCTCACGCCGTCCACTTCGATTTCGATCCAGCCGCGGCTGCCGATCGGCTGATCGTACTGCGAAATCTGGTACGCCTTCGGCAAATCCGGGTAGAAGTAGTTTTTGCGGTCGAACTTGCACCATTCGGCGATTTCGCAGTTTAGCGCCATCGCCGCTTTCATAGCATATTCCACCGCCTGGCGGTTCAGCACCGGCAGAACGCCGGGATGTCCGAGGCAGACGGGACACGTATGCGTGTTGGGCGGGGCTCCGAACGAGGTCGAGCAGCCGCAGAAGATTTTGGACTTCGTGTGCAGCTCCACGTGCACCTCAAGTCCGATCACCGTTTCGTAAGGGGCAAGGATGGACATAAAGGTTTCGCTCCTCCTGTTACAGCGTCGGGCGCAGCTTGTGATGTTCGGTCTGCGCCTCGTATGCATGGGCGGCGCGGAGCACCGTCCGCTCGTCGAACGGCTTGCCGACGAGCTGCAGCCCGACGGGCAGGCCGCCTGCCAGTCCGCACGGAATGCTGATGGCGGGGACGCCGGCCAGGTTGATCGGAATCGTGCAAATATCGTTCAAATACATCGTCAGCGGGTCGTCCACCTGCTCGCCGATCTTGAAGGCGGTCGTCGGCGCCGTCGGCGACACGATCAGGTCGTACTTCCCGAACGCTTGGTCGAAATCCCGCTTGATCAAGGTGCGGACTTGCTGGGCCTTCTTATAGTACGCGTCGTAATAGCCGGAGCTGAGCGCGTACGTGCCGAGCATGATGCGGCGCTTCACTTCCGGCCCGAAGCCTTCGCTGCGGGAACGGCGGTACAATTCGAGCAGGTTCGCCGGATTTTCGGCGCGCACGCCGTAGCGGACGCCGTCGAAGCGGGCCAGGTTGGAGGATGCTTCCGAGGAGGCAAGCAAATAATAGGTGGCGACCGCGTATTCCGAGTGCGGAAGCGAAATTTCTTCCCAGACGGCGCCCATCGCCTCGAAAGTCCGCAGCGCTTCGAGCACCCGCTCCTTCACCTGCGGATCGATCCCCTCGCCCATGTACTCCTTCGGCACGCCGATGCGAAGTCCTTTGACGTCGCCGGTGAGCGCGGACAGATAGTCGGGGATGTCCACGCTTGCGGACGTGGAGTCGCGCGGATCGTGGCCGGCAATCGCCTGCAGCACGTAGGCGGCGTCTTCGACGTTCTTCGTGAGCGGGCCGATCTGGTCGAGCGACGAAGCGAAGGCGACGAGGCCGAAGCGCGAGACGAGGCCGTAGGTCGGCTTCAGGCCGACGACGCCGCAATAGGCGGCCGGCTGGCGGATCGAGCCGCCGGTGTCGGAGCCGAGCGCGAAATAGACTTGTCCGGCCGCGACGGCCGCGGCCGAGCCGCCGCTGGAGCCGCCCGGCACGCGCTCCGGGTCCCACGGGTTGCGGGTCGGATGGAAGGCCGAGTTCTCGTTGGAACCGCCCATCGCGAACTCGTCCATGTTCAGCTTGCCGATCGTCACCGACTGCGCCCGGCGCAGCTTGTCGACGACGGTCGCGTCGTAAATCGGCACATAGTTCGCCAGGAAGCGGCTCGCGCAAGTCGTCCGCAAGCCTTCCGTGACGATGTTGTCCTTGATCCCCGCGGGCAGCCCGAACAGCAAGCCGCGCTCGCCGTCCGACGAATCGAGCTCGGCCGCTTGCTTGCGGGCGCCCTCTTCGTCGACGGTCAGGAACGCCTGAATGTTCCCGTCGGTCTCCCCGATGCGGGCGAGCGACTCCTCCACCAGATCGGCGACCGAAATTTCTTTATGATGAAGGCGGTCGTGCACCTCGGACAACCGCAAATCAAACAGCGACAAATCGGGTTCCTCCCTTGCACAATGTCAAATCCGTTCCGGGCGGGCGACGCCCGTCAATCGAGCACAGCCGGCACCTTGATGTGCCCGTCCTCTTCCTCCGGCGCGTTGGCCAGCACCTTCTCGATCGGGAGCGACTCCCGCACCTCGTCCTCGCGCATGACGTTGTACAGCGGCAGCACATGGCTGGTCGGTTCGACGCCGTCCGTGTCGAGCTCGCTCAGCTTCTCGGCATACGCCAAGATCGCGCTCAATTGCTCCGCGAACTGCTCCTTCTCGGCGGCGGACAGCTCGAGCCGAGCCAGGTTCGCGACGTGCTCCACGTCCTTGACCTTGATGCTCATGTTCCCGGTTTTCCTCCTCGATAACGGTGTTCGATCATTCCTATTATTATATCGGACAGACCGGACAAGCACAACGAACTTCCGTCTTCGCGCCAGGGATTCGTCAAAGTCAGGTTGATAAATGCTCAGACATGTCCTTTGTCGTCTTTAAGCTCCGATCAGTTCCAAAGCCCTTTCTGGTTTTCTGGCACAACGGCGGGTCGCTTTCGCAATGTTGGAT
>Ga0207789_1000651_pt1 | contig 10704 bp, 9 predicted proteins | sample HigsolmetaGSP12D_FD_184840 | JGI IMG/M metagenome (GOLD analysis project Ga0207789, IMG submission 184840) | High solid enriched microbial communities from the Joint BioEnergy Institute, USA - SP1-2-D (SPAdes) | ecosystem: Engineered > Bioreactor > SSF (Solid state fermentation) > Aerobic >...
AAATTTGATCTGACATAAAAATTTCCTCGTCTTCCCCTAGTTTAGATAATCATTCAATTCTACAAAGAAGGAGAAAATTCCTTTAAAAAAATCTTAAAATGGAAAAATTTACGTGCGGAATATGCGTCCAAACCATGATGTTCGGTTTTTTAGTACATTGAATTGGCCTCCAGGTGTAGGGCATTTAAAGTATTTTCAATAAAATCCTTACACTTTATATTCTTTTTGTTCGACAAAAATGGCCAAAATCCTTGCCAAATCTGAATTTATTCTTTATTAAGCAAACCCCTAATAAAAAAATTTTAAAAAAACGGAGAGCTCAAAAAGTTTGAGTCCTCTCCGTTTCAAAATCATATGATTTTAAGCGTGTACTTCATCCATAACATAGTATTCCATTATACTTGGACGGCCTACTGAATAATAGTTCATTCCTTTGCCTTTCACTTCATTCAGATCGAAACAGTTACGGCCATCGTAAATAAACGGGGTTTTCATTTTTTTCTTAAACAAAGTCAGATCCATTTCCTTAATTTCCTGCCACTCTGTAAATACGAAACAAAGATCTGCGTCCTCAAGTGCATCTTCAATTGATGATTTATAAGTAATTTGATCCGGGAATAGTTTTTTATAGTTCTCTACCCCGACAGGATCGTATGCCTGAATTTCAGCTCCTTCATTCAGCAACATCCGAACATTTGGAATAGACGGTGCTTCACGTAAATCATCAGTTCCTGGTTTAAAGGTTAACCCTAAAACTGCAACTTTCAGCCCTTTAAATGTCGGGAAGTCGTTGCGGGCTTTTTTAATAAGGGTATATTTTTGCTTTTCATTTACATCAATTGCAGCTTTCACCGTTCTTAAAATATATCCTTGTTCCTCAGACAGCCAATGCAATGCTTTCGTATCTTTCGGGAAGCAGGAACCTCCATAGCCAATTCCAGGATTTAAGAACCGATTTCCAATTCGTTCGTCATAACTCATACCGTTAGTAACCTCTTCGATATTGGCACCGACTCTTTCACAAAGATTTGCAATGTCATTGACAAAGGAGATCTTTAAGGCTAGAAAATCATTTGAAGCATACTTTACCATTTCTGCGCTACGGCGATTCATGTGAAGGATCGGTTGTTTAAAAGGCTCATAAACGTCCATTAAAATTTGTTTTGCCGTTTCGCTTTCCGTTCCAATTACAATGCGGGAAGCATGGAGCGTATCACGAACAGCAGTACCCTGTGCCAAAAATTCAGGATTTGACGCAACTTCGATTTTTACATTTTGTTTTAAATGATCTTTCATATAAGCTTCAACTTTATCATTTGTCCCAATCGGTACCGTTGATTTTACAACTACTAGACAGTCCTGTTCTACTGATTCAGCAATTTCTTTTGCAACAGTGTAGACAAAGTTTAAGTTTGCAGAACCATCCTCATTTTCAGGGGTACCGACACCAATAAAAATGACATCTGAGTGAGCATAGGCATTTTTAGAATCTGTTGTGAAAGAGAGATTACCCTTTTCTACATTTTTCACAATTAATTCATCGAGATCCGGTTCGTAAATCGGAGAAATTCCTTCACGCAATAAATTAATTTTCTCTTGGTTGTTATCCACACAAGTAACTTGATGGCCAACTTCTGCTAAACAGACACCTGTTACTAGCCCAACATAGCCTGTCCCGGCTACAGTAATATGCAACAAATAAATCAACCCCTTAGTTTATATAGATTATAGTATAATTTTCCTTAAAATTTATAAATAACTTTTATTATATAAATAAAATGAACTTAAGTTTTTACATCAACCAAGCATCAAATTGAATGATTTCTACTTTTTCAGCAGAAAACAAAGTAGCAAAATTTAGTTCATTTAAAGTTTATTAATTTTTTTCCAAGGTTTTATAAATAGAAAAATATGCAGGCTTTGGTTGATAATTTTTATTTAATATTAAGGGTTTATTATCTTCTGGTAACCAAGAATACTTATCAACAACCCCCCACATTACAAATGCATTACAACTTTCATTTGATAAGCAGACATTTAATGTATTAGAATATATTTTCGCTTGTTTTCTAAGCGCTATTTTATTATTAAGTGTATTATTATTTATATTTTGTATCTTTACGTCAACTTCAGTAAATTCCACTCTAAAACCAGACTCCGAAAATCTCTTTATGTTTTCTGAAATACTTCTAAAATTGATTTTATCTTCTGTGGTTTTATGAAATTGAAATCCAATTCCATCGATTGGAACACCCTTTTCTTTTAACCTTTTTACTTCATTATAAATTTTTGTCGATTTTATATTAATACCTGCATAATTATAGTCATTGTAAAAAAGAAGGGCATTTGGATCGGCTTCATGAGCCCACTTATATGCAAATTCTATATATTCAGGGCCAATATGCCTTAACCAAAAATTATTTTTTAATGAACCATCCTCATTAAATGCTTCATTTACAACATCCCAAGCATAAATTTTACCTCTATAATGACCTACCACTTTTTTTATATGGTCTCTTAATATTAACTTTAATTCTTCATTAGAGTAATTATTTTTGGTGACCCAATTAGGTAAATGTTTATCCCATACAAGAGTATGTCCTCTTACCTTTATATCATTTTTTTTAGCAAATTGTATTATTTTATCTGAACGGTTAAAATTAAACTGATTTTCACTCGGATGTACACTGGAAAATTTCAAATCATTTTCTATAGTTATAATATTAAACTCCTTCTTTATCATTTTTCTGTAAAGATTATCCTTATAAAAAGGCACTGAACTAACAGAAGCACCCAATAACATATTATTTTTCTTAGCTAAGTCACGAAGAGGTAAAGTTTTACCGTTTTCTTGTTTATTAACCTGTATTCTAATAAATAGAATAGCAACAACAAGCATAAAGATTAAAATCAAAAATAGGAAAATGAATTTTCTACCTATTTTCTTTTTCAACATTTCTCCTCTATTCATATTAGCACACCAATATTATAATTGCTTAGTTTTATAAGTACCCCTTAAAAATCGGAACCTTCACTCTAGATGTGTTTTTTCTAGCATAAACGACGAAATTATGATTAAAATGCCTGTATAATTTAACCCTAAAGTAGCTTCTTGAAAAAAGGAAATTAAAAACACAGAAAAAATAATACCCGAAAATAAAATATAATTGAAGTTTATTTTGTTACCTTGATATGCTTTGTTTAATAGTTTCTTTATAAACCCTATAAAAAAAATAAAATATAATAATAAACCAGGATAACCAAGTTGATATATTAGTGATCCTATTAGACTCTCTGCTCCCATATCTGTTAAGTTCCAAGCTCTAATATTATGTGACATAGCATAATAAACTCCCCCTGAACCTATTCCGTTGCCTAGTGGGAAGTGTATTGAATTTATTAAAGGAGAAATAAAACCTGCAATATGAACACCAATACTTGAACGAAAACTTGAGCCCTCAATAAATAGAAATGCCAAAAAAATAAACGAAAGATAAATAAATAAAAATAGTTTAGGATTTAGTTTGAACTTGAATAAGAATATTAACCAAATGCTTACCAAAATAAGAATGCCTAAAGCTCCCTTACCAAATGTTAATATTAAACCCACAAATAGAAATAATCTTATAAATATTATATATTTCGACTTAAACAAAAACGAACAGCAAATAGAAACCAATATAAAATAACTTAAATTTATTGCGTCAAAGAAAAATGAAAACATGCGGTATAAATAGTAAGGTCCTAGGGAAGTTCGAAAATCAGGATAATCAGTATAAGCTGTGCCTTTTGCCTCCATAATGAAACCTATATTAAACCAATCTTTCCAAATATATAAATCATTATTTAGTATCAAGAAAAAAAAACCAACAGCAACTGCAAAGAATCCCATTAGGAGAACTAACCTTATGAAACTTTTTATTTTATAGTCATTACCTTTTATCGCCAAATACAAATAACGCCCTAAAAAATAAGAAACAAATAAAATTAAGAACTGTCTGGAATAATATAATTTATTTTCAACATTAATATCTGAAAAAAAGTAGCTCACAATTACCCACAACAAAAGTGGGAAAATTATTTTTTCATATTTATAAAGTTTGATTTTATATTTTAAAAATAAAAGGCCCAAAATTATTACTGCATAAATTTCTTTATATATCATAAGAAGCTTAATATTATATCCACTCGTTTGTACATTAAAAATGCTCATTCCAATACCTGCTAATATATTTTGAAAAGCAATTAAGAAAACTAAATGATAAAACAAATAAATTGGAGCATTATAATTTATAAATAAATAGGATATAAATAAGGAATAGATAACGAGAAAAGAAAAAGGTATTAATACATTACTTAAATTGGCTATTAATAAATATAACAAAACATGAGGCATTAATAAAATTAATAAATACAATACTAATAGCCTATCATATCGAACGTAATTGGAGTTTGTAATAAACTGCATTTTGCTTCTCCTTTTTTTATTAAATATCTTTTCTCATTTTTTATTTAATTTCAGTAAAAGTTTACTTACTATAACTAAAACTTCATTTTTATTTAATATAATCAGCATTGCAAATAACAATAGCTCAAGAAATATTTCAAAGGGTATACCCAAATAGAGTACTGTAATTTGGCAAGCTAAAATTACAAAAGAAGAAATCATTTTTCTATAATTTAATTTAATATCAACAAATTGTCTTGTGTCTATAATCCTGACAACCCAAATAATAAAGAAGCTTAGCATAGTAGATAATGAAGCTCCATTTATTCCTATCCACGGTATAAAAATGAAGTTACAAATAATATTTACAGTTGCACCCAATATAGATGTTTTAAATACCCCTCTTGTTTTTTTGGAAGCTATGTAATTAGTTCCCAGAAAGCTGGAATAACATGAAAACACTACGCCTATTAATAGCAATGGGATATACTTCCAAGAGGTATAAAAATTGCTGGCTACTAATAATTTTAATAACAATTTTAAAAACACCAATAATAAAGAAGTAGATATGATTAAAAATATTGAGTAGTATTTAAAAACATTTGAATAAAATTTTGAACGCTCTTTAGAGTTAGCTTCTTCTATTGCAGACATTTGCCACGCTTGGAAAAAAATTGAATTTAATACATTAAGTATACTTGGAATTTTATTAGCTACTGCATAAAGTCCATTTGCACTTAGTCCCAAATAAAATGTAACAATATATCTATCTGATAATCCCATTATCCACCACATTAACGCATTTGGTATCAGAGGGGTACTGTACAATAAAAGTTCCTTTGTTAGTTTTAAATTCATTTTACTTAATGAAATATATTTTGAAATCTTTGCACATATAAATATCACAGTTATACATAACACATTTGAAACTATAAATGATAAAAGATATCCTTTAATACCAAGACTTAAATTTACTAAGAAGATTAAATTAGAGATTAATAGTATAATTGAATTTAAAATACCGACGAAAGAATATAGCTTCACCAAACCAATTGCTCTAATAAACTGGTTAAATGTTGTATAAAATAATTGAAGTAATAAAATAATATAAAAATAACCCATTAAACCATCAAAAGGAAGAACCATTGAGAAAACCGGGTAAATTATAAAAGAACACAAAAAGCCACAACATATTACTACCAGTGAATTTGTTAATACCTCTTCTTTGTCATAGTTTCTATCCATACAAAATCTTAATACAGAATCAAATATACTTAGAGAAAAAATTGGTAAAATAAAATTCAATGTTGACGTCAATAAATCTACTAAGCCAAAATCGTTTTTTGAAAGATAATAAGTATATATTGGCACAAGAAAAAAAACGATTAATTTATTACCAAGATTACCAATAGCGAATATTATTGAGTTGTTTATTAGTTTATTATAACTATTCTTCATCTACTTCTCCTGGTTGATAAACTTTTTAATATCATTAATCAATAAAGTAGGTTCAGAAAAGTACTGTTCCTTTTTAAAGTTTTTTGATTCATTAATTTTATCGAACAAATGTTCTATTTCCCATGACACAGTAATATAATTTTTTGACTCAAATACTTTACAAATTTCAATTTGATGATCATCAATATGTTCGTTGAATTCTTTTAATCTTGGAACTGTTACTACTGGCTTGTCTAGTTTGAGGCCTTGTATTATACTACTAGTTCCTCCATGAGTTATTAACAAGTCACATTTCTGCATTAAACGACTTATTTTTTCTTGACTAATCATTTTATATGATTGGAAATTTTGTGGTATATAATCACTATATCCTATCTGCGCTATTATTTTGTCCTTAATATAATTATTTTCAACAAGTCGATCTAACTCTTTAAATAAACGATTAAATTGAAATCGTTGAGTACCTACTGTTACAAAAATCAATATAGTCTCCCCTTAAACTCTGCTTTTTTATGATAATAGTTTAAAAGCTCCTCCCACTGAACATAAAACTTATCTGCAAAGTAATACAATATTTTCCCAGTTAATGTTGGAGAGGAAATTTTTGCGAAACTCTCAATATATATAAGTTTACTTCCTAATAATTTACCTAAAATACAAAAAGGAATTACTGCTCCTGCACCTGTTGAAATAATAAAACGTGGACGTAGTTTTAATAAATAGAAAAAAGACAATATAACATTTACAAGAAATATTATAGGAAAGAACATATTACTCCTTTCCTGCTGTTTTAAATAGAATATTTTATAATTTTGATTTCTGAATTTTGTAGTTTCGTTTTTCTCAGTTATTAGTGCAATTTGTTCATTTTTAAAATCCTTCATTAATACTTTTAATTGAGCTAAATGTCCACCTGTAGAACTGATAAAACATATATCTACCATCTGTTTCATCTCACTTAATACAAGTTATTTATATATTTGGATGGTTCTTGTGCTTTAATTATTATTTTAGGTATTATTAGATTTAGTTTATTTATAATTGAAGTTTTATTTTTAATACACAAATCAACCTTTTCTATTAAAGAATCAGGTGTTATTTCATTTATATCAATTACATACTCATATAACTCCAACATTTTCATAATACCTTTTGTTTTATGTTCATAGTTAATTGCGACTGTTGGGATTTTATTTGATAAAGAGAAAATATTTGAATGCATCCTAGTTCCTATAAATAAATCCATTTTAGAATACAAATATTTTATCTCTCTAGGATGAAAGTCATAGTCTAAAAGAATAAGGTTTTTTGAACCACAGAGCATCTTTATTTCATTACTTATTATTCTATCATCATTAAAACTATTTGGTCCTAGAACTTGTGGAATCAATAATATACTTGCATTATATTGTTCTTCAAGGTACTTTATGGTTTCTACAATACTGCATATATAATTTTTCCTGTGCTCTTTCTTGTTTGTTACTTCTGGAAAATCCCAATCTCTAACGGTAACACCAATAAGTGGGCCTATACTTTTAACATTTAGATTAGCTAAAGTATTATCTACAAAATCGCTTTTTTTCATGTCCATACTAAACGCTGAATCTGGAACAATAGCTACAGATTTGTTGGAAACACCTATTTTTTCTAACCATTTCAACGAGATATCTTCTCTTACAAAAATTTTTGTTACTTTATTTAATACCTTCTTTGTCAGTTTCTGCATTAAATTATTATAAAACGGACCAATAGATTGTGCATATATTATTACTGGTTTGTTATAATCGATAGCTAACTTTATTTGAAAAAGATGTTGTAAAAGAGCGTAGCTAAATCTATGGCATAAAAGATATCCACCGCCACAACTTAATACTACATCAGCCCATTTATAATCATTATCTCTATGGTAATTTTTTATATTTAAATAAAATAATAATTTTAAGGTATATAGTATTTTATAGAAAGATTTTTTTGTGTAGAAAGAAGTTTTAAGCACTTCTTCTCCATAAATATTAGCATCTAACTCCGGAAATCTACTTTTTATTTTTATTTTACAATCTGGAAATTCTTTTTTTAAAGAATCAATCATAGATAAAACTATTCCAGCATCTCCTTTATTCTTTGAAGAGTGAGCGTTTATGATTAATATATTCATAATTAAACCTCTCTGTTTATTTTCTGGATAATGTTTCCTCAATTAGTTTAATTAAACTGCTTACTTCATTTTCTAAATTATATTTTTCTTTAACTTTTTTAATGTTTTCTATCCCAATCTTCTTTCTTAATGAATGATCCTTTATTAATTTTTCTAAACAATTGGCTAAAGACTCCACTTCACCCGGGTGTACTAAGTAGCCGTTTTCAGGTACAGTTACTACCTCGGGAATTCCTCCCACATAAGTACTTACTATTGATAACCCATAATTCATTGCTTCTAAAATTGCCATGGGTAACCCCTCATTATATGAGGGTAATACCAGTATGTCAGCTTTAGAAAGTAACTCTATCTTTTTTTCTTTCCCTATCCAACCAAGAAATTCCGTATTATTTTTCACACCTAAAGTATCAGCATACTTTTTTACCTGCTCTACCTCTCCATCTCCTGCCAATATAAAGTTTGAGTAAACACCTTTAGTTTTTAAAATTGATATAGCTTTAATTAAATCATATGTTCCTTTTCTCTCTCCTAACCTACCTAAAAATAAGCAGATAGGGTCATCGTTACATTTATTATATTTATAATCAATAAAATTAACCCCATTATATATTATTTCTATTTTTTCTTTTGGAACAATATTTGAAAAGAATTTTTTCCAGTAATCTGATAACACAATAACTTTTTCACAAATTTTTAAAATATAAGTAGAAAATTTCCTTTGAAAATAATTTAACTCATTGTAAAAAACTTCAAATTTCGACCCGTGCACATGCATAAAAACAGGAACTCTAAAAAGATTTGCAATAAGAATAATCAAAGCTTTTCGATAAAAACTACCTTTGTATGATACATGCACATAAATTAAATCGGGTTTATTAAATAAGACATTTGCTAAAAATTTTATTAATGATTTTAAATAAAAAATCACTTGATTAATTCTATTGGAATTGATGTAAGTCGCTAAATGTTGGAGTTCATAATAATTGTTAAGTTTTGAATTTAGCAGATTATTGATTACAGTTACAATTCCTCCTTTATCTTTTAAAGAAGAACCTACTATTAAGACCTTTTTCTTTCCCATTTTTTTCTCCTTTATAAAGGCAAGCCTAAAATTTAATAAGCATCATTAGGTTTAAAAATTATTTTTATCGTTTTAAAAATTATTTTAAGATCAAAAAGTATTGTTCTAGTTTTTATGTAAACTAGATCTAGTTCAACCATTTCTTTGAATTTAAGGCTGTTTCTCCCACTCACTTGCCATAGCCCCGTGCAGCCCGGCTTTACTAGTAATCGCTGTTTGTCATACTCTGTATACTCTACTACTTCTCGCGGTAAAGGAGGCCTTGGGCCAACCAAACTCATATCACCCCTAAATACGTTCCATAATTGAGGCAACTCATCTATACTTGTCTTACGAATCAATTTACCTACTTTTGTTATTCTTGGATCTTCTTTTAATTTGAACATTGCGCCATCTATTTCATTAAATTTCAGAAGTTCTTTTAAATGCTCTTCCGCATCTGAAACCATGGATCGAAACTTATACATGTAAAACTTTTTACCATTTTTGCCGACTCTTATCTGCTTAAAAAAAACAGTACCTTTTGGATCATCAATTTTTATAAGAATGGCCACAATAAGAAATAGCCAAGACAAACATATAAGTCCACAGACAGCTCCGATTATATCCATCAAGCGTTTAACTACGGTGTAAGTTTTTTTTTCATGGATTATAATTACTTTTCTAGAAGAAGAAGATTTTACAAGCGAACTGGAAGCATAACCTGATTCAGCCATATTAACTCCCCCTAATTTACTTCAATAACATTAGCATTTGCTTTTTCTACAATCCTTTTCATAACTTTTAATAAATCCCGACTAATTGTTTCATCTTTCAAGGCCATCTCGATTTGAGATTGAATAAACCCAAGCTTTTCCCCAACATCATACCTTTTGCCCTCAAAGCGATAAGCAAATACCCGTTGAATTTGATTTAATTGTTGAATCGCATCAGTCAGTTGAATCTCCCCGCCAGCACCTTTTTCTTGCCTATCCAAAAACATAAATATCTCTGGAGTCAGCAGGTACCGGCCAATAATGGCAAGATTAGAAGGTGCCGTCCCCTGTTCTGGTTTCTCAACAAACTTTTCTACTTGATAACTACGTCCATTTTGTGATGCAGGGGCAATGATCCCATAACGGTAGGTTTCTTCTTCTGGCACTTCCTGCACACCGATAATCGAGGAATGTGTGAGTTCATATTGATCAATGAGTTGTTTTAAACATGGCGGGTCATTCTGCACGATATCATCACCAAGCAGAACAGCAAATGGCTCGTCCCCAATAAAATTACGTGCACACCAAACAGCATGTCCTAAACCAAGAGGCTCTTTCTGTCGGATATAGTGGATATTGGCTAAATTGGAAGAATAGCGGACTTTATCTAAGAGGTCGAACTTCCCTTTTTCAGCAAGGTTTTGTTCGAGTTCCCAAGCGTTGTCGAAATGGTCTTCAATTGCGCGTTTTCCTTTTCCGGTTACAATGATGATGTCTTCGATGCCGGATTCAACGGCTTCTTCGACTATGTATTGGATCGTAGGCTTGTCCACAATTGGCAACATTTCTTTCGGCATCGCTTTTG
>Ga0207789_1000655_pt1 | contig 10633 bp, 12 predicted proteins | sample HigsolmetaGSP12D_FD_184840 | JGI IMG/M metagenome (GOLD analysis project Ga0207789, IMG submission 184840) | High solid enriched microbial communities from the Joint BioEnergy Institute, USA - SP1-2-D (SPAdes) | ecosystem: Engineered > Bioreactor > SSF (Solid state fermentation) > Aerobic >...
CCAAAAGAAAGAGGTGTCTTTTTCTTTTAAAAAAATAAAATCAATAAAAAACAAGAGAAATAATGAAAGACGATATAAAACAGTCATACCGAGAGTTGCAATAAGATATTACTCTGCGAAAGTTGAGACAATAACTAATATAAACGTAGAATAGCTCAAAAATTATAGATGTAAATAATGAGTAGTGAAGGTTTAGCCAAGAATTTATACCTTTAGTGCGATTTTTCTGAATTTATTATTTTGTAATATATTTTATAGGATATTTTCCTTATTGAGAAAGCAGGGGGGATTGCATATGGCCTCTGGACGATTGGCGAACTACCTTAGGAAAATTCGGCCGAATAGGAATCCAAAAGTTTTACAAGACTTGGGAATGGAGCCCCATGAATTTTTAAAAGCGATGGATGATCCGGAGTTTTTAAATAATTTGGCGGAAAGACAATCCTATATCATTGATGGCGTTATTCACCTAGATAAATATGTTGAAACAAAGCTTGGGGGGATTCCGTATACGATTGATGAAATGATCCCAGTTCTGGATGATTTCAGTATCGCCGTCCAGGTCGTAAAACCTTGTGGTGACCGTGATTTCATTGCACTCGTCACTTATGGAATGAGTGGAGCTCCCTTGAACAAATCGGCGAAGACTATAAATATGCGGAATTAATGATCAAATGGCCCGCTAATGGAAAATATCGAAGGAATTATTGACAAATCCCGAATATAATTGGGCTATGAAAATACTACGAAAATCCGCTTACTCACCGCATCTAGAAAATTTCAAAATTGAGGAAGGAGCCATTATTCCATTCGGCAAAGAAGGAGAACCACCGACAACTTTCACCCCCAACACAAAATTATCGAGTGTATTGTTAATTAGATCAAAGGAACTTCCGGAGATCAAACATAGCATTAATACAATTACCTACTACACCCTTGTCCCGATTTCAGCAGAAGAAGAAAAACTTGTAAAAGAAATCGGTACGGAAAAATTTATGGAAATGCTAGGTTTAAAGGATGTTGTTGATTTAAATCGAAAATTACTGGCTTAGGTTGTTGCAAAGTTCTTCTACTGGGAAGAACTTTTTCTTTACTTATTTTCGGCGTTCCTCGCTCCAGCAAGTCACATTTCCATCCGGTTCTCATTCTTTGAGGAATACGTCCATTTGATAGTTGCGGATACAACCCGGTTCCCGAAATCGAAAGGTGCGGAACGAATCATATATTAATGGAGGTGATTTTCTTATGAAAAAATTTCTTGCCTGCGCGAAGGAGCATTCAGGTTGGATTTATGCTAGTGTAGGTGCTGCGGTGTTGCTCGTGATTTTTGGTTAATTCCGTTCTTACTTGCATACCGAATACGACAAAATTATCCATTCATCCGACGTCGCATTCATCAAAATTCCATTTTCAAAACGAACCCAAAATTTTTGGCCGCCTCATAAAGAAGCGGCCTTTAACTATGCAAACAACATTCCTATTTTTATGCCCACCACATTTCCGCCGGCTGTTCTTTAAACAAACAATTTTTCAATAAGGATACAGCCTTGGAAAGACCTTCATCTATGGATAACATCATATCTTCATGCTCAATGGAAATAACATGATCGTATCCGACAGCCCGGAGCATACTGATAATATCCTTCCATCACTGTAGTAATTAGGGTCTATATAGGTTTGTTTATTAATCTACAAAAAATTTCATTATAGATATTTAATAGATATTTATTCATTACAGGACAAATAATGATAAGAAGATTGAGATGAAACGCTTGTAAAAGTATTCAGTCCAGACATAAAAAAACTCCCCTTAAGGTGTCCAAATGCCTTAAGGGGAGCTTATTTGTTAAATTCTATGAAATTAGGAGGTCAATTCACTATTTCCGAAAATTATCTGGATCGAGGTCTTCACCATTTGTTTCGATGACTTTTTTATACCAGTAGAAGGAGTCTTTTTTCAAACGTTTCAGAGTTCCCTCTCCTTTGTCATCTTTGTCGACGTAAATGAGACCATAGCGTTTTTCCATTTGCCCTTCCGATGAGGAGACGAGGTCAATGGCCGACCATAATGTGTAACCAAGAATCGGAACACCGTCTTCCTCCATTGCTTCTTTGAACGCCTTCACGTGCGCGCTTAAATAGGCAATGCGGTACGGGTCGTGAATGCTTCCGTCTTCTTCCACTTTATCTCGCGCACCTAACCCATTTTCTACAATAAATAAAGGTTTTTGATATCGGTCCCAAATGGAGTTAATCGTAATCCTGAAACCTAACGGGTCAATCATCCAGCCCCATTCGGAACGGGATAGGTGAGGGTTGACGACACCGCCGGCCGCATTCCCCGTATTCGTATCGAACCCTTCCGTATTCGCCTTTTGCGTCCGTGATGCATAATAGCTGAAGGAAATATAATCAACAGTATTCTCTTTCAATACTTGAACATCTTCAGCAGTCAAATCAAGCTGAATGCCTTCTCTTTCAAATTTCTTCAATGCCCAGCGCGGGTATTCACCACGGGATTGGACATCAATGAAGAAGTAGTTTTCTTGGTTCGCGATTTGCGCCACCCGAACATCTTCCGGATCGCAACTATACGGATAATATTCGCCCGCCGCCAACATACAGCCGATTTGGGCCGCCGGGTCAATTTCCCGCAACCTCTTTGTCGCTAAAGCACTGGCAACGAGCATATGATGGGCCGCCGTATAAATGATTTGCTCACGGTTTTCAAGTTCTTCAATCCATACACCGGCAGCGGTAAAAGGCTTGTGCAAAATCATATTGATTTCGTTAAAGGTAATCCAGTATTTCACTTTTCCTTTAAACCGTTTGAACAGAGTTACCGCATATTTTTCATACAGCTCAATCATCCGGCGACTCTTCCAGGAGCCAAATTCATCCATCAACCCTTTTGGCACATCAAAATGACTGATGGTGACAATAGGTTCGATGTTGTATTTTAACAATTCATCAATCACATTTTCGTAAAATTTTAGCCCTTCCTCATTCGGCTCCGCTTCCAGCCCGGTCGGAAAAATCCGGGCCCAGGCAATGGAGAAGCGGTAACATTTAAAGCCCATTTCGGCAAGCAAAGCAATGTCTTCTTTATAACGATGGTAAAAATCAACCGCTTCGTGGGACGGATAGTATAACCCTTCAGGAACATCCGAGTATTTCCGGATGCCGCGGGCAATAGGCAAGCGGTATTCGCCGTGGGGAAGAAGGTCAATATTGGAAAGACCTTTATTTCCTTCTAAATAAGCCCCCTCAATTTGGTTGGCCGCCGATGCTCCTCCCCATAAAAAATCTTTATTGATCATCTATATCACCTTTCAGCACTTTTAAACAAACATTTGTTTAAATCATTTAAAAATTTTTATCAGAACCATTGATTTTCTCGTACAGTTCAACAAATTCCTTTGCAATATCAAGGAAGGTAATGGCATTCATTAAGTGGTCTTGCCCGTGAATAAGCAACATGCTTAATTCGGTTTTCTCGCCACTAGCCTCCTTTGTCAATAGAGATGTTTGGGCATTATGAGCGGCATTAATCGAGTTTTCCGCTTCTTTTAGTTTTTCTTGGGCTAAAGGAAAATCATTCTCTTTTGCCGCTTTAATAGCTTCCATTGAGAAACTTTTCGAGTTTCCCGCATTCATAATTAAAGACATGACGATTTCTAAGTTTTGTTCCATCGATATTCACCTATTATTCTTTCGTTAAGTCTAACGCTTGTTGTAAAATCATTTCACCGTTCATGGTTCCGTAGTGAACCGGGTTAATGACATCAACTTTGACGTTGGCTTTTTCACCTAATTCTTTGAAGCGCTTTTCTAAATAGCGGACTTGAGGCCCGAGAAGAAGTACATCCACTTTGTTTGTTTCAATATATTCTTCGGCTTCTGTGGAAGGAATCGCTTTTACATCGACATCTAAGCTATTATCAGCCGCTACCTTTTTCATTTTGGAAACAATCATGCTTGTGCTCATACCTGCTGAACAAACTAAAATGATATTAACTTTACTCATGTGACTTCTCTCCTTTAGATTGGTGTATGTGACGTTTCTCCAGTCCCTTTGTTCAAACAACTAAATCAATCGATTAAGCAGCTTCCGTTTGGTTTTGTGCCCGATAACTCCGATCGGCAATTTTTACAAACGGAATATAAATGAGTACGGATACAACGATACAAATAATTTGCGTGATAACCGCCCCGATACTTCCCGCGGTGGCGATAAAGGAGTTCAAAATTGCCGGCACCGGCCAAGGAACCATCACGACCGCTTTTCCGGCAAAGCCAATTAATGTAGCGATGTAGCCGATTGTCCCGGTTACCAACGGTGTTAGAATAAACGGTATGGCCAAAATCGGATTTAACATTATCGGCAAACCATAAATAAGCGGCTCATTGATGTTAAAAATCCCCGGGATAAAGGATAGTTTGGCAATTTGCCGGTAGTCTTGCCGTTTCCCAACTAGGAAAATAGCAATTAATAAACCTAATGTGGCACCAGAACCACCAAAGGTCATGTAAATATCCCAGAACGGCATGTTAATAATGTTCGGAACCGCTTCTCCCGCTTCAAAGGCGGCGGTGTTAACGGCAATCGCAGAAAGCAATAGCGGTTCGCGGATGGGTTTGACCATTTGCATGCCGTGAATACCGATGACCCAGAAGACTTGAGCAATCAGCATCAAGATGAGAATACCCGGTAAGCCTTGAATGAGTCCTTCTAAAGGCTTTTGCACAACGGAATAAATAATATCAAAGGCGTACAAACCGGTTAATGCTTTCACTGAAAAACCGATAGTTGCAACGATAGCAACTGTAAAAATCGTCGGAATTAAGGACGTAAAACTATTCGCTACTTTCGGCGGTACCGAATCGGGCAATTTAATCTGTAATTTTTTCCGTTTGGACAACCAGTGATATAATTCAATGGCAAGTACCGCCACAATCATCCCGAGGAAAAGTCCCTTCGGATCGGTGTATTGTCTTGCCAACACATTGGAAACGACAATGCTCGTTCCGTCTTCTTGGAACAATTCAAAGAAGGTCGGGTTGACGGTAAGGTAAGACATGACCGCAACAATACCCGGGAAAACCCCTTTAATATTGTTCAAATTGGCAACTTCAATTCCCAAAAGGAAAACAACATAGATGGTTAAGAAGTTTAAAGTAAAGTAACTAATTGTGCTTGAAATCGGTTTTAAATTTTCCAAAAAGCTCAGCGCAGAAATTTGCGCCAGCCCGTTTTCCGCATCGAAAACGACGGAGGAAAACAAGGTGGCAAATGCCCCAGTGATAATGACCGGGAGCAAAGTTGCGAAGGTGTTTTTAATCGCAATGATATATTTCAAACTGTTAACTTTTTCTGCAACTTTGTTGAGTACGTTAACAACTTTATCGAAAGCTCCTGACGACATTATAATTCTCCTTTTACTAGATTTTGTTCAACGTTTTTTGCGAAAAATTTGTTGCAGTTTTGTGTTTTATTCGATATGGTTTTCAATTGATTCAACCTTTACAAATCGTGACGTTATTCACTTAATATATTGTTGGAATACTTGAAGATATTGTTCATATTCTTTTGTAAAACTTTGTTTAGGAGTATAGGTGGTAAAATCCGTTTCTCCTTTTATTCCTTTTACGAGGGCTAGGCTCCCTAATGTTTCCGCTTGCGGGGTTTTCGGGACAAACACTTCATAGCCTAAAATATCGGCAATGAGCTGACACATTTCCTTGGATTTCGTGACGCCGCCGACCAAGCCGATTCTTTCAAAAGGAAACAACTGCGATAAATTGTCGACGTTATGTTTTATATTAAAAATCACGCCGCAGACCATTGTATAAATGAGCGATTTGCGGTTCACCCTGCGATCCAGATGAACCAATTGCGCCTTTAACGAATCGTTCCAGACCGGTGCCCGTTCGCCATTTATAAAGGGAAGAAAGACACCTGTTGTCGCTGGTTGCACCTTTAGAAGGACATTCAACTCATCCCAGTCCATCTGAAAGGCTTCGAGAATCCAGGCAAGGACATTTCCGCCATTATTGCTCGGGTAGCCTACTAAATATTTGCCGTCGGTAATTTCATAACAGAAGTTTTGCGTTTCAAAATTCAGGCATGGTTTATCGGTTACAACGCGCACTGCATGACTTGTTCCAATCGACAAAACGGCCGTCCGTTCAAGCGTTGAGAAGGCATAATTGGAGGAAACTCCATCGGTGGTGCCAATGTAGACCTTGCCTTCTTTTAATATCGGGAATAAATGTTCCCGTACGTTGAGGCAAAAATCGGGCTTCTTGATTTCGGGCAATTGCCGGGAATCTACATTTAATTCAGCGAGCAGTGCCTCACTCCACCGATGGCTTGAAAGATCATATAGCCCAGAACTCGCAGCACTAGCTCTGTCAGTCGCCCATTTTCCCGTTAATTGATAAAAAATCACATCTTTCAAGGAACCGATGCGCTTGCCGTCTAAATCGTTTTGCAGTGATTTCAGTTTGTAAAAGGGATTCATGCTATGATTGGGCGTGCCACTGATGCGGTACCTTCTCTCCAAGCTTCTCATCGACGATTGCTGAACGAATTCCGCTCCGCGTTTATCCGACCAGACGAGAAGTGGTCCGGTTAACCGGAAATCTTCCTCTAACAATTGGACGCTATGCATCGCCGTTGTCAAAATGATGTCCGCCTGAACAATCCGGTTCCGAACAATAAGTTCTTCAATTCCATCCCGGATTGCCTGCCAAATTTCTGCAAAATCCAGCTCGTAGCGACATTCATCCACTACAATATTTGTATAGGAGTAATGGTGTTTATCTAAAAACACATATTCCGAAGAGAAAACACTAATTTTTAGATTTGTTGTTCCGACATCAATGCTTATGAAATGCCTTTCATTTTTGGCCATAAAAATCACTTCTTATCTTTAATAAAAATTTCACAACACCCGATAGGACTTAGCGGGTGACAAGGGATAATAACAAGTTTTTAAACACTTCAAAGTGAGGGTTTTTAAATAACGTTTGCTTAAGTTCCGTGTCCTGGATAAAATCGGCCAGGGCATTGAAAAGGATATTCAAACCTTTATTTTCGATTTTCGACGGCGACATTAAAATGATTAATTTAATATTCGGATGTTTGTCATCCCATTTCACACCGTCCGGAATGATACCGACGACGATTTCGCTATTGACTCCGATTGGTTTTGCCGGATGGGGAAAGGCGACTTCTTCCGCAAAGACAATCGAACCAAAAGTTTCGCGAATCTCCATTTGCTTGAACAATTCATCGATGAACTCCTTCGAATCACAATCCGTCAATGACCGGACCATTTGCTGCATGATTTCTTCCCGACTCATTGGTTCCGTAAAAATCATAAAGCGATTTTGATGGAAAAACTTATCGAAAAGCTCTTCCATTTCACGCGAGCGGGTCTGGGACTCCCTCGGAACAACATCTTGGATTTTGCTTTTATCAATGTACTTACTAATCGCCTGAATATCTTTGTTATTTAGAAAGACACTGACTTTTACGACCGGCACATTGAAAAAGCTAACCGATATATCGATGGTCGAAACGATCAAGTCGATATTTTCGAGGTATTCATCGTTCAATTGATAATAACTGATGATATCAACGATATGGATGTAGCCCATAAACTCATTTTCCAAGCGGGTCTTGAGCATTTGGGCACTGCCCAAGCCCGTCGAACAAACGACAATAACATTCAATTTATGGTTTTGTTTGTACCGCTCCATCGCAGCTAAAATATGCAAGGTAATGTATGCCCATTCGGCATCATCGACCTTGAAAGAAGCGAGCACCGGCATTTTTGCGAAATATTTTTTCGTTAACTGAAATGCGGCCGGATAGTTGCTTTTGATTTCTTCAAGAAGAGGGTTTTTATGTTCCACACCCATTTGCAGCCTCGTTAAGAGCGGTTTAAAATGGGTTTCCAATCCCATTAGCAACTTTTGATCAATCTTCAGTTTCAAGCCCGCTTTTACTTTCAGTTCTAAAAGGGCATCCATTAACTGTTCCCTTAGCGGCGCTTGTTCATTCGCTGCTTCACTCGTGCTCGACGGATTGGCTTTCGACTTGAGGTGAAGGGCGATATATTTCGCCTCGCTTTCCGGAAATTGAATGCCGATGATCTCTTCAATTCGCTGGACAATTTTCCCGGCCACAAACAATTCTTTATCAAAATCGATGTCCTCATCCATCGGAAAATCGTGAAGGACAAATCCATCATCCATCCGCTTAATAGCCAGAGCCAAGTGAAGAACTAGATTTTGCAAAAGATAATCGGAAATTTGGATTTTATAGTTGCGACATTCTTCTAAAACAATGATAAAGAGTGTCTCAACGGTAAACCCTTTATTTTTGTAATGAATCGGCTCAAAATCCATGAACTTATCAAAGGATTCTCGGTTAAAGAAATAGTTTAAAATAAAACGCCGTTTCTCTAACTCAGAACCTTGGATTATGATTACTCCGTCTTGATTAAAATCCAAGTCGAGATTATAATGGTGAAGCTTATCTTTAATTTTCAAAAGAACTTTTGTAACGGTTGATTTACTGACGAACATGTCGGATGCGAAATCGGCGATGGTCATTGTTTGATTTTCGATTAACAATTTGTTTAAAATAAACCGTTCGCGATCCGCATTTTCAGTCAGGAATTGAACATTCGACATTCTCGCACGTTTGTCGCTAACTTTCTCTAAAAATTGATAAAACAGTTTGTTATTGATGATGGCTAAGGTATAGCCATGACCCTTTTTCATCTCAATAACGGCCCCGTAATCTTTCACGACTTCGCTTACATGGTCGAGATATTTACGGGCTGTTTTATCGGAAACACCCAATTCTTTTCCTATCATCTTGCCAGAGAGATAGTCATTTTGGTTTTCATATAAAATTTGTAGAGCTCTTATTTCTTTATTACTCAGCTGAATATTTTTCATCTGTCGATCGACACCTTTTGGCATATTCACTGATTTAATCCGGACATCTTTATTATAGAATAGGAAAAATACCATGTAAATGTTTTCAAAAATCCATATTTTCCGCTTCGAAGAGGAACCGTTTTGATGGAAGTGGAAAGAGCATATTCCTTGATTATACAATATCCTTAGAAAAGAAAAGAGCCGTCCAATGGAACCGTTTGGACAGCTCGGATCTTCTATGTTTTATACAAAAATATTTTTTCCCTCAATATTTTACGATATGGGCAACATGCAATAGTTTAGTTATCAATGTTTAATCGTTATGCTTCACTACTTCGTGACCGCCAAATTGATTCCGCATTGATGAGACAACTTTTGCGGAAAAACTATCTTCAATTTGCGATGCGTTACGAACAAAGAGAGAACTTGCAATAACAGGAACAGGGATGTTTAATCGGAGCGCCTCTTCCACCGTCCATTTCCCTTCGCCGCTTGCACCGACTACCCCGCGAATGTTAGACAACTTCGGATCTTCTTTAAAGCTCTTTTCTACCAATTCCATGAGCCAGGAACGAATGACGGAACCGTGATTCCATAGGGAAGCGACTTTTTCAAAATCGTAATCATAATCGCTAGCATTTAAAATATCGAAACCTTCGCCAATCGCCTGCATCATGCCGTATTCAATGCCATTATGAATCATTTTCAAGAAATGGCCACTCCCCGGCTTTCCGGTATATAAATAACCCTTTTCACAGGCTAATGATTTAAAAATATGTTCCACTTTATCGAAGGTTTCTTTGTTTCCTCCGACCATTAAGCAAGCTCCATTCCGGGCACCTTCCATTCCGCCAGAAGTCCCGCAATCTAGAAATTCAATCCCTTTTTCCTTCGCTATCTCGTAGTTTCGTACACTGTCTTTATAATAGGAGTTTCCGGAATCAATAATGATGTCTCCCGGATTCAATTTTTCAATTAAGGTTTGGACTAGAGAGTTGGTGATTTTGCCAGCGGGAACGCTTAATAAAACCACTTTTTCTTCCCCTAATTGATCTAACAGTTCGTCAAGGGAATTGCAGACAGGCAAATTTTCTTTTTTAGCCTCACTGCGGGCTTGTTCAGAAACATCGAAACCTGCAACATCTATATTTTTCTCAAATAAATGTAAAGCTAAGTTTAACCCCATTTTCCCTAAACCAACGATGCCAAGTTTCATTTTTAATCCTCCTAGATGTCAATGTTTACACTTTAGAAAAAATTTTTCTTCTTTGTCTTTCATTCTATCAAAAATATTTTTCCTTACAAGTGGGGATAAATAAAAAATATTTTTTACTACGAGTGATTATGATAAAATATTTTCTAGAGGTGACTTGTTATGGCTTCCAATTACTTAGGAAAATTACTTCGTCCGCGCATGAAAAGTTTTAATGAAACGGAAAAAATGATTGCGGAGCATTTTATCAATCTCGGGAAAGACGTTGTCAATAAAACATTGTCGGAACTATCCGATGAAATAAAGGTCTCGGAATCGACGATTTTTAAGTTTGTGACTCAGCTTTCGCAGTCCAAAATCTTGTTTAAATGCTTGATGTAAATGGTTTTGGGAAGTACAAAATTATCATTTGACATTTTTTAAAACATAAAGAAAGACACCTATTCTTTTGGTAAAATATTG
>Ga0207789_1000662_pt1 | contig 10506 bp, 7 predicted proteins | sample HigsolmetaGSP12D_FD_184840 | JGI IMG/M metagenome (GOLD analysis project Ga0207789, IMG submission 184840) | High solid enriched microbial communities from the Joint BioEnergy Institute, USA - SP1-2-D (SPAdes) | ecosystem: Engineered > Bioreactor > SSF (Solid state fermentation) > Aerobic >...
TATAGCACCTTTCCTTTAATGAATCATACAATAAAGTGAAACTTCCATCAGGGGGGCTCTTTATCCCCACTGATGGGTTATTTGAACCAATTGGACGCATGTGGGCAGTTCGCTCCTCACCTATCTTCGTTGTAAACTCGAAAATCTTGAGGTGAGTCTTACTGCCCGCTAGGTGGATAAAGGGAAAACGGGTTAGGAAGTGAGCAATATGCCTGCAGTAGTCGGAATTGTCAACGTAAATTCAATCGGATCCAGTAGTGTTTTTAATGTGGGGGATGTATATCAAATTAGTCCCTATACAATGAACAAAACATTTGCAGGTGCAGGTTCATTTAATACGGCCGAGCAGCTTTATGTATATAACCATCGCAGCAACACAAATACCTATGACCGCGATGTAGTCGACCAACCGAACAGTTTTAATGTCTAACCGAAATAATCATAAGAAGACAAACAGGTGAAAAAAATGAATATTTATGTTCAACAAACGATTCAAATTAATATACTGCGAATTAATAGCATTGCGAACTCCTCGGTTTTACAAATTGGCACTGCCGGAAAGATTAGCGCGATAACAGAAGCATATAATACCGGAGGATTTACCGGTGATGCACCGGAACCGGACTACGAAGGGTTTACCAGTACAACTGTGGCACAACCTCTCACCATTCCGGTACAGGGAGCAGGACAGAGATAAATTGCTTCTATAATGGAACAACTATTCTTTCTCCATATTCAAACTGCATAAGGAAGTGATGTCGTTGCAAAATGATTTCTATACATTTATAAATCAACTTGCCTCACAACTGAAAAGGCATGAAGAAAAATTAACAAAATTAGAAAAGGCTCATGCCGATTTTGCGAAAACGATTGAAACACTAAAAAATCAGCCGCCAATAAATGTGGAAAGAATCGACTACCATTTTGATCAGTTGAAAATTGAACGATTGGACGGGACATTGAATATTGGCTTGAACCCGCAAGACCTTCAAGGAATGGATGAATTCTCAATTCCAACACCCCATTTCCGCAAAGAACAAAGTGAAAAAAGTAAGGTGCAACTAAACCAATTACAAGACAAATTAAATACGTATTTAGAAAAAGAGCTTCCATTATTTATTGAAAAAGCAAAAAAAGAAATGGGACTTGAACTGGATGAATCCTATGCAGCATTTATTCAAGAAGATATTCGCAGGCAACTGCCGGAGAGACTCGCCTTTTATTCACAAAAATTAGCCAAAACTCGTCGCAATTTATCTGTTAACGAGGAAGAACAAGAAATTTATCAAATGACTATTCACGACATACAACAAGCTATCTACGCTTTTTTACGCCAATTTCCAATGAAAGGACAAAAGGGAGAGGAAAAGAATGATCTTGGAAGTGATTAATCATGATTTGCATGTAGTGAATATAAATATTATTGCGATTGCCAGCTCCTCTGCTGTTTTAGTAGGAGACACAGATTCGATGCAAATGGTGTGTGCCTATGATTCACCTTCATCTTCCTTGTTAATTGGTCCATTCGTCCCTATAGCGACACGTTAATATGTTAAAACGTATATCAAAGGTGGAAAGAATAGGCATACAAATTCTTACTTTTTCCTCACATTTACTCATTGGCGACAGCACCATTATTAACGCCAAAAGCGACACATTTGCGGTTAAACGCGATAAAGAGTTGTTTTTAGAAAATGAAGGTGATGTAATAAATTACGGCATTTTTTCTCTACCGCTTATACTTCCTCCAATAGATCAGCAAATTTATTATCGGAACCAACATATGTGTGGTTGTATTGTTGTTAACCGAATAAATATTTTAGGGGCAACGAGTTCATCTATTATTCAGATTGGCAGTAATAAAAATATTTATTTAGAAAATCGCCGAAAAGAGATTAGACAAATTGCCGAGCCTGAAAATATTCAGAAAGCAACAAATCAAACGGAATAAGAACATATTGCGTCAATTTTCATAAATTATAAGGAAGTAGTGTTTGAAAGCTTAAACCTTATGATAAAGGATGGTAAACATGCCAGCCATCATCGGTTCGATTCAACTTATTAATATAGGCGGTGGTGTTGTTAATTTTGGCGACACATTGAATATTGCACCAAAGTCGAATACGAAACAAAATCAAGGCTCTGGTTCAGGGAATATTGGAGGACTTTCCATTACAAATAATGGATTTAGTGCAACGAATGCCGTCGACCCTGATCTAGTAGACCAACCTTCCGGACAGAATAATTAGTAAAACTTGGCAATCGTGAAACTTCAATCAGTGGGGGCATCCTCCCACTGATTGTTAGTTGAACCAATCGGATGCGGCCAGCCCGTCCCAACCTATCTTCTTTGTAAACTCGAAAATCTTGAGGTGAGGGTCTTGGACCGCCTTTAAGGTGAAATAAAAACCCGTACAGGTTATTTATTTATGTATCCTGTACGGGTGTATTTCACTTAACCGGCAATATATGGCCACCGTCAAAAAAGTATAAGTATGCATCCGTTACGGGAACTGCCAATATGGTTTCAACCGCTCTCCGATATAAATCGATTTGTGTTTGATAACGTTGTAATAATACCGGCTTTGCTTCATCATACCCTTTTGTAAATCGGTCACTGATTTGATCCGTTTTATAATCAACCAAAACAAGACCGGATTTATCTTTAAATAAACAATCAATAATCCCTTGAATAAAAACCGGGTCATCCCCTTCCGACCAATCGGGGTAAATTTCTTTCGGATGTACAGTAAAGCTGAACGGAACTTCTCGTTTCACCCAGTCGGCCACCAATATTCTTTGCCCTAAATCTGAATGATAAAATTGAACAATCTCTTCCAGATGAATCATATTTGCCTCATCTTCTGTCAGCAATTCTTTCTCTTGCATATAAAAAATTTGGTTTGTCAACGATTCGACAGTTGGCATCCTGCGTAGATCAATGTGTTGCATGACTAAGTGCATGGCTGTTCCCTTTTCTGCAGGAGTCAACGTCTTTTCCTGCATAAACTTGGGCCTTTTTGTAATAGGCTTTTTAAACGGTCGGATTAGTTCTTCACCACTATATTCATCACGTATTTCTTTCAGTCGTTTAATTTCCGAGACAGATTGTTTGCTTCGATGCACGGTTGCCACTTGGTAGCGATATTGCCAGTTCAACTGATGAGAAATTTGCTCTTTATATGCAGACCCAACAGGAACCAACTCTCCCTGTTTCACAAAAGTTAAGAAATGATCACCGGCATTTTCTTCATTTTCTGTACTTACCAATCGTTGACTTGGTATCAAATGAATCTTCCATTGGGACGAATGGTTAACAATTTCCTGTACAGTTTCATTATCCAAACGGTCGGACGAGTGTAAACGCAATTCCTCCCCATCGCGATGGCGGATTAAGGCCGGACCGATCCAGTCCAAATAATTTTTACTTTCCATACGATCAAAATCATTTAATAACCAATTTGTTTCTTCCAGATACTTTTGCCATTTAGCCAGTAATTTCTCTTTATTTTTGCTTGAGGCAATGAGATAAAGTTTTTCCTTTGCCCGTGTCATGGCAACATAAAGCACACGCATTTCTTCCGCTACTAATTCAAGCCGTTTTTTTCTTTGCAGAGCCATTTGAAACAGAGACGGGTAGACAATTTGCTTTTCCGGATTGATATATTCCGTTGCAAATCCATATTCCTTATCGAATAAGTAACGTTTAGTCAAATCCTTCATATTAAATTTCCTAGCAAGACCGGCAATGAATACGACCGGAAATTCTAATCCCTTACTGCTGTGAATCGTCATGATCCGGACGACATCTTCTTTTTCCCCTAAACTTCTCGCAACCCCGAGATCATCACCACGCTCTTGCATTCGTTCAATAAAGCGCAAAAACCGGAACAAACCGCGAAAAGAAGTCGATTCATATTGCCGTGCCCGATCATATAAAGCACGCAGATTCGCTTGTCGCTGTCTTCCCCCGGGTAAACCGCCGACATAATCGTAAAAGTAGGTATCTCGGTACAATTGCCAGATTAAATCAGATAAAGAACCTTGCCTTGCTTGCGTACGCCATTTTTTCAACTGGGAAAAGAACAGATTTAACTTGTAAATAATTGATTCCTCAAATTCATTTTTTCCTCTTATCCGTTCAAATTTTTTTGCCGCTTCATAAAAGCTCACCTTTCGATCAATGATTCGAATCCGGGAAAGCTCTTCTTCATGTAATCCGACAATCGGTGAGCGAAGAACTGAAACTAACGGAATATCTTGATAGGGATTGTCAATAACTTTCAATAAAGCAAGCATAATCGACACTTCGGAAGCTTGAAAATATCCTCCCGCCAGCTCTGCATAGGCGGGTATACCGTATTCCTTCAGTGTTTCCATAAATTGCGGTGCCCAAGTAAAGGAACGAAGCAAAATAACAATATCCCGGTATTGAAGCGGTCGATACATTTTTTTCTTTGCATCATAAACTTGTTTTTCACTATCGATGAGCTCCCGGATCTTTTTCGCTACAAATCGGGATTCCATTTCCGATTGTTGTAATTCTTCTTCTGTAAATGAAACCGTCTCAGTGTCATGGTCCTCTGTTTTATCCTCATTCTTCTCCAATTGATCCTCTTCATCATCCTCTCGATAAAGAATTGTCAGTTCAACTGGATAGGGCTCATCTTCCGGATAGGCGGCACCTTTTTTCAATTCTGCCGCTTCATCATATTCAATTTCTCCGACTTGAACCCCCATTATTTGTTTAAACAAAAAGTTCGTTGCATCCAAAATTTCCTGTCTGCTGCGAAAATTTTGCGCTAAATCAATCCGAAGACCATGGTCTATTCCATCATGGGTAAAAGATAAATATTTTTGTAAAAATAGATTCGGCTCAGCTAACCGAAACCGGTATATAGACTGTTTAACATCCCCGACCATAAATAGATTTCCATTTTCTTCCGTAGGTTTTTTCACCAATTGAAGGATGGTTTCTTGCACCATATTCGTATCTTGATATTCATCAATAAAAACTTCTTTGAACTGCTTCTGATAGGCAAGGGCTGCCTCGGTCGGCCGAAGAATACCGGATTCATCCGTTTGTCCAAGTATTCGAAGCGCAAAATGTTCAAGGTCAGAAAAATCAACAACGGCTTTTTCTCTCTTCAACGAATCAAATTTTTCTGCAAAAGATTTAACTAGGCGAACCAATGTCTCAACCGGTTGTTTCATTTCCTGCATATCTTTTAAAAATGTTTCCGGTTTTCTGGAGAACAAGTCCACTTGTAATTTTTGAATGATTTTTTTCCCTTGATCCCGTAAGTTTTTCGACTCCTCTATCAGTTCAGGAATGAATTCATCACCTCTGCATGATTTAAGAGTCGTAAACTTAATGTTTTGAAAAATATCATAAAGAGCTTGAAATGATTCATTTTTCGCACGGATAATTGAATCCAAAAGCAATAAATCACTTTCGAAATTTTCCGCACGTTTATACGGTCCACCCGGTACTTTCGTCAGTTCCAAACCTTTCTCAAAAAAACTTTTGGCTTCATTTAGTTGCAGTTCTAAATCAAATAATAGCGGCTTGATAAACGGAAGATCTTCCACCGATTGCCCTTCTTTAATATCATAATTGGCAACTAAATCATCAAGCCATTTGTCTGGATTTGGATTGGCTCGGGAAAATTCGTATAATCTCAAAATTAAATCTTGTAAAGCGACGTCACTGCGGTCATTGGTATACATATCGACAACTTTGAAAAACGCCTCATTATTTTCCTTACCGTACTCTTCTTCCAACAGGCTTTCAATTGCTTCGTCCTTAAGCAATATCCCTTCTGTTTCATCAAGGATACGAAACCCCGGATCAATATCGATTAAATAATAATATTTTCGGACAATTTCTAAACAAAATGCGTGCAAGGTTGATATTGTTGCATGATTCAATAGGTTTAATTGTCTCCGTAAATGCACGGAATCGGGACGGGCCGCGATTTCCTTTTCAAGAGCAATGCCGACGCGATGACGCATTTCCGCAGCAGAAGCGTTCGTAAACGTGGCAACAAGTAATTCATCAACATTTATCGGGTTTTCTTCATCAAGAATTCGCTGAATAATTCTCTCGACAAGAACGGCCGTCTTTCCTGAACCCGCTGCCGCAGCCACTAATATATCTCTGTCTCTTGCATGGATTGCCTTCCACTGGTCATCTGTCCAAATGGCCTCGGCCGGTTTTTGTGGTATATTCAAGATTTCACAACCTCCTTAACCCGCTCCATTGCATTCTCATTATTTAGTGAAGGTAATATTCGATAATTATTTTCCTTTAACGTCTGATCAAACTGGCAAACAGATTTAAACGGGCAATAGGTACAAGGAACTCGATCATCCATTTTATAGGGCGCAATATCGACATTCCCTTCGACGATTTCATTCCCGGTCTTTTCAAATACTTGCCTTACATATTGCCGCAAATGGGAAAAGTCTTCCTTATTTGCTACTTTTGAACGAGCTGTTAGCGTACCATCTGTCTTTAAACCTGCGGAAATAATCTTTGAATCCCCACGCTCCAATGTTTGGTCCATCATCCGAACAACTTCCGGATCCGCTAAAACTAATCCGGTCATCTTGAAATCTTTAAAAATTAACTCTTCTATTTCCTCTATTGTCAATAACTTCTTACTTTTAATAATTGGATTGTGGATGTGGAAATATAGGACACCGGCCGGGTCAGCTTTTGTACCGACGAGCTGTTCTGAGTAGCGAACCAATATATCCAAGTACGTAAGCATTTGTAAAGCAAGGCCGTAATACACTTCCCCGATGTTTAAATCATGACTGCTCGATTTATAATCAATGATTCTTAAAAAGACACCATTTTCGTTCTCTGCCTTATCTATTCGGTCGATTCGTCCAGCTAATGCCATTTTCATTCCATTCTTTAATTGAAACAACACCGGTGGAAGATCTCCGTTTGGTCCGAATGATAATTCCATACGATACGGAACAAATTTGCTTGATTTTGCCTGTTCCTCAATGACTTCGGTCGCGCGTAAAATAACCCGTTCCAACTTCCGCAATAAATACTGATGGCGATTGGAGCTTAATAAAATTTCGTTTTGCAACTTCGGAGCGAGATATGTAACCGCATCAGCAACCAATGCCCGGATTTGTCTTTTTGTTAATTTTCCCCAAGACAAATTTTCCTTCATTACCTGATCTCCGACATATTTCAGTGCACTGTGAAACATCTCACCGATATCCGGTGCATCAAGGCGGTAAATCTTTCTTTCTTGTAAACGAAGACCATGGGACATAAAATGTGAAAACGGACAGCGGTTAAACATTTCCATTCTTGAAATGCTCCCATTTATTTCTTCCCCGTAGAGATCTTTAACCGTAGATGCTGAGAGCCGTTTTGCTTTATTTTCATAAAATAAACTTGAGAGTACCTTTACAGCCGAGTCTCTGTCCCTGCCGGTCATCAACAGGTTATATCCGTCCCACCAAATCGCATCAATAGGTTCATGACGTTTGTAAGCTTGTAACTGGTACGTTACATGTGTTAGTGCCTGCTTCCGGTTTAATAAAAATTCAAGTTGTTCTTCCGTTGGTAATTCACTTACCTCATTTCCAAAAAATAAATGGTTTCCATTCGGGAACATTTCTCCCAAACGTTTTAAATACGGTGAAGGGATTAACGCTTTCCCTTCTTCATTTGCTAACGGATAACTAAGGAATAAAAGTTCCGCCGGAGTCGTAAATGCCTTATAAGCGATAAATTCTTCGTCCAGCAAGCGCATTTTATTGGTAGGAGCGAGCGTTAAACCGGATGAGAGCAGTTTTTCCCTTTCCTCATCGGTCAAAATACCATCCTCCTGAAATTTCATCGGCATAATTCCGTCAATCATACCGATGACAAACGCAGCCTTAATGTCTGATAGTCTTGATAATTCCAAGTCGGCAATGACCACTTGATCAATCGCAGGAGGAACTAAAGAAAAATGTAGGGATTCAAGGCCCGCTTCAATGATTTCGGAAAACTGTTTAATCGATAGTTCTTTATCTCCTAATATTTCAACATATTCATCTAGTAATTGGAGAACTCCGTCCCAGGCTTGTCCATGTTCACGACTTAGCATTAATTTCCCGTTTTCCTCGGCATCTTGCTGCATTTTTTCCAATTTAGCAGGTATATCAAGCTCCTCTAAATATAAAAACAAAGCGGTACAAAGCTCTTTGCCGTTCTTTGCTTTCTTCAATCTGCCTGCTAAACGGTTAATCGGAGCGGCGATCATCAAACGGGATTCATTCAATTCTTGCTCAAACTGTTTTTCTTCATCGGTTTGAGGAAAATCCCGATCCAGTCCGCTAATCCTCCGATAGCGCCAGCGTTCTTTCCGCGTCCACTTGTCCCCTTGAATACCGTATGCCAAGCAATAATTTTCAAGTCGGTCCATTTTTTCCCGCATGACATGAATATTTGCATTTAATGGAAAAAGCAAGTCGGTTTTAACCGCACGAAAAACAGGATCATAGCGCCAATAGCTCGTTATAATTTCCAAAGATGAACGAATAAATTCGATTAACGGGTGGTTTAGCATCGGTCGCTTTTGATCAATATAATAAGGTATTTCGTAATCATGGAAAATCGTCTCAAACAGTTCTTGGTAATTTTGACCGTTTCGGACAAGAACGGCGATGTCTTTATATCTGTATCCTCGATCGCGAACGAGGGCAACAATTTTCCTCCCGATTCCTTCAATTTCCGCCCTTGCGTTAGTAGCTTCACAAAAGTAAATATTGGCATCCTTTGTAAATGGTTGAACCGGGAGCGCTTCATAATATTTTTCAAGATGGGCAAGTGATTCATCTTGAAAACGTACTGATTGATTTAAAGCGACATCTTCCTCTACTTCAATTCCGTTAATCCTGGCAATCTCATAAACGGTCGCATAGGTTTCTCCCGTCATTCGGAACAAATGAAATTCTCCCGGTAAACTTTCACGATAAGTTCTTTCACCATTTAAGGCAATTGTCACCCTCCTTGCACTTTTAAGCAACTGTTCGATGACTAAATATTCCTGCGGGGTGAAACTGTAAAACCCGTCGATAAAAACTTCGGCATCCTTTAGTGTTTCTGATTCCTTAATTTTTTCAGCCAAAAGCATTAAATAATCTTCTGAAGCTAAGTATTTTTGCTTAATTGTATTTTCAAATTGCTCATAAATCAGCTCTAGGTCATGAATTTTTCCTTCCAGTGTCGGTTCATTGGAAATGGTTTCGAGCTCATTATTTAGTTCCGATGGGGTAATACAGTATCTCTTAAATTCTGTCACTATTTTTTCCAGATGATCAATAAAACCGTTTTTTTCGGCACTTTGTTTGAAAACAAGGAACTTTTCTTTGTTTTCATTAACAATTTTCCGAATTAACATATTTAAACCGGTCGTACTGATATGTAGCCGGGTAATCCCGCCTGTTTCTTGAAGGATTCGCCAGGCAAGTCGGGTAAAGCTATATACTTGCAATCGAATCATACCTTTAAGATCCGGTTGCGACACCATTTTATATTCAGTTAAAAATGTCATTTGGTCCGGGACAATCAAAAAGATTGGTTTCCCGTCAGGTTTTTGTTGCAATGATTCCTTCATTTCATTTAACAAGAAAGTTGTTTTTCCACTGCCGGAACGACCTCTAACAAATCGCAGTGACATCCGCATCTGCCTCCTTACATAACTTTAAACGACATTTTCAGAAAGAGCCTCGATTATTCGTCTTGCTCACCCTTTTCCCTTGATTTCAAATTCGAGATTCGATCCGATTCTATTTTTTTATCCAGATGGGCCTCAATTCGCTTACCAATATACCAGAGAATGACAATCACAATCCCTAGTATGATCGTCTTTTTTGGATTATGGATTAATGACGGGATATCATGTCCGATATAGCTGATACTAAAAATCATGACCATTTTTCCTGCTAATACCGCCACACCATATTGATAAATACTTATTCTCGATAAACCGGCGACAATATTCACGACTGCAGAAGGTGTAAACGGAAAACACATTAACAGGAATAAAGGTCCGAATCCATGCCTGTCCACCCAGTCTACAAGTCTTTTCACTTGTTTATGATTTTTTAAAAACGCTAAAAACCGTTTCTGTCCATATTTCCGAACAATTGAGAAAACAATCAACGCACCGGTACATGCACCAATCCATGAAAACAAAAAACCCCATCCCAACCCGAATGCACTTGCATTGGCAGTCACAAATACGAATAAAGGTAAAAAAGGTAAGAAGGCTTCAATGATCGGTAAAACCAGTCCGGGTATTGGACCAAAAGAACGGTAATCTTGAATTAATTCCATAAGGTTTTCTTGCATATTCGAAAAATCCATATAAAATCTCCCTTGGTCAGATTACAAGCAGTATGATGAAACCCTTCAGTGTTTTTTAGAAAATTATATCATAAAATATGACCAAAATAGAAAGATCAAAAAATCCTTTTATTTTA